>JACCDT010023635.1_pt1 | contig 27417 bp, 20 predicted proteins | sample 7446291 | NCBI WGS metagenome assembly JACCDT01 (sample SAMN15323446, study PRJNA562643) | freshwater metagenome | isolation source: river surface water | place: USA:Blue River Watershed | collected 2017-08-17 | reverse complement strand
GATCATCTGCCGCCTCGAGCTGCGCGTCGAAGGCGTGCAGGTGGCGCCCGAAAACCTCGACCGCGGCAAGGCCTGGAACATCGAGCCGGAGACGGTCTTCTTCCTGGCGATCCTCGAAAACCTCTGCAACGGCAAGCTGCAGGGCATCCTCCCCCTCACGCGCCGTCACCTGCGCCAGCTCCTCTCGGTCGGCAAAGGGCTCTCCATCTTCCGCATGGCGAACGCGCCCGAAGCCGCCCTCGCGTGGGAGGGCGACCGTCTGGCCGGCGTGCACGCGCATCTGGACGAGCCCGATCCGACGCCGCAGCCCGTCGCCGCCGGCGACCCCGAGGAGGACGGCGACGAGCAGGAGGTGCGCTCCACCGACCGCGGCCGGGAGGACAAGGTCTGGCTCGACGGGTCGATGAAATGGCTGCGCGTGCGCCTGCCCCAGCAGTCCTCAGGCCCCGTGGCCGAACTGCGCGAAGTGCTGAAGCGGGGCGGCTTCACGCTCGAGACGGCCACGCGCGAGTGGTACCTCGCCGGCACGATCCAGGTGCTCAACTTCCTGGCGCGGCACCACCGGCTCCTGCTCGAGCAGAACGAGTCCTACTTCTCCCACAACCTGAACAACTCCCTCAACAAGGTGCAGCTGGCCAAGGCCCGCTGCGACGCGGCCGAGGCCGAGGACGGATTCAAGTTCGCCGTCGGCATCGATCCCGAGGGCAAGTCGCCGAAGGTCATCCAGGAGGCGCTCTCCAGCGGGCGCATGTTCTTCTACACCGACCACGGCCCGCGCCTCATCACGCCCGAGCTCCTCGAGTCCATCCGCAACGCCCAGCGCCGCATCACCGGGGACGCCAAACGGGACGTCGACCTGGACCTCGAGCTCAAGATCGGCTACGCCGACCTGGCCAGCGCCGACGCCATCGCCGAGGAGCTGCAGGCCGCCTTCGCCCCGCCGGAGACCTGGTCCAAGCGCTCCGCCGCCATCCGGAACCTCTCCAAGCTCCAGCCCGCCCCGGTGCGCGCCGAGCTGGCCGCCATGCTGCGCCTCTACCAGCAGGTCGGGGTCGCCTGGCTCTGGCACATCCATTCCAACAATCTCGGCGGGCTCCTCGCCGACGAGATGGGCCTCGGCAAGACCGTCCAGGCGCTGGCCTTCATGGAGGCGCTCCGCACGCACCGCAAGGAGGACGGACCCTGCCTCGTCGTCTGCCCCGCCTCCCTTGTCGAGAACTGGCGGCGCGAGGCGCGCCGCTTCACTCCCGGCCTGCGGACGCTCGCCCACCACGGCCAGGCCCGCGTGGTCTCCCAGGAGTATCTGGGCAAGTTCGACCTGGTGATCACCTCGTACGGCACGCTGGCGCGGGACATCGGCGCCTTCTCGCTCATCACCTGGGGGGCCGTGACCTGCGACGAAGGACAGAACATCAAGAACCCGCGCTCCCAGGCCGCGAAGTCGGTCAAGCAGCTCATCGCCAAGGGCCGGTACATCCTGACCGGCACGCCCGTGGAGAACTCCTTGGAGGACCTCCGCTCGCTGTTCGGCTTCCTGATGCCGGGCTACCTCCCGAAGGCGCAGGAACGTCTGACCGGCGAGGACCGCAAATGGCACGACGACCGCCTGCTCCAGATGGCCGCCCCCTACATCCTGCGTCGTTCCAAGGCGGCGGTCGCGCCCGAACTCCCGCCGAAGATCGAGCAGCTGATCTACTGCGACCTCGAGGACGCCCAGAAGAAGCTGTACGACGAAGTGCAGGAGACCATCAGCAAGGAGATCTTCGAGATGGAGATCGGCGGCGCCAAGGAGAAGGACGTGCGCATGCAGGCCTTCAAGCTGCTCACCCGCCTGCGTCAGACCTGCGCCGACCCGCGCATCCTGGATCCCAAGCTGGAGGAGACGGACTCCGCCAAGCTGCAGGCGCTCCTGGAACTGCTCGAGGAGTCCAAGGACGCCAATCACCGGCTGCTGGTCTTCTCGACCTTCGTTTCCGCGCTCCAGCTCATCCGCGAAGCCCTCGAGGAAAGGGACATCCCCTTCTGCTACCTCGACGGCTCGACCACGGACCGCCAGGGGGTCTGCGACAAGTTCAACGGCACCCCCTCCATCCCGGTCATGCTCATGTCCCTGAAGGCCGGCGGCACGGGCCTGAACCTCACGGGGGCGGACACGGTCGTCCATTTCGACCCCTGGTGGAACCCCGCCGCCGAAGCCCAGGCCACCGACCGGGCCCACCGCATCGGCCAGACCCGGACGGTCACCAGCATCAAGCTCATCGCGGCCGGCACCATCGAGGAACGGGTGATGGACCTCCAGAAGGGGAAGTCGGAGATGTTGCGCAAACTGCTCAGCGAGTCAGATTCTGTCTCGTCCTCCCTCTCCCTTGACGACATCAAGGAGCTCCTGCGCAAGGACTGACCCCGATGCTCTCCAGCTTCATCAGAAGGAACAAGCCGAAGGCCGAGATGACGTTCCTCGAGCACCTCGACGACCTGCGGGTGTCGATGCTCCGGGTGCTGGGAGTGTTCGCGGTCGGCATGGTGGGGGCCCTGATCTTCTACGAGGAGACCCCCACCCTGCTGAACATGCCCCTGGAATGGGCGAAGCATCCCGAGACCTCCCCGGTCGGCTTCCTGCTCGGCGAATCCAGCGAAGGGCTGCGCTCCATCCCCGAGCTCAAGGAGTTCACGTTCATGGGGGTGTGGAAGGTGCTCATGTACGCGGCCTTCGGCGTCGGCATCGCCATCGCCTCGCCGGTCTTCCTCTACGAGCCGGCCCGGTTCGTGGGCCCCGCCCTGACCGACCGCGAGAAGCGCGTCCTCGTGCCCTTCTGCCTCGCGGCCCTGCTCCTCTTCCTGGCGGGCGCCTCGCTCGCCTTCTTCTGGCTCAGCCCGATGTCGGTCCAGATCTGGCACCACTTCGCGGTCGGGCTCAAGATGGACGTGATCTGGCAGGCGTCCGACTACTACGGGTTCGTCATCATGATGTGCCTGCTCACGGGGCTGACCTTCCAGTTCCCGCTGGCCCTCATCGTGGTGATGTGGCTCGAGATCGTCCGTCCGCGCACGCTGCTGCGCCACTGGCGCGGCATGCTCTTCGGCATCATGTGCCTCGTGGCCCTCATCACGCCCATCGCCGAGCCGATCTCGCTCTTCGTGATGACCGGCGTGCTGTTCGGCTTCTACCTGGTGGCGGTGGCCATCGGCACGGCGATCGTGCGCCGCAAGCGCGTCGCCCGCGGCGACAGCGCCGACCCGGAGGATGACGACGTCGACGACGATGGCGACGGCCCCGACGGGGACGATGATCCCGACGGCGAGCCGGGCTCGTCCGGTCGCTCCTCCTCCGCTTCACGCGCCCCCACCGCCTCCTCCGCCGCCGCGGTGGAAGCGGAAAGGCCCCGGCGCCTCCCGCCGCCCGCCGAAGGGGACCTGAGCTCACTCGACTGACACCATGCGCCTCCTGCTGATCCTGGCCCTCACCGCCTCCTGGCTCTCCGCCCAGGAGACCTCGCTCTTCGGGAAGAAGCCTTCCGCGGTCACCGCGCCGGAGCCCGCCGCCCCCGCCACGACCATCGGCGCCTCCGCCCCGGCCGACGGCCCGGACGACGCCGCCGACACTTCGGTGGTCATCACTCCGTTCAAGCCCTTCGCGCAGCCGGAGGCCAAGGAGACGCGGACGTTCAGCCTGGCCAAGATGAACCGTCCGCTCGCCTTCGAAAGCACGCGGGAGCTCCAGCGGCTCTTCTCGGCCTTCATGCTGCAGCACGTCACGGATGCAGGCAGCGCGGGCTTCGCGCGCGCGCCCGGCCCGATCACCACCATCGAATACGTCGTGCAGCAGGACCTGGGCGACGGACGGCTGCTGGTCAAAGCCAACTGGAACGCGTCCGCCGACGGACGGCTTCCGGCGGCCTCCGAGGCCTTCGCGGTGATGATGCCCGAAAAGGCCCCCGCGGTCGGGGAGAAGGGCACGGCGGTCGTCGCGAACGTCGGCATGGTTGCCGTGCGCTTCACGCCGACGTTCGCTCCGCTGACGGGCCGCAGGCTGACGATGCGCCGCGAGGCCTTCATCGAATGCGCGCCCCTCACGGACGGCACGGCCGGTCTCCAGAAGTTCGTCGACCTGGTGCGCAGCGGATCCGAGTTCTCCGTGTTCACCGCCGAGAAGTTCCCCTGCAAGACCTGCGGCGGCCTCGGCTTCACGCGCGAGGCCCAGAAGGGCAAGCTCGAGGACAAGCGCATTCCCTGCACGGTCTGCGAACAGGGCAAAGTGACGGTGCGGATCGAGACGAAGTTCACGCCCTGAGCCGGCCCGGGGGCATCCTGCGCTTGCGCCGGACGGAACGGGCTCACAAGGTCTGGCCGTGTCCACTCCGCTTCACGCCGGGCTCGAGGAGCATTTCTCCGCACTGGAGAAGTTCCTGCGTGACCAGGAGTCGGCCTTCGAACCCGAGGTGAGGCCGATGGTGCGCGAGGCCCTCGCCCACCCGGGCAAGCGCCTGCGCCCGCTCCTCGCCTTCGGCTCGGGCGCCGGCGGCCCGCCCTCCGCGGCCCTCGTGCGCGGAGCGGCCATCGTCGAGCTGGTGCATCTGGCGACGCTGGTGCACGACGACGTGCTCGACGGCGCCGACCGCCGGCACGGAGCCGACACGCCCAACCGTACCCACGGCGCCCATGCGGCGGTGCTCTTCGGCGACGCGCTCTTCGCCCACGCGCTCGTGCTGGCCGCCGAGCACGCCACCCCTGAACTCTGCCTGATCGTCGCCCGGGCCTCCCGCGAGGTCTGCTCCGGCGAGGTCTGCCAGACGTTCTCGCGCGGAGACGACGCCCTGCCCATCGAGGCCTACCGACGGCACATCCGGCTGAAGACCGCCGAGCTCTTCGAGGCCGCCTGCCGGGTCGGGGCGCTGCTGGCGGGCCGGCCCAAGGAACACGTGGAAGCCTGCAGCGCCTTCGGCAGGCACCTGGGCGTGGCCTACCAGATCTACGATGACCTGGCCGACCTGCTGCAGGATGAGTCCAAGGCGGGCAAGACGCTCGGGACGGACGTCGCCAGCGGCAAGCTGACGCTGCCCATGATCCTGGAGCGTGAACTCAACGGACCCGACGGCATCCTCCGCCTGCGTCGCGGAGAAGACCCCCGGAAGGCCGTCTCGGCGGCGGCCTGGAAGGAATCCTTCCGTGCGCTGGACGCTGAGATCGCCGCCGCCGAACTGGCGCTGGTCCCCGCGGAGGGCTCCCCTTCGCCGTTCTTCCTGCTCAGGCTCACGGGCTTCCTCCGCGAGGCCGCCGCGAAACTCGCGCCGCGCGCATGAGGCTCTTCCGCACGACGTCCTCCGAACGTCTGGCGATGACGCTCATCCTGTCGCTGCTTGCGGCGTGCGCCGGGCTGCTGCTGGTCTGGCGCTCGCTCTGAAGGCTCAGGGGAGATAACGGGTCGGGTCGAAGCCGCGGGCCGCAAGGCCCGCCCGCAACGCCGCCAGGTCCACGGAGTCGCCGGACTTGACGCCGGCGCGCCCGAACCAGCCGGAAGGCATCTCGATCGCCAGCCTGACCTCGTCGGAACGGGATTCGACGGTGGTGAGGTCGAGGGCCCGCATGTTGCTCACTTCAAGGATGACCCCGGACGAGGAGATGAAGGCGATGTCCAGGTCGAGCGGGGTGTCCTTCATCCAGAAGGAAGTCCGCTGTTCGCGCTCATAGAGGAACGCCATGCCCTCCCCCTCGGGCAGTTGCGAAGTGCCCATGAGTCCGCGCGCCTTCTCGAGATCCGTCACGGCGAGACGCAGGCGGACGACCGGCCGGCCCATTTGCACGGGAAAATAGGTCTCAATGCCCGCCTCCGAAACGAGACGCGTGCCCGCCGCGGGGCGGCCGGAATCGCAGGCGACCAGCAGCACGGCGGCGACGAGGGCGAAGAATGTCCGCATGCGGCAGGATTCACCACGGTTGCCACGGAAGCAAGAGCCTGTTGGCTGGGGCGATGGAACGTGACCGCAGGGCGCACTGGCTCGAGCCCGCGACGGCCCTGCACTACGCACGTGCGGCGGTCGGGGTCGGGCTCTGGGAATCGGAACGCCTGCTGGTCGAACGGCACTTCCGGCGCAACGGCCGCCTGCTCGAGGTGGGAGCCGGCGCCGGCCGGGCGGGGCTGGGGCTGCTGAAACTGGGGTTCACGCAGCTTACCGTCACGGACTTCTCGCCGACGATGGTCGAGATGGCCCGCGGGGTGCTGGGCGAGGCCAATCCGGAGTGGGACCGGAAGGTCGAACGGGCCGATATGACCGCACTGCCCTACCCTGATGCGTCGTTCGACGGCGTGCTGGCGGCATTCAATGCGCTGATGTGCCTGCGCAACCGGACCGACTGCGCCTTGGCGCTGTCAGAAATCAGGAGGGTGCTCCTTCCGGGAGGACGTCTCATCTTCTCGGCGAACGACCGGGAACGGGGCGACCACCGGGCCGAATGGGCGAAGCACTCCCCGGAAGACGGCCTGGAGGCCGGCGAGCGCTGGCACGATTCGTCGACGTCACCGGTCTTCATGCGCAGCTGCACCGAAGCGGAGATGCGGGCGGAACTGGAGACCGCCGGTCTGCGCCTGATCGAATCGGCGCTCACGACCGAGCTGGCCGAGGACGGGCCGATGGCGCGGGAGTTCGCAGGCGTCACCCGGCTCTACGTGGCGCAGAAGGCCTGATCAGCGGGCCTTCGGCGGCTGCTCCCTGAAGAAGCGGACGATCAGCTCGGAGATGCCCTTGGGGAACTCGTGCGCGCCGTCATGGATGACGGCCACGACCGGCGCCTTGTCGGAAGTCCAGACCTCGCCCTTGAGCGCCCCCGCTTCGCCCCACGGCTTCGCCGTCTCCACGCAGGCGTTCGCCTTGCGCGCGGCGGCGATGCTGGCCTCCTGGCCGGTGAATTTGACGATGGAATCCTTGCGACCGGCCACGTGCAGCACGGGCATGGGAGTCAGCTCCTTGGGACGTGAGGCGATGACACCGGCCACGGGCGCGATGCCCGCCAGTCGGTCCGCGCGCGTCTGCCAGAGAAGATAGCAGAAGACGCCGCCGTTTGAATGGCCGAGGGCGAAGACGCGATCCTTGTCCGCCCCCTGTTCCTTGAGGACGTCGGCCAGCATCACGTCGAAGAACTTGAGGTCGCGGTCCTCCTGCGCGCCCGGACGGGTCTGCCAGCCATTGCCCTTGCCCTGCGGATCATTGACGGTGGGAGTGGGTAGCCCCTGGGGAAAGACGAAGACCGCTTCCGGCCAGAGCTTCAGGATGTCCCACGAGCCGGCCACGCGGGCCGCCGTTCCGTAGTGTCCGTGCCAGCCGAAGACCACCGGCGGCTTGGCGGAGGACTTGAGAGGGGCCCGCACGATCGCGGTCCGCTTCACCCCGTCGACTTCCCAGGTCCGCTCCACGCAGCCCTCCGGAGGCTGGGCTTTGATGAGTTCACGCAGCTTGGACTGGGCGTGGGACGAGGCCGCCAGGGCCAGGGCGAACAGGAGGACGAGGGGACGCATGCAAAAGAAAGGGCTCCCGATGGAACACCGGGAGCCCGCAAAGGTTGTGTTCCGCCTCAGTCGTCGCGGCGGTCGAGGAACAGCCGGATGACGTAGAAGAGCAGCGTGACGAAGGACGAGAACAGGATGAAGGCCGCCGCCACGTGCTGGTCGGTCTCCAGGGTGTTCTTGATCTCGTGGGTCTGGTACAGGATGACCGAGGCCATCAGGACGATCATCGCGATCGAGAACCAGGCGCCGAGCGTCCATCCGGCGACGATCGAGACCACGATGGCCCCGAGGGCGCAGAAGCTGGCGATCACGATGGCCGTGCGCAGGAAGGAGAAGTCCGTCGAGGACATGAACACCGTGACGGTGAGGCCTGCGGCGAGGACGCCCGTGATCAGGCAGGCCGGCAGGAGGATCTGGCCGGGGTTGCCGCCGGTGACAGCTTCCGTGTAGGCGATGATCGGGATGAAGATCAGCGCCTCGAGCAGGATGTAGAGGCCCAGCCCGAGATACTGGGAGCCGCGGGAGGCGCGGTTGAAGGCCAGCGACTGGGCGACCGTAGAACCGCCCCAGAAGGCCAGCATCACGAGCAGCATGCTCCACCCGCCGAGCGAGCCGAGCATCGAGTCCAGACCATTCATGACAGCTACAGCGATACTTGCCTGCTCACCGAAGAACATGCCGTAGAGAGTGACCGCGAAGGCGGCGAGGGAGGCGGCGACCAGGCCGTAGGTCCGGCGGTAGAAGGCCGCGCGGGCGGCGACCGGGGCGTCAGCGACGATGAAGGGATTGGATTCGTACATGGTTGTGCCGTTCAGTTTACCCGCCCCCGCCGGCAGTCAAGACCCTGCGAACTTAAATGGATTACGATGTCTTAAGGAAATTATCCTGAATCGACGGCCCAAATGCTCAGGAAGGCCCTGAACCGAAGGGTAACGTTCAATCACCAGGACCATGACTGCGGTTGCACCGCTGAAGCTGGCCTCAACCTCCAGCTCAAAAGTGTCACCGCGCACGGTCAGCTGGGGAGCCAGCAGTTCGATGATGTCCGAGGCCTCGAGACCGAGCGGAAGCCCAGCAGGGTCAGTCGGAAGGCAAGTGTTGATGCCTGAGGTCTTGAGAGCCCTGTCCAGACAACCGCTCCGGCAAAACGCCGCCAGGGAGGGGAATGGCCCGGTCCTGGCGACTTCTTCCGACAACGCCGTGGCCAAGCGGTTGACCTGGGCCCTGCCTAGTCGCCGGAAAGGCTGATTGAGCATGGCCTCGGCAAGTGCGTCCGGGCTTGCACCGTTAAGTTCATGATCGGCGAGGGCGCGCTCCGCGACCGTGCCCAGCAATGGTATGGCGACTGCCGAAGGCCGAGTCGGGAAAAGGGCTTCATCTGAAGAGCCGGCATCGGCCCCTGCTGACCAGAGCAAAGAAGCCCACTCCTCAGGGTCCGTCGCGTTGACGTTGAATACGCCGTCGATGAACCATTCGTCCACGGAAGACGCTGCCTCGGAGCGCAGCTTTCTCAGTCGTGGATGGGCAGGCGCCCCGACGGATGGGAGAAAGGCGTGGGAGTCCATGGCATCAGCCCATCCGGCATCTCCCAGATGCCGCAACGAACCCACGGACAAAAGGGGCGGGAAAGGGAGCTCTGGACCGATTGCGCGGCCGAACCTCAAAGCAGGCTCCCTGACCCGCAGACCCGGGGAATCGTCCCAGAGCAGCGCGCCGGTCGTGCGCAGATGATCCTCCTCTGGCGGGCCGAAAGCCAACGGATGCCGGACGCTCCAAGCAATCGCCCGATTTGCAACTGAAGCACGGCGGGCCTCGCTCGCCCACTCCGATAATGAGGGCGGCGTAAGATCAGGGCGGGACAGGGAAAGGCAGGCACGACGTTCGCCCATCACATAGCCCGAACTGTCCGGACGGGAATAATCCTCCGCCGTGGTCTCAATCTCGAAAGAGTCAAAGGAAAGCCCCTCGCAAGTCTGGACGACCTCCCCGGAGTAATCCGCAAGGACGGCGTCCTTGGCAGGATCGCCGACATAGCGCCGTACCACCAATGACGACGCTCCACCGAAGCGGAAAGTGATCACGATACGGTCGGACGGAGTCATGACCTCGGGCGACGGACGACGCCATCCCGCACCATGAGGTCTCCGATCCATCCGCCAAGTGACGGGGCTCATAATGCGCGCGAGCCCCTGCGGCTGCGTTCTCTGCGAAGGCGAGATGAAGGCGTAGGTCTCCCCGGCCAGCAGCCCTGTGGACCGCATGGGAAGGACCGCCTCCTCATCTGCGGCCACGATGAACCAGAGGCAGCGCTCTCTCCTGCGCTGCTCAATCGTGCCCAGATCAAGCTCCGGAATGTCATCGAGGTCGACCTCGACGCTCGCGCCAGTCTCGAGATTGCGCACGGTCACGACCAGGGCGCTCCTGAGCTCCACCACCAGCAGCTGCCCCCTGGCGCCGGCGACAAGGGGGACGGGCAGATGATTCCAAAGCAGACCGGTGGCATGGAAACGGATCCTGTGCCTTCCGTCCGCCCTCGAATTGAAAACCCCGATGCTCATGTTGACGCCGGCCAGCAGCGGGGCGGTCACTCCCTGATGACGGAAATCGACCCCCTCCAAAGGGTCCACGCCGTCGACCATGCTTTTCCACCCGGATAGCACTGACGACCCGAGCCTGCCCGCCAGAAGGGATTCGACAGAAAGGTCGGTCCTGAATCCGCCGTGCAGAGAATCCGTGAGCAATCCTCGGACGGGCGCCCGCTCGATTCCATCGGCCTTGAAGACCCATCCCAATTCAGCGGCTCGCAGCTCATCGGGCGAATGACCGCCGTAAGGATGCCGCAACGGCACCTTGCCACGCCCCCAAGGTCCGGCCACCCAGGCATCGGCCGAGCTCGCCGCGCGAACCGCTGCAGCTTCGTCAAAAAACTGGGACAGGTCCTTTGCTCTCCAGGAACATCCAAGCTCCTCAAAACGAGCCGAAAGCGAGGCCGGCTCATGGCCTGTGCGCCGAACCCAGGCGACGTCCTCACGATTGAAAGAGTGGACCGTATCCCTGCCTGCCAGCTGCTGGACATGGGACATCCCCAGCAACGCGGCCTGCTGCAGGTTCAATCTCAGCCTCATGGATGCCACGTGCGCCGACGCGGCTCGCATTTCGACGCCAAGGAAGGCCAGAAATGTGAACGTCGAGAGAAGCAGCAGCGCCATGCAATTGAGCGCCAATGAAAGGGCGAATCCAGGCCGAGCTCCCATGGGTAATGACCCCTACTTTCTTAAGATTGGAGGCATCTACAAAACAGGAGATACCCCACGCATGAGCCCTGCCACTCGCCGTCTCCGCATCACTCGACCGACCGCTCTTCCTAAAGCCGCTCGCCCTGCCCTGCCCAAGCCCGAGACCAAAAAGCGCTTCGTGGTGATCGAGGACCAGACGGCGATCCGGGAACTTATGTGCGAGACGATCGCAGCCAATGAGCGCTGCGAGGTGGTGGGCTCGAGCTCCGACGGACAGGAGGGCCTCGCGCTGGCGCTCTCGCTCCGCCCGGACGTGCTGGTGGTCGACATCCTGATGCCGGGCCTCAGCGGACTCGACGTGCTCCGCCGTCTGTCCACGGGCCGTGAAGGCATGCGCATTCTCGTCTTCTCCGCCAAGCAGGAGCCGCACATCGTCCGCTCACTGGTGCAGATCGGCATCCAAGGGTTCGTCAACAAGGCGTCCCCGCTGGCCGAATTCCGCCAGGCGGTCGACGCGCTGAGCAAGGGCGGCAACTGGTTCACGGACGGCTTCGACCGCACGGTCCGCGAGGCCCTCGCCAGCCCGTCGCAGTCGCCGGACGGCCTGCTCGACCTGCTCACGCCCCGCGAACGGGAGATCGCAGTCCTCATTACCCGCAGCAACTCGAGCAAGGAGGTCGCCTCCCGGCTCAACATCAGCATCAAGACGGCCGAGAACCACCGCGCCAATCTGATGCGCAAGCTCGGCGTGCGCGACGTGGCCGGGCTGGTGCGTTACATCATCCGCCAAGGGTTGGTGGACCCGAGCGCAGGCTGAGGTTTTTGGTGGAAAGGGACTGGGGAATGGACTTCATAAGGTCCCATGGGTTCCCCCTCCCCCGCGCAGAAGTCCGTCGTCATCGTCGAAGACCAGACGGCGGTGCGCGAACTGGTCACCGAGATGCTGGAATCGCGGGGCAAGTACAAGGTGGTCGGCTCGACGGCCGCAGGCCAGGAAGGGGTCGATCTGGTGATCAAGGTGAAGCCCGACCTGCTCATCCTCGACATCCTGCTGCCTGACATCAGCGGCATCGAGGTGCTGCGCCGGCTCCATGACGCGGCCCCGAAGATGTCGGTGCTGGTCTTCTCCAGCAAATCGGAGAAGCAGCTCGCCCACGGCCTGCTCGACCAGGGGGTGCGCGGCTACGTCAGCAAGGCCGCCCCGCTCTCCGAACTCCGCCAGGCTCTCGACGCCCTGGCCGCCGGCCAGACGTGGTTCAGCGAGGCCTACAACGCCGCGCTGGAACGCGCCCGCAAGGGCCCGGAACGCGCCACGGACGAGAAGGGGGTGCTGCTCACGGACCGCGAACGCGAGGTCGCCGTGCTCCTCGCCCGCAGCCACTCGAGCAAGGAGGTCGCGGCCCGGCTCAACATCAGCGCCAAGACGGTGGAGAACCACCGCACCAATCTCATGCGCAAGCTGGGCGTGCACGACGTCGCCGGAGTCATCCGTTTCGTGATCCGGCAGGGACTCTTCGACCCGAGCGACGACCGATGAGGTCGCTGGCGCTCGCGCTCTGCGCCGCCGGCCTGCTCGCGGCCGAGCCCTCCCCTCCCGCTTACGTCACGGGCGACCTGCGGGGCTGGACGCTGCACGTGCGCAAGGAGCTCACTTCCGCGGAGAACGCCGAGGTGACCGAGCGCGCCAAGCGGCTGGTAGGCGCCCAGCTGGACGAGGTGACCCGGCTCATCCCCGCGCCCGCGCTCGCGGAACTGCGGCGGATCCCGATCTACTTCAGCCCGCCCTACCCGGGAGTCACGAAACGGGCCGAATACCACCCGGGCAAGGAATGGCTCGTCGCCAACGGACGCGACCCGGCCATGGCCAAGGCGGTGGAGTTCACGAATCTCGACATCCTCGACCGGGAGGTCCGGCGGATGCCGATGCTCACGCTGCACGAACTGGCCCACGGCTACCATGACCGCGTGCTGGGCTTCGGCCACACGGAGGTGATCGCCGCCTTCAAGGCCGCGGAAAAGGCCGGCACCTTCGCCGCGGTGACGCGTCGCGACTGGCGGGGCGTGGAGACGAAGGGGGTGCGCGCCTACGCGCTCACCAACCACAAGGAGTATTTCGCAGAGACGACCGAGGCGTTCTTCGGCAAGAACGACTTCTTCCCCTTCGAGCTTACGGAACTCGAGAAGGCCGACCCGGGCGCCGTCAGCATGCTGCGCTCGGCCTGGGGCGTCCGCTGACGCTCAGAGTCTCACGCGCAGGCGCGGGGAGACGGGCACGCCCGCGTCCTTCGACGACCCGCGGCCAGGTCCGTCCTCCGCCCCGCCCAGGGCCTGATTGAACTCCTCAGGCAGCGGCGCGGCGGCCGAGAAGGCCACGCGGCGCCCGGCCCAGTCGAAAGCGAGCTCGGTCGACGCGCAGTGCAGGAAAAGACGGCGGAAGCCCCGGGCGACGCCCATGGTCTTGTTGAACTCGAAGTCGCCGTAGGTCCGGTCGCCCAGGATGGGATGGCCGTGCAGCGAGGTCTGGACGCGCAACTGGTGCGTACGGCCGGTGCGGGGCTCCAGACGCACGAGGGAGATCGGCAGGCCGCGCAGGGCCGCCCGCTCCCAACGGTAGACGGTGACGGCGGGCGCGCCGCCGGCGGCGCCGGCCGATGAACGGACGCCGCCGCCCGGCCCCTTGGACTTCACGAGCTGGTCCTGCCAGGTGCCCTGCGGCTGACGCAGTCCGCGCCCGCGGACGAGGGCGAAGTAGCGCTTGGAGACGGCGGAACGGGCGAACAGGCGACGGACCTCGGCCGCGAGCGCCGCATCGAGGGCGAGCAGGAGGACGCCGCTGGTCGGCGAATCGAGCCGGTTGAGCAGATGCACGCGGCGGACGCCGCCCTGCCCGTCCCGCACATGGAAGGCCTCCTCCTCGAAGGAGTAGTTGCCGGGAATGAGCACGTTGTCGCGCGCGCCGGCGTCCTCAGGGTTGGGATGAGCCAGCAGGCCGTGCGGCTTCTCGACGGCGATCAGTCCGCAGGCGTGCTCTGCCACGACCTTGACGCCCTCCGCGAACGGGATCCAGTCGGCGGAGGACATCAGCGGTAATGGAAGGAGATGGTGACGACGTCCTCCTCGCCGTAGAGGGCGACCATGTCGGCGCGCCAGGCGTCATACGGGGCGGGCGCCATGACGGCGTCCTTGCAGGCCAGCGCCATCATGCGGGGCACGTCGCTGCGCAGGATCTGGGCGTCCCGCACGGTGCCGTCGCGCCGCAGGACGAAGCGGACCACGCAGGAGCCGGTGGACACGGTCTCGAAACGGGAACGTTCGATGATGTCCCACCAGCTCGACTGGACGGCCTCAAGCATGCGCTGCACATAGTCGCCATACTGGCTGAAACGCGCGTCGACGGCCACGGCGCCGGCGCGGTTCACGCCCACGTTGTTGCGAAGGAGCAGGCCGGCGGTGCCGGACGGAACCATCGCGCGCGGGCGGTCGGGGTTCACGGCCTTGGGCGCGGGCTCAGCGCCCGGTGAAGGCTTCGGCACGGGATCGGCCTTGGGCGCCTGCCCGCCGGCCCCCACGGGACCCGGACGATTGCCCGCGGTCATCCCGACGGCCACGGCGGAAGCCCCGGGCTGCAGTTCCGCCGGCGCGGCGGAAGACTCCTGGATCCGGCGCGGCACGCCCTGCGCCACGCGCATCTCCTGGGAGGTGCCCTCGGAACGCGGTAGGGCCGACTGGGTCGGCTTCGCCTCCGGCACGGGCTGAGCGGCGGTCTGATTGCGGGCGGCGACAAAAGGGGCCTTCTCGGGGACGGAGCGGTTGGCGTTCACCGGAGCCTCGATGAAACGGGGACGCATGTGCTCCGGCAGACGCGCGGGAGACACCTCGGTGGGCGCGACGACGACCTGCATCGGCCGCAGGAGGGAGGGGGCTGATTCGACGAGGAATCCGAAATGCGGGGGTAGCAGCAGATAAAGCAGGACGTGCAAGCCCACGGACACGGCGGCGGCCGTGACCAAGGAGGCCGGCTCAAATGAGTCAGGCTCTTGCACGTGCCACTTCTAACGGTGAAGCGGACCGACTTCAAGCGCCGCCGCCCTTCAGCGGAAGGAAGTCCGGGCGGCCAGCGCGGACAGGGCGGCACGGCAATCCTCCCGCGTTCCGAACACGACGGCGCAACGGAAAGGATGGTCTCCGGGCGGAATCGGGCGGTCGGAACGCAGGCGGACGACGAGGTTCCACTTGGAGACCCTCTCCTGCTTGAAGAAGAAGCTGCCGTAGCCGGGCCGGGCGTAGGCGCGGTCCGACTGCGAAAGCAGCAGGACGCCCATGGCGAGACGTCCGTCCTCCGTGGCCAACGCGACGGGCGCAGGCAGTTCGCCGCTCTTCGCGGCGTCGCGCGGGATGAAGTCGCTCCGGCCGAAGTCGAAGGAGAGCGGGACGGAGAACCGCGCCGGCATGTAGCCGGTGAGGACTTCGAACTGCAGGTAACGGTGCTCGCGGTCGGCGGGCACGGTGAAGGCCACGGAATAGTCCAGGGCGTTCTCGACGCCCTCGCAGCCGAACTTCACGCTCTTGCGCAGGACGTGCCCCGAGACGGCCTCTCGGTTGAAGGCCGGACGGCCGTGCGACTTTCCGCCGGGCGGAAGCCAGAAGGCCATCCGCGTCCGCGTGGACAGCACGGCGTCCTTGATCTCCAGCCCTTCGAGCACGCTGCTCGACCTCGGACCCGCGCCGTCCGCCACGGAGCCGGCTTCGGTCGGATTGTAGGTCTCGACGAAATAGCTTCCCTCGAAGTCGGCGTTCACGGCCGACTGCAGCTGACGTCCGTGATCATGGGTGTCGATGAACTCCTCCCCGCCCCAGCGGAAGGAATCGATGGCGCCGGCGGTGCGGGTCGTGGTGCGCAGGACGGCGGGCTTGCCCAACGCGATCGCGCGCAGCTCGGCGTCGCCGGAAGGCGCGGCGGCCGCCAGGACGCAGGGAAGCAGGAGCAGGCAGGTCCTCATGCGCGCAGTCTCTCCAGCAGGCCGAGTTCCTTCAGCCGGGCCACCAGGAATTCGACGGGCAGCCCCATGATGGTCGAGACGGGTTCCTGATGGGCGGCGATGATGATCTCCCTGCCCTCCTGGATGCCGTAGGCCCCGGCCTTGTCCAAGGTGTTCACCAAGGACTGGTAACGCGCGATGTCGGCGTCGGAAAGCGTCCTGAAGCGCACCCACGCGGTCACGTCATGAGCTTCGTCGATGCCCAGTGACGGACAAAGCAGACAGACGCCGGTGTGCACGGTGTGCTCCCGGCCGGAGAGGGAGCGGAGCATGGCGGCGGACTCCGCGAGGTCGGCCGGCTTGTTCAAGGCCCGGTCGCCCAACGCGACGGTGGTGTCGGCCCCGAGCACCAGCGCCTCGGGATGCAGCGCCGAGACTGCTGACGCCTTGAGGCGCGCGTTGTGCAGGACCATGACGGCCGGATCCGTCGAAGGATCCTCATGCTCCGTCACCGCGGCGGTCACGACCGAATGCGGCACGCCGGCCGCGGCCAGCAGCTGCGTCCTCCGCGGGGAGGCCGAGGCGAGGATGAGACGGAGCGGAGCCAACGTCCGAAAAGGGGAGGCGAATCGCTGAACTTTCAATACTTATCCCCGGCGCGGCTCTTGAAGGGAAAGCCGCGCCGTGCAAGATGCCGGACATGCGATGCCTACTCCTCGCCCTCTGCCTGCTGTGCGCCGCCGGAGCTAATGCGGCCGACAAGACGCCTTCCGCCAGACAGCACCTCAAGAAGGACGCGGCCTGGTTCCGGAGCGAAGAAGCCCTCCGCATCGCCGACAATCTGGTCACCTGGCAGGCGGATAACGGCGCCTGGCAGGAGGAGAAGGACCTCATCTCGGCGCCCTACTCGGGCGACCGCAAGAAGCTCAAGGGCACGTTCGACGACCATGCCACGGTCGCCGAAGCCCGCTTCCTGGCCAAGGTGATCGCGGCCGGTTCCGCCAGACCTGCGCACCGTGAGTCCTTTGACCGCGCGCTCCGCTGCATTCTCTCGGCCCAGTATGCCAACGGCGGATGGCCGCACTACCCGCCGCCAGTCAAATCCTACCATCGTCACATCACTTTCAACGACAACACCATGTCCCGGCTGATGTGGCTGCTGCGCGAGATCGCGACGGAGAAGACCTACGCCTTCGTGCCTGAGGAGACCAGGCAGGCCTGCGCCAAGGCCTTTGACAAGGGTGTGGAATGCATCCTGCGCTGTCAGATCGTCGTCGAAGGCAAACGAACGGTCTGGTGCGCCCAGCACGACGAGAACGACTTCTCGCCCCGTCCGGCCCGCACGTTCGAACTGGTCTCATTCAGCGGCATGGAATCGATCGACCTCATACGCATCCTGATGAGCGTCGAGAATCCCTCGGATGAAGTGAAGGCCGCCATCGAAGGCGCGGTCGCCTGGTTCGAGGCGCATCGGATCAAGGGCATCCGCGTGGAGGAGAAGTCGGGACTTTTCAGCAAGGATCGCGTGGTCGTGGAGGACCCGAAGGCGCCGGACCTGTGGGCGCGCTTCTACGACCTCAAGACCGGCAAGCCGTTCTTCTGCAGCCGCGACGGCGTCCCGCGGGAAAACCTCTCAGAAATCAGCCACGAACGGCGCAACGGCTACAGCTGGTACGGGGAATACGCCCGGGACCTGCTGGCCAAGGACTACCCGGCCTGGAAGCAGCGGCTGGGACGCTGATGGGGAACAATCCCTAGGGGATTGCGGTCACCTGCATAACCCCTCAAATGGAGGGGTCTGATGCCTCTTCGACCCGCACTGCTGCTGCTCCTGCTGACCACCCTTCCCGGGCTGGCCGCGGACGACGTCGCCGAGCGAGCCCTGGCCATCCTGGACCGTCGCTGCTTCGAGTGCCACAGTCACTCCGCCGGCAAGAACAAGGGCGGGCTGGTGATGGACGCCTCCAAGGGGCTCACGGTCGGAGGCGACTCCGGTTCGGCCCTGGTCCCCGGCAAGCCGGACGAAAGTCTTTTCATCCAGCGGATCCTCTCGACCGATGAGGAGGAAATGATGCCCCCGAAGGGCGACCGCCTTTCGGCCGCCGAAGTGACGACGATCAAAGCATGGGTCGCCGCCGGTGCCAAGTGGCCCGCCAGCCGCGCCGCCAAACCGGTGAGCGGCAAATATCTGCCCGGAAGGATCAATGACGAGGACCGCTCCTGGTGGGCCTACCGCCCGGTGGTCCGCCCCGAAGTGCCGGCCCCCGCCCTGCCCTCCACCGGCGCCAACCCCGTCGACCACTTCATCGACCGGCGCCTCGCCAAGGAAGGCCTCACCCCGGCCCCCGAGGCCGCCCGCGCCGCGCTCATCCGTCGGGTGACTTTCGACGTGACCGGCCTGCCGCCGACGCCCGAAGAGGTCGAGGCCTTCATCAAGGACACCGCTCCCGACGCCTACGAGCGGCTCGTCGACCGTCTGCTCGCCTCCCGGGGCTTCGCCGAACGCAACGCCCGCGTGTGGCTCGACCTGGTGCGTTACGCCGACAGCGACGGCTACCGCGCCGACGACTACCGTCCCACCGCCTGGCGCTACCGCGACTACGTCATCCGCGCGCTGCAGGACAACAAGCCGTATGACCGCTTCCTGCAGGAGCAGGTCGCGGGCGATGAGCTCTTCCCGGGCGACCCCGACGCCCTGACCGGCACGGGCTTCCTCCACCACTGGATCTACGAATACAACCTGCGCGACGCGCGCGGCCAGTGGACGACGATCCTCAACGACGTGACGGATACGGTGGGTGACGCGCTGCTCGGCGCCGGCATGCAGTGCGCCCGCTGCCACGACCACAAGTTCGACCCGATCCTGCAGCGCGACTACTTCGCGCTCCGCGCCTTCTTCTCCAACATCCTGCCCGTCGAGGACCGCATCGCGTGGAGCAAGGAGGAGGCCGACGCCCATGCGCTCAAACAGGCGGCCTGGGAGAAGAAGACCGCCGCCATCCGCGAGGAGATCCGGCTCATCGAGCAGCCCTATCGCGACAGCTCAGCCAAGAAGCAGGTCGCCATGTTCCCCGAGGACATCCAGGCGATGATCAACAAGCCGGAGTCGGAACGTGCGCCGCTCGAGGCCCAGCTCGCCGCGCTCGCCTGGCGTCAGGTCGATTACGACTGGAACCGCCTCGACCGCGCCATCAAGGGCGAGAAACGCACGCGCTTGGACGACCTCCGCAAGCAGCTCTCCGCCTTCGACGCCGAGAAGCCCGCCGATCCGCCCTACGTCCTCGCCGTCCGCGAGCCCGCACGCACGGCCTCGCCGGTCCTTCTGCCGAAGAAGGAGACGCCGGTCGAACCGGCCTTCCTCTCCGTGCTCAGCCCGACCGTCCCGGCCGCTCCCGCGGTCATCCCGCCCGCCCCCGAGGGCGTCGAGTCCTCCGGCCGCCGGGCCGCCTTCGCCCGCTGGCTGACTCAGCCCGAGAATCCGTTCACCGCCCGCCTGGCGATGAACCGCCTGTGGCAGCAGTATTTCCGCCGAGGACTCACGCCGCACGCCAGCGACTTCGGACGGCTCGGCGAACCGCCCTCCCACCCCGAACTGCTCGACTGGCTGTCCTCGGAGTTCGTCCGTCTCGGCTGGGACGTGAAGGCGATGCATCGCCTGGTGCTCACCAGCGCCGCCTACCGACGCTCCTCGGAACACCCGGATCCGTCGGCGGGACGGACCAAGGACCCGCTCAACGTCCTCATCTGGCGCTTCCAGCCCCAACGCCTCGAGGCCGAACAGATCCGCGACGCCCTCTTCGCCGCCTGCGGCGACCTCGACGCGAAGAAGCAGGGCGGCGAAGGCGCGCTCTTTTCCGAGCCGGTGCGCAGCGTGTACACGCGCGCCATCCGCAACAACCGCGACCCGCTGATGGAAGTCTTCGACGCGCCCGAGTGGTTTAACTCTTCCTCCGGACGGCCGGTCACCACCACGCCGATCCAGTCGCTGCTCCTGCTCAACAGCCCTTTCATGCTGAAGCGGGGCGAGGCCCTCGCCCGACGCCTCAAGGCCGAGTTGCCCGGCGGCACTCCGGAACAGCACGTCGCTCGCGCTTACGCGGTCCTCTATTCCCGCGCCCCGACGACGGCCGAGACGGCCCGCGGAGCGGAGTTCATCCGGAAGAACGCCGTCCCGATGCCTTCGCAGCCGGTCGCGTCCGCCGCCTTCAACCCTGAGAAGATACCCAACCGCGACGGCCAGGCGGTCCGGCTGGAGATGGACCACCGGACGCCCTTCGTGGCGGCGGGCACCGAGGGCCTCGACTTCTCCAAGGGCTTCACGGTGGAGGCCGTCATCGTCCCGCGGTCAGTCAGCGACAGCGGAGCGCTGCGCGTCATCGCCGCCAAGGGAACGGGTGGATCCAAGGAATCCTACTGGCAGCTCGGCATCACCGGCCTGCGCTCCCGCCGCGCCCCGATGGTCCTCGCCCTGCAGGCCTACGGCACCCTGCAGGACGGCTCCTTCGGCGAGGCGGTGCACTTCTCGGGCCTGCGCATCGAGATGAACAAGCCCTACTTCGTCTCAGCCGCGGTGCGCTATGCGACGGCCGAGTCGGCCGGCGAGGTGACCTTCGCGGTCAAGGACCTGGCCAATGACGACGAACCGCTGCTGATCGACAAGGTGCCGAGCAGCCTCGCCGCCCTGCCCGCGAACCCGCACCCGGTCAGTCTCGGTGGACGGGCCTCCTCCTCCCCTTCGGGTTTCCATGGCGCGCTCGACGACGTGCGCCTCAGCTCGGGGCCGTTGGGCACCGGCGACCTGCTCTTCACCAGCGAGGACCCGAGTCCGCGCACGATGGGCTTCTGGCGGTTTGAGAACAAGTCAGGGGTGATGTCCGACTCCTCGGGCCGCAGCCATCCGCTTTCCATGGGGACTCCTACGGCGAAGTCCGCCAAGGCCGAGTCGAAGTCCGCCGCCAAGGATTCGGCGCCGCTCTCCCCGGAGGACCGCGCCCTGGCCGCCTTCTGCCACGCCCTGCTCAACGCCTCCGAATTCCTCTACGTCGAATGAGCGACCACCGCTGCCACCGCTACGAGAAGCCGCGCTCACGGCGCGATTTCCTTTTCAACGCCGGACTCGGCGTGGGCTCGATGGCCTTCGCCGACCTGCTCGGCCGCGACCTTCGCGTCCCCGCCGCGGGCACGCCGAAGCGCGACGGAGTCGGCGCCATCGCGCCCCGCGCCAAGAGCGTGATCTTCCTCTTCATGGAGGGCGGTCCTTCGCAGATGGACCTGCTCGACCCCAAGCCGCTCCTGCAGCAGCTCGCCGGACAGAAGCTGCCCGACAGCTTCGGCAAGGTCATCACCGCGATGGGAGAATCCGGAGCCCCGCTGCTGGCCTCCAAGCGGCAATGGACGCGGCACGCCAAGACCGGCCAGTGGTTCTCCGACTGGATTCCGCACATCGCGGAATGCTCCGAGGACCTGGCGGTCATCCGCTCCTGCAAGTCCGACGGACTCAACCACTCCGCCGGCGTCTGCCAGATGAACACGGGGTCGATCATCGCCGGCAAGCCGTCGCTCGGCTCCTGGGTCAGCTACGGCATCGGCTCCGAGAACCGCAATCTGCCCGACTTCGTGGTCATGCAGGACAACCAGAGCACGGTGATCAACGGACCGCGCAACTGGGGCTCCGCCTTCCTCCCGGCGGTGCACCAGGGCGTGCGCATCCAAGGCGGGTCCGAGCCGATCGCCAACCTGCTCACGCCGGATTCGGTCGGACCTGAGCTGCAACGCGCCAAGCTCGACCTCATCGGCGAGCTGAACCGCGGCTACGCGGGCCGCTTCCCCGACCAGACCGAGCTCTCCGCCCGCCTCGCGGGCTACGAGATGGCCTTCCGCATGCAGGCGGAGGCGCCCGGGGTGGTCGACCTCAACGGAGAGACCGAGGCGACGCGCAAGCTCTACGGGCTCGACGACAAGACGACGGAGACGATGGGCCGGCTCTGCCTGCTCTCGCGACGCATGGTCGAGCGCGGCGTCCGGTTCGTGCAGGTTTATCACGGCGCCGGCTCGAAGTGGGACGCGCACGCCAAGATCGAGGACAACCATTCGAAGCTCTGCGCCTCCATGGACAAGCCGGTGGCCGGGCTGCTCAAGGACCTGAAGTCACGCGGTCTGCTCGAAGACACGCTCGTCGTCTGGGGCGGTGAGTTCGGACGTACGCCGATGTCCGAGAAGGGCGACGGACGTGACCACAACCCGACGGGCTTCTCGATGTGGATGGCCGGCGGCGGCGTGAAGGGCGGCCAGACGATCGGTTCCACCGACGAGCTCGGCCTGCGCGCCCAGGAGACGCCGCTCCACGTGCACGACCTCCACGCCACCATTCTCTGGCTGCTGGGCATCGACAACATGGGCCTGAGCTACCGCTTCAAGGGACGCCCCGAACGCCCGACGCAGAACGAGGGCGGGCCGTACAAGAAGATCGTCGGGTAGGCGCAGCCTGCCCGAGGGCCAAAGCTAGGGCCAGGATTAGGTGACATTAGGCAGGGTCAGCACGGCGTGCTGACCTAGGGCCGCCGCAAAGCGGCATAGGGGAAGCAGCCAGGTCAGCACGCAGTGCCGACCCTACCCGAGACACCTCTTTCCGCCCCCTGTCCCTATCCCTGCCCCTGTCCCTGTCCCTGCCCCTTCTTGATCCTCCCCAACTTCTCACCCGCCGCCCTCAGGGTCTCCTCCTTTTTGGCGAAATGGAAGCGGACGTACCGATGCTCGGGCTCGCGGAAGAACGAAGACCCGGGCACGCCGGCGACGCCGACCTCCTTCACGAGCCATTCAGCGGCCTCCAGGTCGGTCGCGAAGCCGAGCGGCGAAATGTCGAGCAGAGTGTAATAGGCGCCCTGCGGAACGGTGTAGCTGAGGCCGGTGCTGGAGAGGATTGAAAGGAAGAGATCGCGCTTAGAGGCATAGGAAGCCAGCAATCCCTCATAATAGGAGTCGGGCAGCTCGAGGCCCGCGACGGCGGCCTCCTGCAGCGGCGCGGCGGCCCCGACGGTCAGGAAGTCGTGCACTTTTCGCACCTGTTCGATGACGGCGGGCGCGGCCTGCACGTAGCCGAGCCGCCAGCCGGTGATGGAGTAGGTCTTGGACAGGGAGTTGCAGGTGATCACGCGGTCGGCGGCGCCGGGCAGGGCCGCGCAGTGCACGTGCTCGCCCGGTCGGTACACGATGTGCTCGTAGGGCTCGTCGGTGATGACGAAGGCGTCGTACTTCTCCGCGAGCGCCAGGATCTCGGTCAGCTCGGCACGGGTGAAGACCTTGCCGCAGGGATTCGAGGGATTGCAGACGATGATCGCCTTGGGGCGCTGCGCGAAGGCGCGGGCAAGCTCCGCGGGATCGTAAGAGAAGTCCGGCGCCCGCAGGTGGACGTAGATGGGCTCCGCGCCGGACAGGATGGCGTCGGCCGAGTAATTCTCATAGAAGGGCGAGAACACGACGACTTTGTCACCCGGATCGCACACGGCCATCATCGCGGCCATCATCGCCTCGGTGCTGCCGCAGGTGACCACGAAGTGGCGGTCGGGATCGAGGTCGAGGCCGCTGAAGCGACGCACCTTAGCCGCCAGCGCCTGCCGGAAACGGGGCGCGCCCCAGGTCACGGCATACTGGTGATGCGGTCCGCGCGTGGCCCGCTCCAGTGCGGCGAGGAGCGCCTCGGGCGGATCGAAGTCCGGGAATCCTTGGGAAAGGTTGATCGCGCCGTGCCGGTTGGCGAGGCGGGTCATCCCCCGGATCACCGACTCGGTGAATCCGGACAGTCTTCGGGCGGTCCTGGGCATGAGGCAGACTAGGGTCCTCGGACGATCCGCCGCAATCACAGGGAAATACGCAGGAGGTCGCTCGATTAATTTAAATGGCAAACTGCAAGGGCACGGGGAGCATCACGGCGTCCGCACCGCAGGAACCCTGCCTCGCCGACCCTGTCCCAAATATCATGCTCCTTTTTCGCACGGCCACCCTGCTGCTGGCAGGCCTCTGGGTCACCCCGCTCGCGGCCCGGGAGCAGGCATGGACGTTCGACGCCGAGACGGACGGTCTGCGCGCCGAAGGCCAGGTGACGCTCGCCCAGCCGGGACCGCGTCGGCCGGACTACCCGGGCTTCGCGCAGACGAATCGGGCGGTGCGCTTCGACGGACGCGGCTCGCGTCTGGTCATCGAGGACCAGGGCAAGGACAGCGTCTTCGACTTCACCAATGGCGACGCGATCACGCTCGAGGCCTGGGTGAAGCTCGACGGCGTACGCAAGGGCGAGAATGTCTACCTCATCGGCAAGGGACGGACGGACCCCAATGCCGAGACTCCCAACAATCAGAACTGGGCCCTGCGGCTCCGTGAAATGTACAATTCCGCCTGCCTCAGCTTCCTTTTCGCCTCCCCGAGTGGACCGAGCGAGGTCAACTGGCACCGCTGGACCACGGTTTCCGGTCTGCGCAGCGACGGACGCTGGCATCATGTCGCCATCAGCTACGTCTTCGGCCAGCCCGCGAGCATCCGCGCCTTCATCGACGGCAAGGCGATGAAGGGCGCCTGGGACATGTCCGGCGCCAGCGCCGAAGCCCCGGTGGTCGACGACGCGCCGGTCTGGATCGGCTCCTCGATGGGCGGAAACGTCGGCAGCAGCTTCAAGGGCTGGATGGACGAGGTCACGGTGCGCCGCACGGCGGTCCCGGACAAGGAACTGTCCGCGCGCTTCGTCACCACCCTGCCCCCGATTCCCGAAAGGCAGCTCGCCACATTGCTGCCCAGCCCGAACGCGGGCAACGACAGTCTCGCCGGCACGGCCAAAGGTCCCAACGCGGGCCTGCCCGACGTGATCTCTGCCCAGGCGACCGACTGGTCGAAGGTCCCGGCGGACAAGGTGCGGGTCGAACTCTGCGAGGACTGGAATCCGACGTCCAACGTCTGGCCCCAGTCAGCGCTCAAGGTCACGGAAAGCTATGAGGCCCCGGCGTTCGGCTTCTTCCGCGTCCCGCACAAGTACGTGGACACGGGCGTGCGCGCCGCACGACCGGACCCCTATTTCCTGCGTGCCCACGCGACGGTGACCCTGCCGCCGGGGAAGCATCGTCTGCACCTGCGCGCCCGCGGCGCCGCGGCGCTGTTCGTCGACGGCAAGAAGGTCGCCATCACCCCCTTCCCTCCGCCCGGCACGGACGACAAGCCGGTCAAGGCGCAGGACAAGTTCACCGACCTCGGCGGCGACTTCCGCTTCGCCCCTCCGGGCAACCGCGACGCGTCCTGCGAATTCGAGACCAAGGGCGGCGAACACCGCATCACGCTCGAGACCGTGGTGGGCTACGTCATCAACGCCAAGTCGCGTCGACGGCCGGAGCTCGGCGAGACGGTCGCGGCCTGGTCCCCGGAGGGCTCGCAGCAATGGTTCCTGCTTTCTCCGGAGCAGTCGGCGCGGATCATCTATCACGACGTCGGCTGGGCGTTCTACAAGGCGGCTGAAGAGGAGCGGCTGGCGGCCATGGATGCCGCCGCGCGCGCCGCGCTCCGCGAGACCGCGGGCGAATATTGGACGCGACGCCGGAAGGCCGCCGCCGACTGGCTCGCCGCTACGCCGGAAGTGAAGGTCCCCGCCCTGCCCGCCGGCTTCCCGGCCAACAACCCCGTCGACCACTTCCTCGCCGAGAAGATCGTCGCCCACCGCGCGCAGTCGGTCGCCACGCCCAAGGGCGGCGTCGACTTCTACGAAAAGATCCAGCCCATCCTCGAGGCCCGCTGCCTCGAGTGCCACCAGGGCGGGAAGTCCAAGGGCGGCCTGCACCTCGACTCCCTCGCCGGCGCGCTCAAGGGCGGCAAGTCCGACGGCGCCGCGATCGTTCCGGGCAAGCCCGACGAAAGCCCGCTGCTCGCCCGCGTGCTCTCCTCCGATCCTGACGAGCAGATGCCGCCCAAGGGCCATCGCCTCGCGAAGTCGGAGACCGACCTCCTGCGCCGCTGGATCGCGGAGGGCGCCGTCTGGCCCGAGTTCCGTCCGGTGCCCACGGCGCTCACGCCCCTCGCCGACGACCTTGCGTTCCTCCGTCGGGTGACGCTCGACACGGTCGGGCTCGTGCCGACCCCCGAAGAGATCGCCGCCTTCGAGGCCGACCGATCACCCGAACGACGGGCCAAGGTCATCGACCGTCTCCTCGCCGACGCGCGCGCGGCCGACCACTGGATGGGCTACTGGCAGGACGTCCTCGCCGAGAACCCCAACATCCTCAACCCGACCCTGAACAACACCGGGCCGTTCCGCTGGTGGATCCTCGAGTCGCTCCAGGACCGCAAGCCGCTCGACCTGATGGTGACCGAACTGCTGAGCCTCGGCGGCAGCGCCAAGGACGGCGGACCCGCCGGATTCGGCGTGGCCTCGCAGAACGACGTGCCGCTCGCGGCCAAGGCGACCGTCATCACCACCGCCTTCCTCGGCGTGGAGACCAAGTGCGCCCGCTGCCACGATTCGCCCGCGCACACCTCCAAGCAGGAGCAGGTCTTCGCCCTCGCCGCCCTGCTGGACACCAAGGGCGTCAAGGTGCCAGCCACCTCGAGCGTCCCGATGGCCAAGCTGCGCGAGGGCGGACGCAAGCCCCTCATCGAGGTGACGCTTGAGCCGGGAGCGGTCGTGGAACCCCACTGGCCCTTCCCCGAGTTCGCCACGGAAAGCGTGGCCGATGACCTCGCCCGCGACCCCTCCGCCTCGCGTGACCGCCTCGCGACGCTCATCACCGCGCCGCAGAACGAACGCTTCGCCCAGGTCATGGCCAACCGCCTCTGGGCGCGCGTCATGGGCCGCGGCATCGTGGACCAGCCTTGGGACTGGGAACGCTCAAAGAACTCCCATCCGGAGCTGCTGCGCTGGCTCGGGCGCGAACTCGTCCGCTCCGGATATTCCGCCGACGCCCTGCTGCGCATCATCCTGAACTCGCACGCCTACCAGCGCGCCACGGACGCCTCGCTGCGCGAGACCAGCCCGCTCTTCGCCTCGCCGGCGCCGCGCCGGCTGACGGCCGAGCAGATCGTGGACTCGGCGTTCGCGGCCGTCGGCAAGCCCTTCCGCACGGAAGAGGCCTCGCTCGACATCGACAGCATCCGTGAGACGGCCAACTCCGTCACCCTCGGGCAGCCCCGCCGCGCCTGGATGCTCACCTCGACGTCCAATGAGCGCGACCGCCCCAGTCTCGCCCTGCCCCGCATCCAGGCGGTGTGCGACGTGCTGGGCGCCTTCGGCTGGCGCGCCTCACGGCAGGATCCGCTGACCCAACGCGAGAGCGCCCCCAACTCCCTCCAGCCCGCCATCCTGAGCAACGGCACGATGGGCGTCTGGCTCACTCGCCTCAGCGACGACCACGGCGTCACTCCGCTGGCGTTCACGGCCGCAAGCCCCGAGGCGCTGACCGAGGCGCTCTTCCTGCGCATCCTGACCCGACGTCCTACGGCGGCGGAGAAGGAGCGGTTCGTGGCCCTGCTGGAGCCGGGCTTCGAGGGGCGTGCGAGGAACGTCGCCTTCCGCTTCGAGAGGGGAAGCTTCGTGAACGTCGCCCAACCCCCGAGCCCCCGCAAGCCCCCCTATTACGTCTCCTGGTCCAACCACCTAGACGCCGACGCCACGGTCGTGAGGCAGGCCCAGGAGGCCGAGGCCCGCCGCGGCGACCCGCCCACGCCCCAGCTG
>JACCDT010276321.1_pt1 | contig 27463 bp, 19 predicted proteins | sample 7446291 | NCBI WGS metagenome assembly JACCDT01 (sample SAMN15323446, study PRJNA562643) | freshwater metagenome | isolation source: river surface water | place: USA:Blue River Watershed | collected 2017-08-17 | reverse complement strand
CTCCAGCTAAGTGACCAAGGCCGAGCGACGTCGCCCGCTCCACCCGCGTGCGCCGACCCGCCGCGACCAGCGCCGTCTGCAGGCGCGCAGCTTCCTCGCGGTGAGTCGATGGGACTCTTTCAAGGTCGAAGAGCTGCACCTCGTCCGCCGTCGTCTGATGCAGGCCGGCGAGGAACACGGTGTCTGGCGGCACCACCAGCCCACGCGAGGCCAACTCGGCGCGGACCGCGGGATCATTGAGCGTGGCCGCGGCCAGCCGCGCATTCACGTCGCCGGCGTGCCCTCCGCACGCACCGCAATCCAGCGCGGAGGCGTACGGGTTGTTCGCGCTCTGGCTGCCATGACCGCAAAGAAGAACCAAGCGCGCCAAGTTCCGCGTCAGGCTCATGCCGCGCAACGCCCCCGCCGCCAAATCGGCCCGGTTCGCCACGCTGAGGGTCTCCAGCCGCGGGGGAGCCGGATCACATCGCGGAGCCTGCCGCGCGCCCGCACGGACGAGCGGGGAGGCCGACGCCAATCCAGCCGCTTCAACGAAGGTGAAGCACGAGACCGCGGAATTCTGAAACGCCTTCCACGCGCCCGCTTCCCGAGCGGATTCGGCCCGCGCGTCGAGCTCCGACTCCGCCAAAGCCTCGTCACTCGATACCGGAGGCACGAGCAGGACGGGGCAGCGCGACGCTGCACCCGGCTTCGCCGGCAGCGCATGCGCAACGGGGAAACCAAAGAAGCCCGCGAAGCCAACGGTCTGGACCGCCGGCAACTCAACCTCAAGCGCGCGCCGAAAGACCTCGGAGCGCACGTCGATGCAGAAGACCGCCTGCACCGCCGGCCGCACCACCGCCCCACCCGGCGACTGCGCCGCCACGGCGCGTGCGAGCCGGCGACGGTACCCGGTCTCATACGCCGCCTGCCAACGCACCAGCGCCCCTAATGGCACGGTGGATACAGCAGGCTCGCGCGGCGCCAGCCAGTCCCGTTCCACAGGCCGCCCCTCGACAAACGCCGCGTGGAGCGCCGCGTCATAGGCCAACCGGACCGCCAGCAACTCGCGCAACGCCGGATTGGCGCGGCCCCGCATCGCGTCCTCACGCACCCGGTACTGCAGATAGCCCGCCCATCCGGACACGGTGACTAACTGGCGATGCAGGAAGTCCGTGAGGTCGACGCTCGCCGGCGCAATGCGACCAACGACCGAGGCAATCGCCTCCTCGGGATCCTCTGGAAGTTCGTCCACCACGCGCCGGAAACCCCGGAGGCCGAACGCCTCCGCCGTGCGGTCTCGCCGCGCCGTTTCCCGCCACGCACGAAACAGTCCGAGATCCGCCCAGGGCGAGCGCCACGTGAGCTGGTTCTCGTCAAAGACCGACGCTGCCAGGCGTGAAATCTCCCCCACCACGAAGGTCTGCCAGTGCGCGCGAGCCTCCCGTCGGTCGAGCAGGTCCGCCACGGTGGCGATCGGCCACACCTCCACCCCCGCGTCCGCATCGGTCAGCGCCGCCAAGAGGCGGTCGGTCGTCCATGCTCCCTCGGCGACCGCCGCAAGGTCCTCGCCCTCGATCTCACCCCGACGGAACGCGTCGAGGTAGGCGGCAGGCGACTGCAGCGGAGCCGATCCGGTCGTGCGCTGCAGCAGCGCACACGCGTCCTCGAAGGATCGATCGCTGAGGCCGACGAAGGGGTTGACCGCGACCCAGTGACGCAGTGGCCAAAGCGGGGCGATCCGGGAAAGTGCCCCCGAGACGGATGCCGCGAGCGCGTGCGACGAAGGCAGGCCCGGGCGCGAGGCAGCAGGAGAGGCAAGGGAACTCATGGAAAAGAGGTGGGAAGGATGAACGACTAGGCTTGGACCACGGGATGATGCGGCCAGAGCCACCCCAGGGCACGCTGCACCCAGGTACCGACGTAGAAGCCACTCGCGGCGTGGACGTACAGCCACCGACCCGCCGCAGTCCGACCAGCCCGCCAGAGCAGCGCCTGGAAAACAAAGAGGCAGGCGAAGATGACCGCGACCACCACCACCACCGCAGTCGGAGGCGGAACCACGGTGAGCACGAAGACGCCTCCCGCCCACGCATGCAGGGTGAACGCTGCGAGGACGATGCCGAGCGCCGCACCCAGCACGCGACCGCGCTCCATCAAGCCGTGCGAAGCCGACCAGCCGCGCGCCAGTCCATACGCGAGCGCCAGAGCCAAAATGAAGGAAAGGATGCCAAGGTAAGGCGACACTCGCGGCAGCACCAGCGACAGCAACGTCGCCCCGGCCGCCGCCAGCGCCCCGCCCCAAATCATACCCCAGACCAGCGCCGAGGTCCGCAGCGGAATCGCCGCTCGCGCCACCGCACCAACCGAAGAGCCCGCCGTCAGGAACGCGTGCGCCTTGTAGATCGAGTGAGCCACGAGATGCACCAGCGCGAGACCGAACGCCCCGAGACCGCACTGCAGAATCATGAACCCCATCTGGGCGATCGTCGAAAACGCCAGCGCACGCTTCACCGTCGGCTGCGTCAGCATCACCACGGAGCCAAATCCCGCCGTCACCGCTCCGACCACCGCCAGGGCCGCCAAGGCCCCGGGCGCCTGCGCCATCAACGGAGCCAAGCGCACCAGGAGAAAGCCACCCGCGTTGATGATGCCCGCGTGCATGAGCGCCGACACCGGGGTCGGCGTTTCCATGGTCTCGGGCAGCCAGGTGTGGAAGGGAAACTGCGCCGACTTCAAGGCCGCCCCGGCCGCGAGCCACCAACCGGCGGCCGCCATGCCATCCGCCCGCCCGGCCTCCGCCGCCTGGAGCAGGGCCTCGAGGTCCAAAGTGCCCTGATGCCGGTAGAGGATCACCAGCGCCAGCGCGAGAGAGAGGTCGGCAAGGCGGCTGAACACGAACTTGAGCCGGGCCGCAAAGCGCGCCCCCGGGCGCGAGGGATCGTGCAACAGGAGCCGGTGCAACCCCATGCTCGTGAGGATCCACGCCGCGAGGAGGAGCAGCAAATTACCGGAAATGACCAGGAGCAGCACCGCAGAGAGCGTCAGGCTGATGCCCGCAAAGAAACGACGCTCTCCCGGATCACCCGCCAGATAGGCCCGGGAAAAACGCACCACCACCCCGCCGACCAACGCCACGAGGACCGCCATCACCACCGAGACGAGGTCCAGTCTCAGCGCGAGCGCAAACGCGTCCCCACCGCCCCACGGCGACCAACGCAGCGTCGTCGAACCGTTCACCGCCAGGAGCACCACCGCGAGCACCGCGCTCAGCAGGGACAGGCCCGCCGCCGCAGTCGCGACGAGACCAGCCCCCCGCGCCGAACGGCGGACGCCCACCACCAGCCCCGCAAGAAGCGGAGCGGCGGGAATGCAAACCAAGCAGAGCAGAAGAATCGCACGCACGCTGGGAGACTATCAGGCCCCGCTCTTTTCGTCATTTATAACCTTTGCAAGATTCCGTTAGCTTTTATCTAAGTAAACTCATGGCGTTTCTCAATCTTCACCACCTGCGCTACTTCCGCGTTGCCGCCCAGGAGCTCAATCTCACCCGGGCCGCCGCGAAGCTGAACCTTTCCGTTCCCGCGCTCAGCGTGCAACTGCGCCAGCTGGAGCACAACCTCGGGCACCCCCTGTTCGATCGCAGTCGGGGAGGATGGACGCTCACCGAGGCCGGACGGCTCGCCCTGGAATACGCCGAGACCATCACCCGGGCCGGCGACGAACTCGTCGACGTCCTCGCGCACCGCCCGCGCGCCGACCGCCAGTTCCTGCGCGCCGGGGTCGTCGCCACCCTGTCGCGCAACTTCCTCATCGAATTCATCCGCCCAGCCCTGCATCGCGAAGGCGTCGGCGTGGTGCTGCGCTCCGGCGGACTGCGGGACCTGCTCGTCCTGCTCCACGCGCATCAGGTGGATGTCGTGCTCTCCAACCAGCCCGCGCGCCGCGATGCGGAAACCCCGTGGCACAGCCACCTTCTCGCCGAACTGCCGGTCAGCCTCGTCGGAGCCCCGGTCTGGCAACGCCAGCGGCGTCGCTTCCCCGACGACTTCGGCAGCGTGCCGCTGATCCTACCCAGCCAGGAGAGCAACACCCGAGCGGGCTTCGATCTCCTGCTCGCCGCCGCCGGCATCCGGCCCCGCATCATCGCCGAGGTGGATGACATGGCGACGCTGCGCCTGCTCGCGCGCGAGGGCGAGGGGCTCGCGCTCGTTCCCCCGGTCGTTGTCCGCGACGAGATCGAAGCCGGCACGCTGGTCGAGATGCACCGTCTGACCCAGGTCCGCGAGACGTTCTATGCGATCACGCCCAGCCGCCGCTTTCCCAACCCGCTGGTCGCGGAACTCGTCGGACGCATGCACCCGCAGACGCCGCGCCGCCACGCCATCAAACGGGCGCGGTAAACGGTTCTCCAGACGCCACGGCCGCCAGCGCCGCTCGGTACTGGGGCTCGAACTCCTCGAGTTGCGAAACCGCGAGTCCCAGATTCCGGATCAAACCGTCCTTCAAGCCGTAGATCCAGCCGTGGACCGTGAGGTCTTGGCCACGCAACCACGCATCCCGCACGATCGTCGTCTGGCAGACATTGCTCACCTGCTCGACGACGTTGAGTTCGCAGAGGCGGTTCGTGCGCAGGGAGTCGCCCGTAAGCGCGTGGAGACAATCCCGGTGCTTCTCACCCACATCCTGGATATGCCGGAGCCAGTTGTCCGCCAACCCGATGCGGTCGCAGCGCACCGCCGCCCGCACGCCCGAACAGCCATAGTGACCGCAGACGATCACGTGCTTCACCTTCAACACGTCGATCGCGAACTGCATTACCGACAGGCAATTGAGGTCGGTGTGGACCACGACATTCGCGATGTTCCGGTGCACGAACAGCTCGCCGGGCAGGAGGTTCACGATCTCGTTGGCCGGCACCCGGCTGTCTGAGCAACCGATCCACAGGTACTCCGGACTCTGCTGCCGCGAGAGCTTCAAGAAGAAATCCGGGTCGCGTGCCCGCAGCCCGGCGGCCCACGCCTGATTCTGCTCAAAGAGATGGTCCAACACCTTCATGCGTCACCGGACATCGTCGGGGCAGCGACACGATTGTCCACGGCAAATCTCGCCGAAATCACCACAAATGAACGGATTGCCAACGGACTGCACCCGTGGACCATGCCGCGAACGTCGTCCCCGCGGGGATACGGCGCCGCCACTAACCGTGACGGGCAAACTCCGTCAGGAAGCGATCCACGTTCCGGCCTGACACTTCACCTTCGATGAGGCGCAGCAAGCCGCGACGACGCTGCTCCAGCCGCAACGTGACCCCCAACTGCTCGGCCAAGCGTTCCAGCGCCCGGCTTCTCCGCCACTCCCAGAGCCAGCACGTCAGACCAATCCGGATCGGAACGTCGGCAGAGGCAAAGGCGGGTGAAACGCGGCTCACGCATCAAGCGAAGCGATTCCCGCGCCAATCCATCCCGCCGAGCCGATTTTGCGCAAATTTCGCCGGATTGAAGCAGACGCCGCGGGACACCGGCTCATTTTTGCGCACAACGCCTGCGCCGGTGGTCAGGATCGCTCACTCCGAGCGAGCCGGCTTGGCCGCCGCCGCTCCAGTCGGTGCGGCCGGCCGCGGGGGCTTCTCGTCGAGGTTCTGGTGGATCTCCACGTCGCTGACCGGCTCCGAGTCGATGCCGCCCGCCGGCACCTCAAGCTTCGCCAGCCACACCAACGCGTTTAGGACCAGTCGGCGCTGGTCGTCATTCTGCCAGTTCAGGTGGAAGTGCCCGCCCGTGAAGCCGAGGCCGCGCCCGCCGTCCGGTCGCTCAACCGCCCAGAGTGTCGTTTCGGGGCGCCCCTTTTCGGCCTGAATGTGCGGGTACGGTCCTTTGGGGCTCACGTACGGACCGTCGCGGACGGCGTCGGACGGAGTCGCCACGAGGATGTCCGCCACGCCCTCCTTCCCGTCGCGGAAGCGCATGTTGAAGTACCACTCATCCTTGGTCCGGAACGGACGCACTCCCCGGGTGATCGGATGCACGGGCAAATCGCGATACTCGGCTTCCCAGATGGGATTGCAGGAAAAGTGGGTCTCGTAGTACCCCCCGATCCAAGCCTTCCACTCCGCGCCACCGGCACCGGCCGGCACCTCGACCGCGTAATGGGCGCAGCCCAGACTCACCCCGCGCGCCATGAGCCCGCGCAGGAATTCGCGCCGATCCCCCTGCAGAGCCAAGTGCTTGGCGCCACCATCGGAGTAAATGAAGATGGCATCCGCTCCGTCGAAGACGGAAAAGTCGTCGACCCGCTCGCCATTCACCACCTTGGTGGGCCAGCCTTGGGTGACCAGGACGGTGCGCAAACCGGGAACCTTCTCGAGTCGCTTCTGCAACAGGATCGATCCAGCGCGGAATTCGTGCATGAGCGGCGGATGGCTCGCCGGGCCGGCGATCATCACCAGCTTGCGTTCCACCGGTACCGCCAGCGCGAGCGGAGCGAGAAACCAGACCAACAGGGACCAAAAGCCGAGCGTTCGTTTCATGGGAGTAAAGCCGTGCCGGCGAGTGATCAGGCACTCAAGGATGCGTTGCGGTGGTCTGGATTCCGGCTCAGCGCCGAACGCCAGTTGCCAAAGAGAACGCTCGATCCGAGACGCATCAAGATCGCCTTGCTCACCGGCGCGAGGGCGACGACGGACTCGCCCCTCCCCACCACCCGCGCGCCCAGCGCACGCGGCGTCAGAACGTCGGGAGAGAGGGTCATGCCGCCTAGGTCGGGCCAAGGTTCGGGGTTGTCAAGTCCCGAGGGTCCACGTCAGCCACGCGGATCGTTTCCTCGACTTGCGCCCGCGCCGCCGAGCGTGCATCACCTTCACCGGTTACCCGCGCCGGACCGCTCACGGCAGACCCGCTCCCTTACCCGATCCGTTCCCCTGGGTTCCCTCTCTTTCTTATGTCCCAAACGACGCCTCCGTTTCCCCTCTTGACCCGGCGCGTGGCGCTTCGCCACAGCGTGACCGGATTGCTCGCCGCCGCCGCCGCCCCGACGTTCTTCTCCGGTCGGCTCTGGGGCCAGACTGCTCCGTCCAACCGCATCCACCTAGGCATCATCGGCAACGGATTGATCTCCCAGTCCCACGTGGGCGCATTGCTCGGCCGGGACGACTGCCGCATCATCGCCCTCAGTGATGTTTGGCAGACTGCAGCGACGCGCATGCAGGACCGCATCGCGAAGGTCTACGGCGCCGGCGGCGCGCCCGCGATCCATCGCCGCTTCGAGGATCTGCTGGCGCGGGCTGATATCGACGCGGTGTTCATCTGCACGCCCGATCACTGGCACGCCCCCATCGCCAAGGCCGCGCTGCTCGCCGGTAAGGACGTGTACTGCGAGAAACCGCTCACGCTCACGGTTCGCGAGGGACGCGTGCTCGTGGACACGGCCCGCAGTTGCGGCCGTATCCTGCAAACAGGCACACAGCAGCGCTCGAACGCCGCCTTCCGCAAGGCCGCGACGATGATCCGGTACGGATGGATCGGTGACCTCCTCGGGATCCGCGCCGTGCTCGGCGAGTTCCCACTGCCGAAGGCCTTGCCGGAAATGCCAATCCCGGCGGACCTCGACTACGACCGCTGGCTCGGACCCACCCCGTGGCGTCCGTACCATCCCGATCGCATCGTCGGAAACTACGGTGGCGGCTGGCGCGTGTACAACGAGTACGGCGGCCGGAAGAACGGCGACTGGGGCGCGCATCACTTCGACATCATCCAGTGGGCCCTCGGCATGGATGCGTCGGGCCCCGTGGAATTCATTCCGAAGGGATGGAACGGCACGCCGTGGCAGACCCACCGCTACGCCAATGGCGTTGCCGTCGAGCGGGTGGATCAAGTGCCTTTCGGTATGATCGAGTTCCGCGGCACACGCGGAAAGCTCTGGGTCGGGCGCAACGACGTGCTGCTGTCCGACCCGGCTCCCCTCGCCACCCAGGTCGTGCCGCCGGACCAAGCCCATCTGTACGCGAGCGACGACCACCACACGGACTTCTTCCGCAGCATCCGTTCACGCCAGCGCCCGATCTGCGACGTGGAGGCGGGGCATCGCACCGCCACGGCCTGCCACTTGAACAACATCGCCGAGTGGGTCCGACGGCCCGTGCGCTGGGATCCGGCCAAGGAGGAAATCATCGGCGACCCCGTCGCCAGCCGCTTCCTCGATCGGCCGCGCCGCGCACCCTACGCCACCTTCTAAGCGTCGCCCGCCCGCCCCCACTCCGTTCCGCGTCCATCGTTCCATGACGTCTTTTCCTTTTCCCCTCCGTCAGTCGGCCCGCTTCGCCTGCTTCCTGATCGCCCTGCCCCTCGCCGCCCAGACGGCCGCTCCCAGCACCAAGGCCGGCCCACCTCCGCGTCCCGCAGACGCCAAAGCCCTCGGCATCGCTTCACGCGCCGATTATCAGGACGACCCCAAGCTTTTCGATAAGCTCGATTTCGAGGTCGCAGCCGTCGGCGACGACGCGGCGCTGCTCCTCGATCTCGAACAGAAGCTGACCGATCTGCTCAACGCGACCACCACCACCGCCGCCGCCCGGCAGGCCATCGCGGAGCGACTCAGCCGCGTGATCGCAAGCGATCCGTCATCGCGTTCGCCGGCACTGCGGTTGCTCGGACCGTGGCTCTCCGATCCCGCCCGCCAAGAACTGGCCCGCCTCGCCTTGGAATCGGTACCCGGAGAGAACGTCGACAGCGCTTACCTGCGCGCGCTCCGCCGCGCCGAGGGTCCCGCCCGACTCGCGCTGGTCCAGTCCGTCGGAGCCCGTCGCATCGCCAAGGCCGCCCCCACCCTCGGCAGCTTGCTTCGGGACGCGGATCAGTCACTCGCCGATGCCGCCGCCGCCTCGCTCGGGGCGATCGCCACGCCGCGCGCGTTCGGCATCCTCAAGGAACACAAGACTCCGATCACCCCGGCAGTCCTCAGCGCCCGGCTCGACGCCGCGGCTCGCCAACCGACGAGCGTGGCTTCCGCGGCATACCGCGAACTCGCCTCCGACCGCTCGGCCCCCGATGCCATCCGCCAACGGGCTTTTCGCTCCCTCCTCACCGTCTCTCCCAAAGAGGCAACGGGGCTCATCCTCGAGGCTCTCCGGGGCACCGAAGTCGCGCGGCGCCAGGTGGCCCTCGAGGCCATCGCTGACCTCACGGACCCGAACGCAGTCGCCGCGTTGACCAGCGCACTTCCCGCGCTCGAGGCGTCCACTCAGGCCGCCGTCATCGTCGCGGTGGGTCGGCGGGGCGACACCGCTGCGGTGCCGGCCATCATCACCGCATCGACCACCACCGCACCAGAACCGCGAGTCGCAGCCATCGAGGCCCTCGGCGCCTTGCCGGGTGGCCCGGAGTCGGTCCGGCGCTTGACCGATGTGATCGTCGCGGGCGGCTCCGACGCCAAGGTCGCTACCCAGAGCCTGTCGATCCTTCGCGGCAACGGTGTCGGCGAGGCGATCGCCGCCGGGGCCCGCACGGGCGAGACGGCCCGACGCGCCGTCCTCGTCCGGCAACTCGGTCTCCGCGGTACGTCCTCCGAACTGGCCTTTCTGCTCGGTCTCCAAGCCGACCCGGCGCTTGCCGTCCGCCTCGCCGCCCTTGAGGCCCTCGATATTCTCGCGACGACCGAGCACGAACGCGCCTTGATCACGTGGGCAACCACGGCGACTGATTCGTCCGAGCGCACGCGCGCCGTGCGCACCTTCCTCGCCGCTGCCTTGCGCGCCCCCGACACGCTCGACCGGACGCGCTTGCTGGTCAGCGAGCTTGAGCGCGGCGACCGCGCGACGCAGCTCCTCTTCCTCCCGGCGCTGCCTCGACTACCGAACCCGGAGACGGTTGCGGTCAGCGGCCGTCTCGCCAGGTCCGCCGATGCCGAGGTCGCGGAGGCCGCGCTCGCCGCGCTCAGCCGCTGGCCCAACAGCACCGCCGGCACCGCTCTTGTCAGCCTCGCCGAAGAGCGCCCCGCGGTGCAGGCCCGGGCCAGCGACGCCGCGACGCGCCTGTTCGAGCGCGATGCCGGAGCCCCCAGCCCCGAGCGCATCGATTCGCTCACGCGACTGCTGCGGCTGTCGCCGGATACCGCCCTGCTCCGCCGTCAGCTGCTGCTGCTGAGCCGCGCCGCCGATGCGCGCGCGCTCACCGCAGTCGAGAGCCTGAAGGCAAGCCCCGACGTCGCCTCCGAGATCGAAGACACCCTGCTGGCGATCCGGTCGAACGTGACCGGCGCCCCCGTGCTCACCGCTTCCGATCGCGTGGATCACCTTGAGCGCATGCTCGACGGAAAGCCCCAGACCGCGTGGAGCGTGCGCGCCGACCGACAATCTTGGCTGCAGATCGATTTCCACTCGGTGCGCCCCATCCGTCGCCTCACGCTCGACCGCGGAAACCTCCGCAACGACTTTCCGGAGCGCTACGAGGTGTTCGTGACCGACAATCCCATCGAGCCCGGCGCTCCCCGCGTCGCCGGTGAGGGGGCACGTGACCAATCGAGCATCGATCTCCCAGCCGGCATCCGCGGACGCTACGTCATCATCCGCAGCCGCGGCTTGCGCGAGGACGGCAAGTGGTCGGTGGCCGAACTGCGGGTCGACTAGGCGCCGCCCGGCTGCCGTAGGCGGCACCAAGCGTCGCCCACCCCCCACGGCGCTCCACCCCGCTTCAGCGCACCGTGCCGCCCCCCCGGTGCGGCGCGGCGCGATGCTGTGCTGTCCTGTCCTGTGCTGCGCGGTGCGATGCGGTGCGGAAGGATGTGGCAACATTGCGCTTCCTCCGCGCGCGCCGGGCTGGCAGGGTGAAGGGGCTTTCGGCGCCCCCACCCCGCCATGACCCTTTCCCCGGTCGACTGGATTATCATCGTCGTTTACCTCGCCGGCTGTCTTGTCGCCGGTTTGTGGATGCGCCGCTACGTCCGCGGCGTGCAGGAGTTCGCCGTGGCGGGGCGGCACATGGATCTGAACCTCGGCATCGCCTCGCTGGCGGCCACCGAGCTCGGCCTCGTGACCATCATGTACGCGGCCCAACTCGGCTACGAGAAGGGCTTCGCCGGAGCGACGATCGGCGTCGTGATCTGGGGTGCGATGTGGCTGGTAGGGCGCACGGGCTTCGTGATCGTCCCGATGCGCAATGCCGGCGTGATGACGATCCCGGAACTCTTCGAGAAACGGTTCGGCACACGCGTGCGCTGGCTGGCCGGACTCTTCGTCGCGGTGGGAGGCCTGCTCAACATGGGCATCTTCCTCCGACTCGGCGGCGAGTTCCTCGTGCATGCCACCGGACTGCCGCCCGGGCAGCTGGAATGGGTCATGACGGCCCTCCTCGGGCTGGTGCTGCTCTACACCATGCTGGGCGGGATGCTCTCCGTCCTGGTGACGGACTACCTGCAATTCCTCGTGATGGGCGTGGGCATCGTGGCCGTCTCGGTGGTCGTGCTCTGGCACACGGGCTGGGTTAACCTCGTGGGCGGCTTGGACGCGGCGTGGCAAGCGGGGCAGCTCAAGGCCCACCCGTACAATCCCCTCCACGCCTCGAATTTCGGCTGGGGCTACCTGCTGTGGCAGGCGGCGTTCCAGATCGCGTGCGCGACCACGTGGCAGACGCAGATCAGCCGCGTGCTCGCGGCGCGCGATGCCGCGACTGCGCAGAAGATGTATCGACGGACGTCCTTCTACTTCGTCGGCCGTTTCCTGCTGCCCGCGCTTTGGGGAGCCGCGGCGTTTGTCTGGTTCGCCAACCAAGGTGGGCTACCCGAAGGCGTAACCTCCCTCACCGCGATGCCGCAGTACCTCAGTCTCATCCTGCCCGTGGGCCTGATCGGCATCGTGGTCGCCGGGATGCTCGCGGCCGAGATGTCGACCGACAGCGGCTACATGCTGACCTGGGGCACGGTGATCTACAACGACCTCGTGCGTCCATGCCTGCGCCGCCCGCTCAGCGCCAAGGCGGAGCTCCTGCTGACGCGCCTGCTGGTGCTGGCCATCGCCCTGTTCCTCCTCGTGTACGGGCTGTGGTATGAGCTTCCCGGCAACGCCTGGGACTACCTCGCAGTCACGGGCAACATCTACCTCGCGAGCGTCTTCACGCTGCTGGTCGCGGGCCTCTACTGGCCCCGCGCGACCCCGGCGGGCGCGGCGGCCGCGCTGGTGCTCGGCGCGGTGGGGCCGATCCTCTTCCTCGTCATCGGCAAGTCGCACGCCATCGCCCCAGAGGTGGCAGGCGCCTCCTCCTTCGGATTGGCCGCCGCCGGCATGATCGTCGGCTCCCTCCTGACCCGCCGCCCGGCCGCCACGGCTGCCCCAACCGCCCGCGCATGAACTCGCTCCCCGTCATTCTCTGGGCCATCCTGATCGCTGCCAGCATTGGCTGGTACGCCTTCCTCGTCGTCCACATCGGCCGCAAGGCCGGCGGCGAAATTCGGGAACTGATCAAGACCCTCTCCCAGCGTCCACCGTCCGACCCGCCCACGTCCTAGGCTCGGCCCTGACCGCCCGGTGACCGTCAGCGTCCCACTGCGTCCGGCCAAAAAAACAGCCGCGCCCTCGAAAGGACGCGGCTGCCGGAAAGGAGACTCGGGGACGGAAACGCCCCCGAAAGGACTTAGTCGGCGTAACGACGGCGGAGCATCGCGGTGAAGGCCTGAACCTTCTCCTTGCGGCGACGCTTCTCGCAGGGCTTCTCGTAGTAGCGCTTCGCGCGGACGCCCTTGATGATGTTCTCGCGATCGAGCTTCTTCTTCATCCGGCGGATGGCACGGTCGATGGGCTCGTTCTTGCGAATCTTGATTTCGATGGACATGGCTCGGGAATGAGGCGGCCGGGGGGCCGTGGGAAAAACGCCGATGAGGCCAAACCCCCCGGACCACGTCAACGGCTTTTTTCCAAGCCCCCCCTCGAAAGTCCACGCTTGCCCACACCCCACTCCCGTCTTGCCTAGCCACAGTGTCGTCCGCCGCCTCCGACTTCGTCCACCTCCACGTCCATAGCGACTACAGCCTCCTCGACGGAGCCTGCCGCATGGATCGCCTGATGGACCGGGCCGCCGCCTTGGGGATGAAGGCGATCGCCCTCACCGACCATGGCAACATGTTCGGAGCCATTGAGTTCTACAATGCCGCGAAAGGCAAAGGCATCAAACCGCTGATTGGTTGCGAAATCTACATCACCGAGAACTCCCGGTTGGACAAGCAGGGGCGGGCGGAGGATGGGAAGAGCTATTACCACCTCGGGTTGCTCGCCCGGAATCTGCAAGGCTACCAGAACCTGCTCAAGCTGGTGTCCGATTCCCACCTGCGGGGATTTTACTACAAGCCGCGGGCGGACTTCGAGACGCTGGCCAAGTACGCAGGCGGGCTGATCGGGTTCACGGGCTGCCTCGCCGCGCTGGTGCCGCAGCACCTGCTGCACAATCGCTTCGAGGACGCGCGCAAGGCCACCGCACGGTACATCGACATCTTCGGCCGCGAGAACTACTTCGTCGAAATCCAGGACCACGGCATCCCGGAACAGCGGCAGATCATCCCGGGGCTGCTCAAGCTGGCCGAGGAGTTCCAGCTCCAGGTCATCTGCACGAACGATGTCCACTACGTGCGCCATGAGGACGCCGAGCCGCACGATGCCCTGCTCTGCATCCAGACGGGGGCGAAGATCGCCGACACGAACCGGATGCGTTTTTCCGGTACGCAGTTCTATCTGAAGAGCGCGGCCGAGATGGCGCGCCTCTTCGCCGAGATCCCGGAGTCGCTCACCAACACGCTCGCCGTGGCGGAAATGTGCGACCTGTCGATCCCGTTTCCCAAGGGCTCCGAGCGCTACCCGAAGTACCCGCTCACGCCGGAGATCTCGTCCAAGTTCGACCGACCGGGCTACCTGCACGAGCTCTGCTGCGAGGGACTGCGACAGCGCTACGGTCACGACTTCAAGGCCGTCGCCACGCGTCCGATCGTCGCCGAGCGCCTCGCCCGGCTCACTCAGCTCGCACCTGGACAGAAGCCCTCCCCACCCGATTATTCCCAGCTCGCACCCGAGGAACTGCTCGCAGTGCGCATGGGCTACGAGCTCGCGATCATCCAGGTCACCGGCTTCGTCGACTACTTCCTCGTCGTCTGGGACTTCATCGCCTGGGCCAAGCAGCAGGGCATCCCGGTCGGCCCCGGCCGCGGCTCCGGCGCCGGCTGCCTCGTCGCGTACCTGCTCGGCATCACCAACATCGATCCGATCCGGTTCGGTCTCCTGTTCGAGCGCTTCCTCAACCCGGAGCGCGTGTCGCCGCCCGACTTCGACATCGACTTCTGCATGCGCCGCCGCGGCGAGGTCATCACCTACGTCCGCCAGAAGTACGGCAACGACTGCGTCGCCAACATCATCACCTACGGCACGCTCGGGGCCAAGATGGTCATCCGCGACGTCGCCCGCGTGAACGACCTGCCGTTCGCCGAGGCCGACCGGCTCGCGAAGATGATCCCCGACGAGCTCAACATCTCGCTCGAGGACGCCATCACCAAGAGCGCCGAGCTGCGGTCCGAAATCGACCGCAACCCCGTCGCCAAGCGCATCGTCGAATCCGCCCGCGTCCTCGAGGGCATGGTCCGCAACACCGGCAAGCACGCCGCCGGTATCATCATCACCGACCAGCCGCTCGAAGAGTTCGTGCCGCTGACGCTGCAGGAGGACGACGTGACCGTGCAGTTCGACATGAACGCGGTGGGCAAGCTCGGCCTGCTGAAGATGGACTTCCTCGGCCTGAAGACCCTCACGGTGATCGCCGACGCCGTGACCAACGTCCACCGCTCCACGGATCCGCGCTTCGACATTGAGCGCATCCCCCTCGAGGATGCGCCGACCTTTGCGCTGCTGAATTCCGGCCGGACCATCGGGGTCTTCCAGCTCGAGTCGGGCGGTATGCAGAATGCCGCCAAGCTCGTCGGCATCTCCCACATCGACGATATCAACGCCGTCGGCGCGCTCTACCGTCCGGGCCCGATGGCGTTCATCCCCGACTACGCCCGCGGAAAGCGCGACCCCTCCTCCATCGCCTACCCGCACCCGCTCCTCGAGGCGGTGCTGAAGGAGACGTACGGCATCATCGTCTACCAAGAGCAGGTGATGGAGTGCGCCCGGATCATCGCGGGCTACACGCTCGGCGGCGCCGACATGCTGCGCCGAGCGATGGGCAAGAAGGACGCCGAGGCCATGGCCAAGGAGCGCGTGAAGTTCGTCGAGGGAGCCCGGCGCCTGCACGGCCTCGATGACCGCCGCGCGAACGAGATCTTTGACCTGCTGAACAAGTTCGCGAGCTACGGCTTCAATAAGTCGCACTCCGCCGCATACGCACTCGTCAGCTACCAGACTGCGTATCTAAAGGCCAACTACCCGGTGGAGTTCATGGCCGCGGTGCTGACCTCCGAGCTCGGCAACGCGGAAAAGCTGGCCCACTTCATCGCGGAGTGCGAGGCGATGGGACTCACGGTGCTGGGTCCGGACGTCAACGAGAGCCGCGAGACCTTCACTCCGCTGGTCGCGGGAGGAACCCGCGCGATCCGCTTCGGTCTCGCCGGCATCAAGGGCGTCGGCGAGGCGGCCGCCCAGCGGATCCTCGCCGAGCGCGAGCGGGGCGGGCCGTTCCGCGATTTCGAGGACTTCATCCAACGCGTCGACCCCAAGGCCCTCAACAAGCGCGTGCTGGAGCATCTCGTGAAGACCGGTGCGTTCGATTTCTCCGGTGCATCGCGCAAGCGCCTCTTCGATGGCATCGACGCCGCGCTGGCTGCCGCCTCATCGCAGGCGCGCGACCGGGCCGCCGGGCAGAATACCTTCCTCGACCTGCTCGCCGAGCCCGCCCCAGCCCCGCGGCGCACGAGCAAGGGAACGACGGAGCGCGGCCCCGCGCCCCGCGCCGGAGCTCGCCCCGCGCCGGAGCCGGAGTCGGCTGACGAGTTCACCGCCTCGGAACGGCTGCAGTTCGAGAAGGAGTTGCTCGGCTTCTACCTGTCCGGCCACCCGCTCAATGCCTACGCCGGGCTCTCCGAGGCGCTCGACACGTTCGCCCCGGGTGACCTGCTCGCCCAGGCGGACCGTACGGAATTCCGGCTTTGCGGGGTCGTGGGCAACCTGGCCAAGAAGCTCGCCAAGAAGGACAATCGTCCGTGGATGGCGTTCACGCTCGCGACGAAGCAGGCCACCTTGCCCCTGAACATGTTCGCCGACGCGTTCGAGAGCTACGGCCACCTGCTGGTCGAAAACGCGGTCGTCGTGGTGCTCGGCACGATCCTCAAGGGCGAGGACGGCGCGAGGATCAACGTCAAGGAGTGCTACCCGCTCGACGTGCACACGGCGCAGTCCATCCGCCGCGTCACGTGGCTCGTCGATTCCCGCCACCCGGAGGCCGCGGACTTCCTGACCGGCCTGCGGGCTTCGCTCAACGCGTGCGTCGGTGACACGCGCACCGAGCTCGCGATGGCGATCGGTGAGCGCTTCGCCCCGGTCGCCGAAATCAGCACCGCGCTCGGCTGGAAGGTGTCGGGCCCGGAGTTCCAACGCATCCGCTCCCACCCCGCCGTGCTCGGGGTCGAGGTCGAGGCGAAGCCGCTCAGTCTGAAGGAAGTCCGGCGCTGGCCCAAGCGCGGCGACCGTTAGCCGCCCGCCCAATCACTCCGGCAGCGCCCGCGCGAGCCAGAAGCGGCACTCGTCCGAGAAGTCGCGCACCGCCGCCGACTCGCGCGCGACGTGCCGACGCATGATGTCGTACTCGCTCCGCCAGCCCGTCGCGGCGAGATCCTCAAGAATCTCGTCCCGCGTGGGCAGGTGCATGAAGGTCCGGCCCGCCTCGTCCTCAAAGTAGCGATCCCCGAAATCCACCAAACGGGGATCCTGCTGACCGCGCGCCCAGCGCCGGGCCTCCAGCTTCCAGAGCAGACGCTCCTCCCGCGAATCGTCGCGGTCGTGCGTGGTGAAGAGCAGTGGTGCATCGATCGCGACGAGGCGATGGATCTCGCGCAGCGCCCGCCGGCGACGGGCGCGCCCGGGGATCTGCATCAGTCCGTTGAACATGAAGAGCGCCCCATCGAAGCGCGGCACGCGGCGGCAACGCAGCCGCGCCGCGGGATCATCCTCCGCCGCCAGCGGCATCCGCGTCGCATCCGCCCGAAAGAGGTCCACTCCGTGCACACCGCGCTCCGTCACCAGCGCCAGCGCCTGCGCGACGAGCTCCGCCGCGAAGTCGATCGCCGTCAGCCTCCGATACCCCAGCTCCCACAAACCGAGGGTCACGCGTCCGGCACCACAGCCCAGTTCCAAGAGCCGCGCTCCGCGGTCCGGAAACGCGCGCTCGATCAGCTGACGCTCCGACGCCCACAGGCCGAGCCGGTGCGCCGCCCGCGCATAGTGCACGACCGCCACCGGGTCATTGAAGTCCGCCCGCACGGTCGCCGACGTGATCCGCTTACCCGTCGATTTCCGTGGCTCCGCCATCTCGCACGCTTCCGTCCGTCTCAGCGGCGACGCCACGCCGCCACCGCCATGCCGTTGCTCCGCCACTCGTGCGGCCAGAGCGTGACCAAGCCCGCTGGCCGTCCGGGCATGACCACCTCAGGCACAAAATCCGGATGCGTCGCGGTGAAGTCGTCCGCCACGCCGACCGTCTCGCGCCGCGTGAGCGTGCACACGGCATAGACCAGTCGGCCGCCCGGCTTCACCGCCGTCGCCGCATGCCGCAGCAGGCGCGCCTGCACCTGCGCAAGCTCCGCCACGTCCTCCGGCTGCGTCGTCCAGCGGGCGTGGGGATTGCGCTGCCACGTACCGACGCCGCTGCAGGGCGCGTCGACGAGCACGCCGTCAAAGCGCGTGCGCGTGGGCAGGCGTTCGCCGCCCTCCCATCGCGCCGTCCGCACGTTGAACCGACCGGCCCGGGCACAGCGCTGGCGCAGCGTCTCCAAGCGACGCAGCGAACGGTCGCTCGCCCAGAGGAGACCCTTGTTCTCCATCAGGTCTGCGAGGTGCAGCGTCTTTCCGCCCTCGCCCGCGCAGGCATCCCACCACGTCTCGCTCGCGCGGGCCGCGCACACGTGGCCGACCCACTGCGAGGCGAGGTCCTGAATCTCGAACGCGCCGCGCTGGAAGGCCTCGGTACGGTACAGATCCGTCACGCCCTCGTAGCACAGGGCCGACCACGGCTGCGCGAACGTCGGGAGGTCCGCGGGTGCGCGGCAGTGTCCGAGTTCCCGCGCGAGCGCCGCCGCGGTCCCGGGGCGAGCGCGGAGCCATAACGGCGGCTCCTGCTGCCAGAGCCGTAGCGTCGCGTCCGGCACGTCCATCTCCTCGTGCAACCACGCCGGCACCGCCCGCGCCGCGAGGGTCTCGGGCTTGAACGACTCGGGGCGCGTCTCAAAGCGCCGCTGCAGGGTCAGCGCCGCATCAAGCTGTCGCTGCTCGGACTCCCGCGCATCCAGCCAGCTGCGCCAGCGAAAGTACGCGAAGACCGCCCGCACCACCGCCTGCTTGGCCGCGCCCGAGAGCGCCCGCTGGGCCGCTAGCTCACGCCGCAACGCCGCGTCCGCCGGAAGCTCCGGCGAGACCGCGCGCAGCACCCGGGCCGCACGATTGAGGGTGGCTGGATCGAACACCATGGTCCGCCATTCGCGCGCACGGGTGGGACGAGCGCAACCCTCAAAGCGCGACGCGGCCTAGCCCGCGCGCAACTGCGACTCGGCCTGACCCACGATGTCGAGTCCCACTCGACGACTCCACGCGGCGAGGAGGCGCCGCGTGATTGGCCCCACCTTGCCGTCACCGACGGTCAAACCGTTGAATCGCGTGGCCGGCATGATGCAGTAAGGCGTGCTGGTGAAGAAGACTTCATCCGCCGTCGCGAGGTCGTAGCTCTGCAAGTGCGTCTCGACGGTCGGGATGCCCTCCTCGGCCGCCAGTTCCAGCACGGTCTGACGGCTGATGCCCGCGAGGCAGTTGTCCGCCGAGGGCGTCCGGAGGCGCCCGCCGTTCACCACGAAGATGTTGCCGCCCTTGTTCTCCGAGACGTTTCCCTGCACGTCGAGGATCACGACCTGCGCATCGGGATCGACCAAGCGCGCCTCCTGATCCGCCAACGTGTAGAAGAGCCGGCTCCGATTCTTGATCCGGGCATCAAGCGACTGCGCCGGGATCGCGCGACTGAACGACGTGACGGCATGGCACCCCTGCGAATAGTACCTGGCCCAGCCACGCAGATCCATCGGGCTGTTGAAGATCATGATCGTCGCCGGATTGCGCTGCGCCGGATTGGGCCCCGGCTTGGTCAGGCCGCGCGAGAGGTTGTGGACAATCCAGTAATCCTCATGCGGACCGATCAGCGCGAGGTTGCGCTCCAGCAACTCAAGCGTCGCAGCCCGCAACTGCTCCCACGAAAGCCCAGGATCAATCCGGCACACCTTCAGCGAGCGAAACAAGCGATCGAGATGCTCCTCCAGCCGGAACGGCACGTGGCCGAACGTCCGGGTGGATTCGGTGACGCAGTCACCGAGAAGGATCGCGCTGTCGAAGATCGAGATCTTCGCCGCCGACTCCGGCACTAACTCGCCGGAAAGATGCACGACACGCTCACGAGGGGAAGTCATGGGGAAAGGGGAACCACACCGACCCGAACCGTCGCCACTGAGCGCGACGCCGATGCTCAATGCAATCCCTTAACGACAAAAATTCGGCAGCACTCGGGAGCGAATGTGACAATCGAACAAGGTTTACAACTGTAACAAAGCCGATACCGACTTCTGTCGCATGTTCTCGCTGCGCAAACTCTTCGGAAAGGATGAACGGTTCTACGACCTCTTGGAGGCGAGTGCCGAGGAAGCTCTGACGAGCACGAAGCTGCTCGCGGCTTATCTGCAGCGGAGCGGAGCCTACACCGCAACGAGCGACCTCGACGACTTCATCCAGAGTCGCCGCAAGGACAAGCACCTCACGCGGCAGATCACCGAGGAGTTGTGCCGTACGTTCGTGACGCCGTTGGAGCGCGAGGACATCGAGGCGCTCTCGCTCGCGCTGTACCGCATTCCCAAGACGGTCGAGAAGCTGGTCGAACGCCTCTCCATCTTCCCCGGCAAGCTGCCGCGCGAGGGATTCCTGCGCCAGGCGGAGTTGCTCGTGCAGGCCGCCGAGGCCGTTGTGTTCATGGTGCGCCAGCTCCGCCGCGGCGCCAAGCTGGAGAGCGTCCAAGGTGCGAATGATCGCCTGCAATTCGCCGAAGGCGAAGCGGACAAGGTGATGCTCGGACTCCTCCGCGATCTCTACCAGGGCCCCCGCGACGCGAAGGAGACCCTGATCCTGCAGGAGCTGTTTGAGATGACCGAGAAGTCGATCGATCGCTGCCGCGACGCCGGCAGCGTCGTTTTCCAGATCGCCCTGAAGTATTCCTGAGCGGAACTCGGCCCTCATGACTCTCTTCCTGCTGGTGCTGCTGGCCGCGTTGGTGTTCGAATACATCAACGGGTTCCACGATGCGGCGAATGCGATCGCGACCGTGGTGTCCACGAAGGTGATGACCCCGCGGCAGGCGCTGGCGATGGCGGCATTCTTCAACTTAATCGGCGCTCTTTGGGGCACCGCCGTCGCTTCGACGATCGGCAAGGGACTCGTTGACGCGAATGCCGTCACGATGATGACCGTGCTCTGTGCGCTGCTCGGAGCGATCATCTGGAATCTGTTCACTTGGTGGCTTGGACTCCCTTCCAGTTCGAGCCACGCCCTCGTCGGCGGTCTCTGTGGAGCCGCGCTCTCCACTAGCGGAGGTCACTGGAACGTCCTGCACTGGGCGACCACCGATGCGAACGGCAAGATCTCCGGGCTTTGGCCCAAGGTCGTGCTACCGATGTTCACCTCGCCCCTCGTCGGCTTCGTCATCGGCGCGGTCCTCATGTACACGCTCTACGCGTTGCTGAAGCGGACGCGCCCCCGCGTCGTGAACGCGATCTTCGGGAAGCTCCAGATCGTCAGCGCGTCATGGATGGGCTTCAGTCACGGCTCGAACGATGCCCAGAAGACCATGGGCATCATCGCGCTCGCGCTGTTCACGGGCACGCAGAGCGGTGTGTTCAATGATCTGCCGTCCTGGCTCGCGTTCCTGCACACGCCGGCGTTCAAGGTCGACCGCTGGGTGATGATCACGTGCGCGATCGTGATGGCCGCGGGCACCGCCGCCGGCGGCTGGCGGATCATCCGCACGATGGGCCACAAGATGGTGAAGCTGCAGCCGGTCCACGGATTCGCCGCGGAGACCACCGCGGCCGTCATCATCCAAACCGCCACCCACTACGGCATCCCACTGTCCACCACGCACGTGATTTCGACCTCCATCATGGGCGTCGGCGCGACCAAGCGCTTCAGCGCCGTGAAGTGGGGCGTGGTGAGCCGTATTCTCTGGGCGTGGGTGCTGACGATTCCCGTCACGGCACTGCTGGGTTGGGCGTCTCACCAAGTGATCGGTCTGGCCTTCGGGCCCTGAGTAAAGCGACACCGCGCATCGGTCCCGAACCCGCCGCGGACGCCGCACGAGGGGCGCGCCCCGCGCCGGTATCAGCGGCGGAAGAGGTTGCCCAGCGCGTTCAGATCCTTCAGCGGCGCGCGCTTGGGTGCCGCAGCACTCGACTCGCCCGCGGTCGGAGAAGGGCTGGGTGGAGGCAGCAGGGGCCGCGACCGTGGCGTCTCACGCGGCGCGCGTTCTTCGTCTTCCCTCGCCGCCCCCGCCGCGAGGGCGCGGTCCAGTTTCACGGCGGACACCGGCTCAGCCGTACCCAGCTCCTGCGCGAACACGCTCACGCGAAACTCCTCGACCAGCCAACGCACCGGATCATCCCACGCCCGTCGCGACGCCGCCGCGAGGTACGGCGCGACCTGCCGCGCCCGCTCCGCATCCTTGGCCGGAAGGCGCCTCCAGCGCTCAGCCCGCGCCCGCATCGCCCGCAGGTAACGGGGCAGGTGCGAGAGTCGCTCATACGGCACCAGACGCACGAAGTTCTCCGGCAACAGCGCCTCCACGTCGCGCACCTGACCGGGATAAGGATGCCCACCGACGAGGAGTTCCTGCCGCAACTGCAGGACTTCGCGGAGCAGATCCGTCAACTTGGGCACAATCCCCCGCAACTCCGACCGCGCCCGCTCGACCGCCCGCGCGAATCCAGCGGCGTTGCGCTCCGTCACCCGATCCGGGTCCGTCACCCAACGCCGCAGCGTCACGAAGGCGTCCGCCTGAATCGCTTCCGAGGTCGTCAGCGTCGCGAGCAACGCGCCCAGCGATCGCAGCTCCCGCAATTCCTTCTCCAGCCACCCGAGGTCACGGGCCAGCTGAAGGTCGAGGAGGCGGCCCACCCCGAGACGCGTGAGCCGCGACGCCTCCTCCGCCGTGCGGACGAGGCGCAACGCGACGCCGCGGTCCCCGGGCGCCAGCGCCGGAAAGGCCTCCACCGTGACCCCCGCCTGATCGCTGACCGGCACGCTGGCCGGCACGTCACCAAAGGACCAGGTCTCCGACTCCGCCCGCTCCCAGCGCTGGCGCGCCCGCCGCCATGCCTCCGGATCCTCCCGCGCCACGGAAAGCGACGCGGCCTTGGCGTGGCTCGCCAGAGCCGTGCGAATTTCGGGCAGCGAGCGACTCGCCACCAGCGCGTCACCGGCGTCGTTGACCACCCGCACCCGCACTTGCAGATGCGACGGCAGGGGCTTGGCCGCCCACGCGGACCGATCCGCCGCAAGGCCGAATCGCTCCGCCAGATGCTCTTCCAAGAGATCGACCAACGGCGGCGCAGGATCCCGCAGGCGGGCGCGCGCCGCCACCGCCTCACTCACCGTCCGCACCGACTCCGCCAGCGGCACGAACACCCGACGCTGCTCCTTCGGCAACGCGCGCAGGTAATGCTCCACCTTCGCCCGCAAGTGGCCCGGTACCGCCCAGTCCAGCGAGGCCTCCGTCAGCGCCGCGACATCCCGCACGTTCACTTCAACCTGCACGCCGTCATCCTCCTGACCCGGGCGATACGCGTACTGCAGCGGCAAGACGCGGTTCTCGAGGGGGAGCGACGCCGGAAACGCCGCCTCATCCGCCGTCGGTACATCCGGGTCACGCAGATCATCCGGCCCCACGAACAGGAACCGGGGATCCGCACCGCGCCGGCCGCGGACGAGGTCGATCAGCTCCGCGACCGACGAGACTCCACCGCGAAGGTCCTCCGCCGGCTCCGCATCCTCCTCTGGGAGCAGGCGCTCCGCGTAGAAGCGGTACAGGGCTTCATCCAGGTTCAAGTAACCGCTATTGCGGGTCCGCGTGAGCAGGCTCTCCACCTCAGCCCGCACCTTCCGGTTGTGGGCGAGGAAGTCGAAGGGCCACGTGATCGTGTCACCGATCAGTCCCTCCCGGATGAAGATCTGGGTCGCCGCCACCGGATCCACCGGACCGAAGCTCACCGCGCGCGCCTCCAGTTCCAGGCCATAAAGCCGGGTGCGGCGCTTGACCATCACCTTGCCCGCCTCGGCGTTCCAGAAGGGTTCGCTGTGGCTGCTCCGCAGCAGGTGCGATCCAAGATCGAGGACCCAGGCCGGATCCACGCGTGCGCAGGTGCGGGCGAAGAGGCGCGAGGTCTCAACGATCTCAGAGGCCATGATCCAGCGGGGCACTTTTGGTGCACGCTTCGGCGCGGCGCGGCCCTCGCCTTCGACCACCCGGCGCTTGGGCTCCTCGCGCCGGAAGAGCACGGATCCGGGAAACAACGTCACCCGCCGGTCATGCGCCGCCTTGAAGATCCGGTTCTCCTCATCGTACGTCGCCAGGTTGCCGAGCAGGCCGGACAGGATGCTGCGGTGGATCGCCCGAAACGCCGGGGTACCGAAGCGCAGTGCCTCCTCGGCCGGCTTCTCCGCCTCGCCGGGCGCTGCGTCGAACACCGAGGTCAGACGAAAGTCCTTCCGCTGCTCCAGCACGTCCATGAGCTGGGTATGGATGTCGCGCCACTCGCGCAGGCGCACATAGCTGAGGAAGTGATCGTGACAGAAACGCCGGAGCCTCGCTTGCGAGAGGCGCTCGAACTGGTCGTGAAACGTGTCCCAGATCGCCAGCAGGGTGAGGAAGTCGGAGTCCGGGTGACGAAACCGCTGGTGCGCCGCATCCGCCTGCGCCTGCTTGTCGAGCGGACGCTCGCGAGGATCCTGAATTGAGAGACCCGCCGCGATCACCACCACCTCGCGCAGGCAGCGCTCCGTGCGGGCCTGCAGGATCATCCGCCCGACCGTCGGGTCGACCGGCATCCGCGCCAACTCGCGACCCACGGCGGTCAGCTCCCGCACGCCGCCCGCCACGCCGCCGGGCGTATCCTCGGGGGCCAGCGCGCCGACCTCCTCCAGAAGGGCGTAGCCGGCCCGGATCGCCTTGGAGGCCGGGGGATTGATGAAGGGAAAGCGCTCAATGTCGCCCAGCCCGTAGGCCTTCAGCCGGAGAATGACGTCCGCCAGGTTCGCCCGCTGGATTTCCGGCTGGGTGAAGCGAGGCCGCTCCAAGTAGTCTTTCTCCGAATACAGTCTGATGCAGAGACCGGCGGCGACGCGTCCGGCGCGGCCCTTGCGTTGGTCGGCACTGGACTGAGAGACGGGCTCGATGGGCAGGCGCCGGGTGCGGGCCTGCGGCGAATAGCGACTGATGCGCGCCAGGCCGGTATCGACGACGTAGCGAATGCCGGGAATGGTCAGGGAAGTCTCGGCGATGTTCGTTGCGAGGATCACCTTGCGCCGGCCCGACGCGGCGAAGACGCGCTGCTGGTCGGCGTTCGAGAGCCGGCCGAAGAGCGGCACGACATCGAAGCGCGCCCCGTCCGCGAAGTCGCGTACCTCCACCAGTTCCCGCACTTCGCGGATGTCGCGCTCGCTCGGCAGGAAGACGAGCACGTCGCCGGACGGAGTCTCGCGGAGCAGCCGCTCGATCGCACCGGCCGCGCCATCGACGTAATGCAGCGCCTCGACTCGCGCCGACTGCTCGGCGGCGCGGTCGGGTTCGTCCGGGTCCTCCACGTAGTCGCTCCCGAGGGCGTCCAGCGGGGCATACGCCACTTCCACGGGAAAGGTGCGACCTGAGACTTCCACCACGGGCGCGCCGTCGAACGCTTCGCTGAAGGCCGCGGTGTCGATCGTGGCCGAGGTGATGATGATCTTCAGCTCCGGCCGCTTGAACCGGAGGGTCCGCAAATGGCCGAGGAGGAAGTCGATGTTGAGCGACCGCTCGTGCGCCTCGTCGAGGATGATCGTGTCGTAGTCCCGCAGCAGCGGATCGCCCTGCACCTCGGCCAGCAGCATGCCATCGGTCAGGAACTTGATCACCGTGTCCCGGGAGGTCCGGTCATCGAAACGAATCTTGCAGCCGACCGCCCCGCCCCACTCCACGCCGAGTTCCTCGGCGACGCGGCGCGACACGGAGAGCGCGGCGACGCGGCGGGGCTGGGTGCAGGCAATCCTGCCCCGCGTGCCGCCGCCGGCCGCGAGGCACATCTTCGGGATCTGCGTGGTCTTACCCGATCCGGTCTCGCCGGCGAGGATCACGACCTGCTGGGTCTGGATCAGCCCGACGATTTCCTCCGCCCGCGCCGAAATCGGCAACTCCGGAGGGAAGTCGAGGCGGAAGGGAAACGCAGGCTTTTGGTCTGGCTTTGGCACGGAGCAGGGGTGGAATGTCCTCTCCCGGACGATGACTGGCAAGACCGACGCTCCTCCTCCTCTCCCGCACGAGATCCTCGACCGGGTCTGCCGGCTGGCTCGCTTCGAAGGGCGCTCGCTCCTCATCCTCGCCGGTCTGTTCTCCCTCCTCGCCGCGTACCAGCGCGATGGGATCGGCGCCTTCGCCGGCTGCCTCGCCGCCGCCGTCGGGGTGGTCGAGCTCAATGGTGTGAATCGCCTGCGACAGGCCTCGATCTCGGGCCTTTCCTGGATCGTTGGTAGCCAGATCGCGTTGCTGTTCACCGTGCTGACGTACGCGATCCTCCGGGCCACGACCTTCGATCCCGCCGCCGTGGTTCAACTCATCACCACCGAGACCCGCGCGGAGTTTGCCGAGCTGGGCCTGCGCGAGGACCAGATCCTTCCGATGCTGGAAAAGAGCTACGTCGGACTCTACGCGACCATCGGGCTAGTCTCGGTCGTGTACCAAGGCGCCATGGCCCTGTATTACCACCGCCGCCGCGACGCCGTTCGGCGCGCCTTGGAGGACGTCTAGGCCACTTCGGCCCCCGGCTTGCGCCCGCGCCGCCTCAGCACATTCTTCTGACGCATGTCCAAGGAGCGCTACATCGCCGCCAAGCAAAAGTGGGCCGAGAAGCAGGTCGCCCGCGGCGTCCGGCCGCTGACGGAGCGCGCCGAAGGTCGGCTCCCGCCGGGACAGAAGCTGACCGACGGGTTTCCGGTGCTCGATCTCGGTGTCCAGCCGGAGATCCCGCTGGCCGAGTGGACCCTGACCATCGACGGTTTGGTTCAGCATCCCGCCGTGCTGTCGTGGGCGGACTTCAACGCGCTGCCACAAGTCACTGACGTGAGTGATTTCCACTGCGTCACCACGTGGAGCAAGTACGACTGCCGCTGGGACGGGGTACCCTTCACCGCGCTCTACGAGCGCGTCCAGCCCACGGCGGAGGCCCGCTACGTCTACTTTACCAGCTACGATGGGTACTCAACCAACGTGCCGCTCGAGCAGTGCCTCGACGACGACGTACTGATTGCGACCCGCTTCGACGGCGGCCCGCTGCCCCTCGAGCACGGCGGTCCAGCGCGGGTGATCATCCCGAAGCTGTACGCCTGGAAAGGGGCCAAGTTCGTGAAGGCGATCTCGTTCCTCGCCGAGGACAAGCTCGGCTTCTGGGAAGTCCGCGGGTACTCCAATACCGCCGATCCTTGGCGCGAAGAGCGCTACGCCTGAGCGCCCCTCCCGCCCTGCTGGGACAAGGGGCGTGCGCAATTCCGCGCAAGTCCGAATGCGGTCCGGGATCAGCCTGCGCAAGAAGGAGCATCCGGTAAGCCCGGGAAACAACTGGCTCGCGATCTGCTATGCGAGGGGCGAACGCCTCCTTCCGCCTTACGCATGACCCTCATCCTGGACAGCCGTCGACTGCTCGCCTTTGTCACGCTCGCGCGTATCGGTAGCTTTACGCTGGCGGCGAAGGAACTGCATCTGACGCAGTCTGCGGTCAGCCATGCGATCAAAGCACTGGAGGACGAGTTAGGTCTCCGCCTGTTCGAACGCCGCGGCCGCCATGTGGCCCTCACCTCAGCCGGACGTCAGTTGCTGGTCCGAGCCGACCGCATTCTGACGGAAATGCAGGACGCCCGCGCCGATCTGGCCACGCTCTCACCCTGATCCTCGTCCGCGGGTTCGTAGGACGCTCTTGCCGCTCCATCAGGGCCGCACACCGCGGGCGACGGGAGCCGGAAACGGGCGAAGATCGTCCGGCGTGT
>JACCDT011404420.1_pt1 | contig 27476 bp, 33 predicted proteins | sample 7446291 | NCBI WGS metagenome assembly JACCDT01 (sample SAMN15323446, study PRJNA562643) | freshwater metagenome | isolation source: river surface water | place: USA:Blue River Watershed | collected 2017-08-17 | reverse complement strand
GAGTCGCGCAACACCATCTTTTTTTTACGAGCAGACAACCTTGAATGCTCCACAACCCGATTTTCAGGGGGTATCAGATGCCAGACGGGGTAGACATCAGGTTGACCGGGTTGGAAGCGGTCAGAGACCTGGAAAAGAAGCTCAAAAAAGCTGTCGCCAAGGCGCTGAACCAGGCAGGGCAGGAGGCTGCGGACGCCAGTCGGGCCGCGATTCAGCGCTCTTTTACCCTCCGAACCCCGTGGTGGCAGCCCGGAAACGCAATGGGCTTAAAACAGAAGTTCGCCAAGCCGGATAGCCTGACGGCAGCGATTAGCACCCGCGCTCACTGGCTGGATATTCACGAAACTGGAGGCCAAAAACGGCCACAGCAAGGCCAGTCGGTGGTGGTGCCGACTGCTGAAGTGAAGCGAAACGCCAAGGGATTGATACCTAAGACAGTCCGAAAGAAGATCCTGGACCCAAACAGCACCAAATATTTTCGGCTGGAAACCCGAAAAGGCCCCGTGATTGCCGAGCGGGTCGGCAAGCGGAACAACCAGCGACTGAGAATCCTGTTTGGCCTTGAGCCACAGGTGAGAATCAAGAAGCAAAACACCTTCTCCGAGCCGATCACCCGAGCGGTAAAGGCCCGATTCCCCGCAATCCTGAAGGAGCAGATTGACCAAATCACATGAGCGATTTCGACTGGTTGGACGATGGGCCAATTTTGGAAACAGACTACCAGCTTCCCGACCCGTTGAAGTTGGATAGGAAGGAAGTGCGTCGAAATTTCGTCAAGAAACTCCGAGAAGAGACCCTGCTTGAGATATTGGAACGATTGCCCGAGCCGGAAGAGTCAATGCACATCGTCTCGAACGGAGCTTTTGATTACTGGAGTTTCGTTCCGGCCTGCCAGCGGTTAATTGGGAACCCAGTAATCCTGTATGGCAGCACCTGGACAATGAGCCGGAATTGCATCGTTGAACTGATGGAGCTTTTTGACAAGGGCCTGTTCACTCAAATTTCCTTGGTGACAGGTGCGGATTTTAAGCACAGAGAGACAGGAGTTTACGCCACATTGGTGAGCGGCCTGCTTGAGCGCGATCAGCGATACTTGTGCTTTCAGAATCACGCCAAGGTCTTCTTGATGACCGATGGCACAACCTACTTGGTAGGGGAAGGAAGCGCAAATTGGACCGGCAACCCCAGGCTTGAACAAACGACCCTCACAAATTCCAAGCGCCTCTATGATTTTCACCAGGAATGGATAGAAGAAGTCTTTACGAATGCAAAAAGGATAAAGAGATGGAAAAGCCGCCACGATCAGAAGCAGCAAGCAAGTGCCTCAGACTTTTAGTTAAAGGGTACACCGACCAAAAGATACTTGCCCTGGCAGCTAAAGAAAAATGGATGGAAACCGCAGAGCAAGTAAAGGACGCCATCGGAGAGGCTCAGTTTTGGTTGGTGGAGTTTTCGGAGATCAATCAGGAAGCGGAAACCGGATTAGCCGTGTTGCAATACAAGGACCTGTACGAGAAGTCCGAGAAGATCCAGGACTATAAAACCGCCCTGGCCTGCCGAAGAGCTTTAGATAAATTGATTAAAGAGCAAGGCGGAAAGGTTGCTAGAGTCTCCGGGCCGCGCCGGTTTTCGATAGCCAAATAATGTGGAGCCAAAATACCAAGAACTTTCAATCAGTGAATTGGCCCGAGCAATGGGGGTTGACCGCCGCACGGTAGCCAAGCGATTGGCTAAAGTGGGCAGCAATCCAACCCTTGAAGAGTTGATCGGGGCACTGATTACCAGCGAGGGTATCGAAGAGGCCAGACGCCGGAAGGTGATGGCAGACGCGCAGCGGGTTGAACTCCGACTAAAGCAAGAGCAAGGGGAACTGGTCAGGAAGCTGGAGGTCAGTAAGACGCTGACAGAGTTTTTTAAAGGATTGTATCGGGAATGTGCGATCACCGCGCCACAGCGAATAGCCGAACGATGCGAAGGGAAGCCAGCCGCAGAAATCAGGGAGATAATCCGTGGAGAGTACTCATCGATCTTCGAAAAACTCAGGGGTGATTGGACAGCTTTTTCAGACAGCAATGGCTAAGGCCGTCCCTGAATCATCGCTGACTGTCTCTGGTTGGGCTGATTCCTACCGGTATCTGGGGAAGCCTGGCGGGTCGCAGCCATACCAAAAGTGGCATACCAGCAAGGTGCCATTTATGAAAGAGGTTATGGACTGTGCGACTAACCCACGGGTCACCACCATCGTCGTTATGGGATCTTCTCAGGTAGGGAAAACCGAGGCCATGAATAATATTGTTGGCTATTTTATGGCGGTTGATCCCTGCCCGATTAAAATAATCCAGCCCAGTATCAAAACTGCCATCGGGTATTCAAAAGGAAAATTGGACGCCCTGATTGAGGGGACGCCTATATTGGCAGAGCTTGTACCTTCAAAGAAATCCAAGAACAGCGACAACTCCACCTATGCGAAAAAATTCCCAGGTGGTGAAATCACAGTCGGAATTGCCACTTCTGCCAGCGATGTTGCCAGCACTTCCAACCGGCTGGTGCTGATGGATGAGATTGACCGATACCCCGAAATGATTGCGGGAGAAGGCGACCCAGTTGCCCTGGCTATCAAGCGAGCCACCACATTTACAGATAAAAAGATTGTCCTGATTTCTACCCCGACGCTGAAAAATCAAAGCCGGATTGAAGCCGCCTACCAGAAAACGGACATGCGGAAATACTTCGTGCCCTGCCCGGCGTGTGGTGAATATCAGGAATTGATTTGGGAGCAACTGAAGTGGGAAAAGGGAAAACCGGAAACGGCACGGTATGAGTGCGGTGGCTGTCAGTCCCGTATCCCTCATTTCGAAAAAGAGAAAATGCTTGCCCGTGGTGAGTGGGTTGCGGAGCGACCGCTCAGCGGGTCCGCCGGTTTCTTTATCTTTGAAATCTATTCACCATGGGTTTCGTGGGCTGATATGGCTACCGCCTTCGAAGAGGCCAAAGCCGAAGAAGAGAAGAAAGGCGACAGCACCAAGCTCCAAGTCTTCTTCAATACCTCATTGGCGCGAACGTGGGACCCAGAGGAAGAATTGAAAAAGAAAGACGGCGAAATCCGCTTCCAGCAAGAAACCTACCCCGCCGAAGTTCCGGACGGCGTGCTGGTGATTGTGGCTGGGGTTGATGTTCAAGGCAACCGGCTGGAAATCGAAATCGTTGGCTATGGCCACCACCAGGAAAGCTGGTCACTGCAATATCATGTGCTGGAGGGCGACCCGACTGAATCTCAAGTTTGGGAGGATCTGGCATCACTCCTGAGCACTCCACTGACTGATACCAAAAAGCGACGACGCTGGATTGATGCAGCCGCAATAGACTCCGGCGCCTACACAAAACACATTTACGGGTTTGTGGTTCGCAATCGTGGCCGCCGATGGTACGCCGTCAAAGGTTCGAACCGGCGCGGACGGGAGTTCATTTCGCGCCCCAGGACGGTGGCACTTGGAGAGTATGAAACCAGCCTGTGGGTAATTGGCACAGAGAAAGCCAAGCGTGAGTTCTACAAGGCGCTCAGGCGAACAACCCCAGGCCCTGGCTTCTGTCACTTTCCCGACCGGTATGAGCAATCATATTTCGATATGCTTCTGTCGGAGAAAGAGGTTCTTTATAAACGGAATGGCGTGATTCAGAAAGACCCAGAGACAGGGCGACCGATTACCTATTTCACAAAAATCCACGACAGCGCCAGGAACGAAGCCCTGGATTGTCGGATCTACGCAGAAGCCGCGCTCACGATTCTCACGCCCCGGTGGAAGAAAATCGAGGAGCAACTGGCTGTAATCCCATCACCAGAGGAAGTCCAGGTTGAAGCACGACCCGTGGCCCCGGCCCGAAAGAGCGGATGGATGAGAGGTATCAAATGAGCACAGTAGTTTTGAATCAGGAACCGGCAACGCTGGTGGCTGGATCCACCACAACTTGGAAGAAGGAAGACTCCGACTATGCTCCGTCAGATGGGTTCACGTTGACTTACCATTTTCGGGGCAATGCGGTTGGTGCCAGCTTCAGCGTGGTGGCCACCACCAGCACGAGCGGTGATTACTGGGAAGCCACGATCACCAATGCGAAAACGCAGGGACTCCCAGCCGGTGCATATGGCTGGCAAGCTCAGATTAGCGACGGCACAAACAAGCATGTGATTGGTAGTGGTACGCTTTTGCTTCAAGCCGATTTTGCCGACACTGATGCGCCGTATGATCCCCGCTCCCAAGTGAAAAAGACGCTGGACATTATCAACCAAGCAATTCAAGACAAAGTGTTTCGTGATCAATCCAGCTACTCAATCGCGGGCCGGTCGCTCAACCGGATACCACTCACTGAGCTGATTCAGTTACGAAGCACTTACTCTCAATTGTATGAAGATGAACTCAGGGCTGAACGGCTCGCTCAGGGCGGTGAGTACCTCCGACAAATAAAAATCAAATTCAAATGAGGCAAGGATGAAGCTGACAATTACTCAAAAGGCGAAATCGACATGGCAGCTATGGGCAGGGCGAGCAACACAAGCCGCTAGATATGTAACGGCTAAAATTACCCGGTTGACATCTGATTTTTTTTCCCCTCTAAAGTCAGAAGATCAGGAGTTACGACATGATCTGAGGGTACTTCGGGCAAACGCCCGGAAACTGGCTCACGACAGAGACCACATGAAGCGGTTCCTGCAACTCGTTGAGAATAACGTAATAGGGCCTGAAGGCATTCAACTGCAAGTGAGAGCGGCTACCCCGGATGGGACTTTACTAAAAGGATTGAACCAGAAAATCCAAAACCTCTGGTGGGAATGGGGGAATGATCCTGATACAGCTAGCGCGAACAGCAGAATGAACTGGCCAGCCATTCAGCGCCTCTTTGCGCGAACCCTTGCGCGTGATGGTGAAGTGCTGTGCAGAATGGTGCCAGTCAAAAATAACCCCTTTGGGGTTTCGGTCCACTTCTATTCAGTCGATTGGCTAGATGAAACCTATAATACTATACTGGCAAATGGCAACCGGGTCATAATGAGCGTGGAGATGGATGAGTTTGACCGACCGGTTGCATTTTGGTTCACTCCACCAGCCACAGAGAAGTTCTACCGCCAGCAATTCTTGATCGATAGCCGTCAACGAATTGAAGCAGATGAAATTATTCACGCCTTTATTGTAACGGACGCGACTCAAAGCCGAGGTATCCCATGGAGCCACACATGCTCTATCAGGCTAAACCATGTGGGAGGATATGAGGAAAGTGAAGCAGTGAGAGCGCGAGGCGGTGCGGCTTGGCTTGGCTTCTACAAAAAGCCAGGTGAAGGATATACCGGCGCCACGACCCAAACCCAGCTACTACAGGAACTCGAACCAGGAACAATTAGCGAATTACCGGCAGGTTGGGACTTTATCGCTAACAACCCGAGCAGTCCTAACCCGATCTTCGGCGATTTCATGAAGCATCAACTGCGCTCAATCAGTGCCGGCCTTGGTGTGAATTACAATTCTTTGGCTGGTGATTTAGAGAGTGTAAATTATTCCAGCTATCGAGCCGGGTCACTCCAGGAGCAAGATCATTGGAGAATTATTCAGGCATTTATTGCTACTCACTTCTGCAATAAGGTTTATAAAATCTGGCTTAGGTATCAGCTTTTAAACGGAACAATCAATGAACAAGAGTTTGAGTTAGCACAGTCCCCACTCTGGCGACCCAGAGCATGGCTAGGAGTTGATCCAGAAAAAGACCAGCAGGCTCATGTAGTGGGGTTACAAAACTATCTCACGACCTATACCGATGTGGTCGAAGGTCAAGGCAAAAGCCTTGAAGATGTATTCGCTCAACGAAAAGCAGAAAAAGATATGGCTGCCCAATATGGGCTTACGCTCCCTTACTAATATGCGATGCCCCTACTGTGAATCGGATCAAACTCAGGTAATCGAAACTGACCGCCGTTGCGACAACACGCGGATCTATCGTCGTCACCATTGCAATAGTTGCTATTGTCGATTCAACTCATATGAGATTAGAGAAGAGCAAGTAGGGCTATTGCGAAAAATCCTTGCCATAATCCCTCACTCGAAATCAGTAAAACCCCCATATATAGGGGGACAGCCCCCTAGTCAATAGTCTCCCCTCTGTTTCTCTTCTACCGTTGGGGCATGCACAAGAGCCCTAACCTTACCGGAAAAGTTCAACATCGGACCGTTGCTATCACCCGAGAGGCCATAGATATTGAGGCCCGAACCGTTGATATTGCTTTTGCTAGTGAGACCCCGGTTGATCGTTGGTGGTATACCGAAGTTCTTTCTCTTGATCCTCAGTCCATCCGGTTGGGACGGATGCAAAACGGCGCCCCCCTTTTGAAAAATCATGACACGGCCTATCAAATTGGGGTTGTGGACTCAGCAGTGATTGATAAGGATAAAGTTGGAAGGGCAACGGTAAGATTCTCGAAAAACAAGGAAGCTCAGGAAATCTTTCAGGATGTAATTGATAACATCAGGCGACATATCTCCGTTGGCTACTTGGTGCATAAAACAGTTGAGGAGAAAGGCGGCGCCAGTCCTGTTGTCAGAGTGGTTGACTGGGAACCGTTGGAAGTTTCATTTGTACCAATACCAGCCGACGACACGGTGGGCGTTGGTCGCAATTTGCAGGAGAAAACAATGCCACGTGAAGAGCGAATGAAGGCCGGTGATGTTTATGGCGTCACCTTGGCAGTGTCCGGTGATATGACGGTTGACTCTGTGCCAGATGGCGAGGAAGAAGACCTTCTTGAAGAAGACCCAATGAAAGAAATGGCGGCGGAAGGGGTTGACGGAGAAGAGCCTCAACGAAGCACAAAAAATAATTTAGGGAATGCCACGCTGATTCTAAATTTAGCACGCCAACTTAACTGGCCCAGTATTATGCCACTTGCTCGACAGTACGCGCTCGAAGACCGACCATTATCGGAATTTCGAAAGGCAGCGTCGGCCATTTTGCATAAACAGACCCAGCAGCAAAGGCTTGTAACGCCGCCGCCCATAGCAACCACCGCTTGGCCTCAGATTGATTTCAATCACTACCGCCCCCGATACTTTAAGGGGGCGACCAATGCAGAAGCCGCAGAAAAGGCATACCGGTTTGGCCAGTTTTTTCTTGCCACGATGGGACGGGCGAAGGCTCAGAGATTCTGTCGAACAAATGGGATCCCTATTATTCGCGGCCAAAAGGAAAGTGAGAACGATCTCGGCGGGTACGTAGTGCCGATTGAGTTTGAAACAAGCTTGATAGATCTCCGTGATAAGTATGGAGTTTTCCGCCAGCACGCCCAACAGATGGTGATGGGTAGCAATACCAAGCAGTTTTCGATTGACGATGACGAGCTTGAAGCTGAATTTGTAGGAGAAGAACAGACAACCACTGAACAGGAAGAAACGCTACGAAATGCACTACTTGTAGCCAAGAAGATTAAAATCACAACCGGAGTCTCTGATGACCTTGATGAGGATTCCCTTGTTAATATGGGTGATCTTTTAATGAATCGCATCGCCCAGGCATTTGCGCGGAAAGAAGATAACTGTGGGTTCAATGGGGACGGAACTTCTCCCTTTGGTGGAATTGTAGGGGTCATCCCTAAATTTCTTAGCTTGGATGCAACTATTGCAAATATTGCGGGGCTGGTCGTTGCGTCCGGCTCTGGATATGCAAGTAACTACAACTCAATCACTCTTACCGATTTCGAAAACGTCGTAGGGTTGCTTCCTCAGTATGCGGATGAGGCTAAGCCTCAGTGGTTTGTCCATCGATCTTTTTGGGCAACCGTGATGAGGCGAGAACTGTTAGAGCTTGGAGGTGCAACTGTGAGTGACGGGACCGGAGCAGCCGTTAAGGAATATCTTGGATACCCAGTGGTGTTTTCTCAGGTGCTCCCAAAAGTCTCCGCAGTCTCTCAAATTGTTGCGATCTTCGGTGATTTATCACTGGCTGCCGTCTTTGGTGATCGTCGTGGGACCGAAATTAAAACCTCAGAGCATGCCGACTTTGATAATGACCGAATTAAGATCAAAGGCACCCAGCGCTTTGATATTAATATCCATAGCGTAGGCAATGCACATGCGACGGCCAGTAGCCGCAAGCCTGGGCCAATCGTTGCGCTGATTACAGCAGCAAGTTAAGGAAGGCGCCTAATGAATTATTCAATGGCTGAAAAAATAGTGCCTGTAATCTACCCAGGCGCAATCGTTGATGACGCATCCTGGACTTGCCAGGAAGTTGATACATTTGGATTTAACTTCTGTAAATTTGTTTTCCAGCTTGGAGCCACAGACATTGCAATGGTGGCGCTGAAACTTCAAGAGAGTGATACCAGTGGGAGCGGGTTCACGGATGTTACGGGGACCAACTTTGCGACTGACGGGACTCTTCCTAGCGCCACAAACGACAATAAACTCTTTGCTATTTGCGTGAACCTGACAGGGCGCAAGCGGTACCTGAAGCCTGTGGCTACAGGAGGCAATGGCTCCACCGGTACCTATTTATCAGCATTTGCAGTACTTTCAGGGGCGCACCAATCGCCAAACAGCGCGACTGAACGCGGGTTTACTGGGGAACTGGTGGTGTAATGCCCAGGGTAATCCGATTGCTTTGTGATTGTAACGTTTTTCGAACTCCATTGGCGGTAGGTGCGATCCTGATTGAAGGGAAGCATCTTGCCAGCCACGGGGTTGACCAGCTTCTCAGAACAAAGCAAGCGGAACTCTACGTTGAGCCAGCCCTTGTGCCAGAGCCGGTAATTGAACCCGAGCCGCAACCTGAACCAATACAAGATTTACCCGAGCCAGCCCCACCGGTTGGCCGGTCCAAAAGGAAGAAACGATAATGGCCGCCGAACTCAAAGAGACTCTAAATGTAACGTTTACCCCGACCGGGTTGAGCACTTCTTTTGGGAGTGCCAGTTCAGTATCAATTGACGTATCCGGGACGGCATACAGCCACAAGGTCCAAACAGTGGGGACAACTGCCGAGGCAATTGGAGTGGACGATGCCGGTACAACTGGAACGATCTACATCAAGAATTTAAGCGCCGTGACTGTCACTTTGTCGGTGAACGACGGAACAAACGAAATCAGCTTTGCCATCCTTGCTACCGGGCGACGAGCGGCATTCCCACGAGCTAACGTAACCTACAAAGCCGCCGCTGCGTCCAGCACGGCGAACCTTGAAATCTTGGTAGTCCCGGCGTAACCAATGATCAGCGTTGACGGGTTGGAAAGTTTTTTTGACCTGGATGAGTTTGCGGAAGAAGCCCTACTGACACCAGCCATCGGCTCACCGCGAACCATCCGGGTGATTTACGACGAAGCCCAGGGAAGCGACAGTGTGACCGGATACCCGCAGTTCAGCCCCGATTATTTTATCACGGTACAAACTGCGGATATGGCTGGGGTTGGGACTGAAGATTCAACTATTACAATCCGGGGAAGTAGTTTTCAGATTGTGTACCCCCAGGCTGACGGGACCGGGACTTCACGGGCGATATTAAGGAAGCTGCGATGAGCGTGGATTCAGATTTGAGAGCAGGGATTGCGACGCGGATCAGTACGATATTAACCGACGCCCCACGCCCACAAGTCTTTGGCTTCCCTCAGATCCGACGAAACGCCGCTGAATTTTTGGCTGCCTTCGCCAGCCCTGACGACCCGAACTTTGTTCACGCTTGGCAAGTCGGGGCGACCCGAACCGCGCCGCAGCAGCTAGCTTCCAGACGGGAACTTGGGAAAGTTCGGAGTTACCAGTTGAGTTGCTGGTATCAAGCGACCAATACAAATGATGCCTACACAGCTTTTTTAGCCACGATTGAAACCGTGGCAAAAGATTTAAACGAAACGCAGTTCAGCAACCAGGTACGGGGATTACCGATTGAATTTACTATCGAGATCCCTGAAGCCATTGACGAAATTTTAGTTTACAAAGCGGTGGCTGAAATCACTTTCAACTGCCAATCGTGAGGAAATAAATGGCACGCGCAACAGACCCCAAAGATTACACCCTGAGATCCACTGACGGACGCTGGTGGCAGATTGATTATGACGAGATGCCAGCCGACGCAAGTACTGATTTTATCGTAACTGCCGGCATCCCTGACGCAACCGCGTACCCGTCAGCCGTTGAGCTTTTCCGGTTGGTTGATGGGAATGCCACGATTACCAAAACCCGGACGAAAATCGAAAAAGTTACGCACGCACGCGGGAAAATCTCTTTTCCTGGCAAGCCGACCCAGATGGCAACCACCACATTTATGGATGTGCTGGATCCGACTATCCTGGCGTCAATCCCTGCGGTTGGAGTAGATGCAACAGAGTCGGTGCGTGTTCGGATCAGTGATGGGACGGGAATACTGCCTACAGGGAAATCACTGGTTTATATTTCCTCCCAGGCCAACAATGAATTCGTGGCCGCATGGTACAACGCGGATATCTGGGGAGATTGGACCGCCGACTTTCCTGCCGATGGCAGCGGGATTGCTTCCATGTCAGTCACGGTTGAGGGACTTGCGGTTCCAACTCGTGCAGTTGGCGACCAGGTTGGATTTATTCAGAAAAAAACTGATTAACGGAGGGGACTGTGGGCACTGAGCAGGTGGCATTCTACCCGCGAAAGCCCGGCTTCGCCTCAGTTTCGCTGGTTGATTTTTTTCGACCAAACTACGCGGGCCGGGTTCTTTCGGCTCGTTTGTTGTGTTCAGTGGCTGGGACGGGAACAACTGGCTGGGATATTCGGGCTGGTGGTGCTTCCGTATTTTCCCCGACTCCAACCCTTTCATCGGGCGCGACCGCTTCAAGCCTTTTTAACGCCAGTACCGCCGCCCGGATATTCGCCGCCGATACGGAAATTTCAGCCCATATCACGACGGTATCCGGTACACCACCCACCAATATTTCAATTCAGATGCTGGTGGAATTTGATGGAGTGCCGCCACGGCGGGAGCGGTACACAGCAGGCGAGAATCTCAGTGCGCTCCGTGTGGTGAAAATCGAAAGCGGGCAGGCGTTCTACGCCGACAGCTCCGATGCCACCGACCGGAACAAAGTATTAGGGATCACGACCCAAGCCGCCGACGCAGGCGATCAGATTTCAATTCAGACAGCGGGAGAGTTCGAAGACGGGGTATGGAGTTGGACGGTAGGCACCCCGATTTTCTTCAATTCTTCGGGTGCGCTGACCCAAACCCCACCCAGTTCGGGTTTCCTTCAGGCTGTGGCCAATCCAATCACCACAACAAAAGTTTGGATACAACTTCAGCCTTCAATTCTTTTATGAGATGAGGATCTATGGCAGCAAAGAAATACATCGCGCTTTCAAGTGGACAACTTATTGAGGTTCAGGCTACTGATTCCAGTGCTGGGGCTGGAGATGCTGGAGATCTTGTAGCCCTGGATAGTAGCGGGAAGATTGCCTCAAACATGCTTCCGGTGGGAGTCGGCGAGATTACCGAAGCTATTGAATGCACTGAGAATTTGTCAGCGGGCAATCTTGTCAATATTTACAACTCATCAGGGAAAAAGTGCCGCAAAGCCGATGCCTCCACCCCATATCGCGCTCACGGTTTTGTTCTGGCTGGGTATACATCGGGGCAAACTGCCGACGTATACCTGTCCGGATCAATTACTGGCCTGAGTTCTAAAACCCCAGGCGCTGCACAATATTTGAGTACAGGCGGGACTTTAACTGAAACCGCGCCTTCGACCGCTACTCATATCTCTCAAGAAATCGGATATGCCGAGAGCGATACAGAGGTAGCCTTCCACCCACAGCGACCAATTACCCTGGCGTAAAGTATGGCAGGCAATAAATATATCCGGCTACAGTCTGGGGTTTTTGTGGAAGATACCGGCCTGCAATCCAGCGCCGGAGCCGGGAGCGCGGGCGAGTTGGTGGCGCTGAACTCAGCAGGGGCAGTTGATATTACAATGCTCCCCACGACGCCAGGGGCGCGGGTATATCGGTCCACCAACCAAAATATCACCACCAGCACAGGCACCGTTATCACGTTTGATTCTGAGCGGTACGATACTGACACCCTTCATAGCACGGTATCAAATACCAGCCGACTGACAGCCTCACGAGCCGGGAAATATGCGATCAGTTGCCATGTCGAATGGACCTCAAACTCAACCGGTGGCCGGTGGGTTCGACTGCTACTGAACGGGGCAACCGTGATTGCTCAGGACTTCAGGCTTGGCGCCAGCTCCAGTACTGACGCTCTTAATATGTCGCTGAGCACAATCTACACGCTTGCCGCCAGCGACTATGTGGAAGTTCAAGTTTGGCACAATCGGGGTTCCGGATTGAACGTGCTCTCGTCGGCAAACTACTCCCCAGAGTTCGCAATTCAGTGGCTGGCCCCATAGGAGGAATAATGGTTTTCGGAAGTCGTGAGTCTCAAAGTGCGGAAACCGACATGTACCGGATTGAGGAAGCGGATTACCTCACCCTGAAATCCCTCACCTTCACAATCAATGGCGCCGACCCGCGACAAGCTCAAATTAAATTGATCGGAGTCTACGGCAAGAAGACAGCCGTGGTTGAATTCGAAGGCCAGGAAAAGCAACTCTTCGAAGAATGGCAATCAGAGGTGCTTCTTGATATGCGCGTGGCTCAACTTGAGCAGGCAGTTGGAGAGGGGATTAGCGCCCAAACTGTAGGGTTCGCCGAGGCAACAAAGTTGATGCAAGATCTTTCAGTGATTCATGAATCAATTGTGGCCACAGCCGACCAGATGCTCACCTTGATGCAGGCCGCAGGCCGGATAGCCATTCGCCCAACCATTTCACGGGTAACAGAGAAATGAGATGCAAGTTGTTGTTTTCCCACTTGGATACCTACTGGAGGAAGATGTGCCAGCCCCACTTTTGGAAGACTTAAAGGATGCGTTGCACGGTGGTGGTTGCCGAGTGTGGTTTGGCTCTGAAATCACTGATGAAATCCTGCCATCCAACTTCAATGAGAATGGCGAGCCAGACTATACCACTGAGGAACTGGCGGAGACTGGCCCTGAAGGGTCGCTGGAATACGCACAAGAGCAGAAGAAGAGGCAGAGCCAGGGCCGGGCGTTCCCATCGCGCACGGATGTGATTAGTGAGAATTTCAAAATCAACGTGGAATTACTTTCGATTCACGGAGGGAACGGGGGAGCAATTCGGAACTACCTGTCAGGCCAACGGATCACCAACCTTGAGGTAGAGGATAAGCCGGTTTCACGGATTGGTGTCAGTGATACCGACTACCAGCCGTTCAGTCTAACCCTAAGTTTCCAGAACCTTTACAAGACAAGTACAAGCTATAACTACCTGATTGCAATCATTCATTCCGCTACCTGCCCAGGATTTTCTTTTACAGGGTCGGATGAGGCTTTCGCTTCGATTAAAGCGACGATTGAAGCTCAGTATGGGCCAAATGAAGCAATCGGGGCGGTTACGATTATGAGCCTGTGATATGGAACTTACGCCCCTCCAGTCTGAATCAGGGAAAACCTACTGGCTGCGACCGCCGCCGCCCGGAATATTATTTCAGTGTGATTTAATGCCAGTGACGCTACTGCAAGCAGTGCATGAGCAACTCGAAAAAAGCAGTAAGCGACGGCGACGCCCAAAAAAAGAAGAATCCCCAACTTCTGCACGCACAGTTGAGCGCGAATGCCTCACGATCAGGTTGCGCCGGTTGGCGTGTTTTTTGATTGTCGGGGAAGGATCGGGCAAGGACGATTTTAAGCCAGTCAGCTTCAGTCTTTCCCCTCGGCAGGGACAAGCAGACGTGGCCGTGCTCTCAGAATCCGACCTGCAAGAAATTGGCGGATGGGCACAACCTGACCTTGAATCCTGGGTGCCCTTTATCACCAGTGGCGACAAGGACTTTGTGGTTGAGACAGCCCGGCTCTCTGGGTGCCTCTTCTCCGATGTGATTTTCAACGACCCCACCCGCGCCGCGCTGGATATCGCCCTCACAGAAGCTTGGTTGCTTCAGCAAAACCAACGAGCCGAAGACATTGCCGAAGAGCGCGAGCGCGAACAGCGAATGCAGAACCTCAAAAATGGGCGGTAGCCAATGCCACAGGGAAACACTCTCAATTTTAACATCACTGCCGAGACTCAGCAGGCCCAGGCCCAGATCACTGATTTAAACGATCAGATAACTACTCTCACGGAATCCACTCAGGAAGCAACCGAGCAGGCAACCGAAGGGTTCGCTGGGTTTGGCGCAAGCCTTGAAGAAGTTGGGGCGAAATTTGGCCCTGTGCTGGCTGGCTTGGCAGGGATTGGCGCCACTTTGGCTGTCCTCAAGGAGACAGTTGATTCAATGGTGGCGTGGCAGAAGGCCGTCTCTAAAGCAAATGAACTGTCTGCGGTTGGGCAGAAGACAGCGGCTGGGTTTGCCCTGGCGTTGAAACAGACGGGGTTTGAAGCTGACGACGCGACCGGGGCGCTCCAGGCGTTTGCCATCCGATTCCAGGAAGCAAAAGTTGGCGGTGAGGATGCGACCAACGCGCTCAAGTTGTTCATTACCGATGCCAACCAGTTGAAACAGGTGCTGGACTCTGGTGATGTTGGGGAGGCGTTACTCCAGGTTGCCGACAATATGGAGCGAATCGGCGCCACCAGCGAACGGGCGTTCGCCCTGGATACCCTACTTGGCGGGGAGTCTGAAAAGTTCGTCCAGTTCGCGTCTGGACTGCGACAGACTGCCGATGAAGCCGAGCGATTGGGACTTGTTTTCGGCCCGGATAAGCAAGCGCAGGTGAAACAGTACACCAAAGATATTGGGGCGCTTGAAGGCCAGTGGGAAGCCCTCAAAATCAAAGTAGGCGCCGCTGTTTTGCCCGCGATTACCGACTTCTTTGGTGTGGTGAACGAAGAACTGAAGGGCAACCGCGCCGCATGGGACTATTTCAAGGCTTCGATTGATGCCACAGTGGGACGGCTGATTGACGCCAGTAACCAGCAATACCAGACCAACCAGGAGCAATTTAAAGGGGCGCAAATTCTCCGCGAAACCACGGAAGAAACCCGAAAAGAGATTGAAGCCTACGCCGCCGCCATCGGGATCACTGCCGAGCAAGCCGCGTTCTGGACAGCCGGAAGCCCCAAGGCCTTGGCTGCGCTGAAAGCCCAGCGTGAGGCGACCGCCGCCGCCCGAGCCGAACAGGAAAAACTCACGCAGGCGACAAAGGACGAAGCCACCGCACTCCGACTGGCTTCACAAGAGAAGCAGAAGGCCGCCGACACTGCCCAGCAAATCGCAGACCGGGCACAGAAAGACGCAGAGAAGGCAACCGCCGCCGTTGGCGAACTCCAAAGACAGGGAGAACTTGACACCCTTCAAGCCGCCGAACGGCTGGCAAAGATCAAAGTTGAACCATACCAAAAAGAAGTGGCGGCGGCGGACGCCGCTTTTTACGCACTGAAGGCACAACGGGCCGCTGGTGAAATCGCTGAAACTGAGTACCGGACCAAGCTGATTGAAATTGGCGACCGGATGGACGCTGCCCGAGCTGCCCGAAATGAAGCAGCAAGATCCGCTGAAGACGAACTGAACGCAAAGTATGCCGAGAAACGGGCCGGCGACCTGGCCGCCTACCAAAAAGAACTGGACACCGCGCTCAAATCGGAATTGGACGCGATTGACAAGCGGAAGACCAGCTACCTGGGCGCCGAACAAGCCAAGATTGAAGCCGCTGGAAACCGGATCCAGCAAGAGATTGACCTACTGGACAAGCAGCTCACCAGTGAACGGGTAACCGCTGAAGAGAAAAAACAGCTTCTTGCCCAGGTGGACGCGCTCCAAGCTCAGTATTCCCAGATCCAGGAAGAACGGGGCGCACGACTGGCAGAGGCCGAACGCCGAGACACCGCCGAGTACTACAACCAGCAATCCGAACTGGCTGATGAGAAAATCGCAAAAACGGAGCTTGAAATCGCACAGGCCCAGCGCCGTGGGGCCACCGAACAGGAAGTAGCGGTTTTTGTTGCCCGTGCCAAGCAAGCCGAAATTGCGGCAATTGACGTGGCGATCTCCCGTGCTGAGGCCGAAGGCGAAAGCCAAACCCGGATTCTTCGACTCAAAGCCGACCGCGAACGCGCCGAACTGGAACTGGCTCAGGCTCACGCGACCGCCAGCGCTCAAATTATTGCCGGTGAAGAAGCGCAACAGGCCGCGATTCAGGAAACCACCGATGCCGTCAACGCTGGACGACAGGCCCAGGAAGCCAACGTCGCCGGAGCAATTGACTTTATTGCCAGCCTGACCGCCTACGCCCAGGGCGCGACCCGCGAAACCATTGATGAGATGGAGGCCAACCTCCAGAAAGCTCTGACCGAAGCAGCAAATACAATGGCCGCCCTCGGCGCCGGGCAAATCGCAGGGCTTCTTGAGTACTATGGCCAGCAGGCACAGGCCGCCTTTGGGGAGATTCAGAAGAAGCGAGAAGAGTTCGAAAAAGAGGATGCTGCCGCCCGAGCTGCCGCACGCAAGGCCGAAGAAGAGCGGGCCGTTGCTGATGCCCAGCGGGAGCAAGAGCGAATCAACTCCGAGATTGAGAAAGCCAAGGCGGATGCCCAACGCGCGGAGAACCAGCGCCGCAAGCAGGAACGCGCCAACGCAGAGCGCTTTCAGGAAGACCTGAAGCAGATCACGGTTGATGGGCTGGAAGCGATCCAGGGTGCCGAAGAGAACCTGGCAGATATTCGGGTACGTCAGGCCGAAGATGAAGCCGAACGACTACTACAAGTTGAAAAAGACCTCCAGGCCAGCCGCGAAAAGGCAATTTTGGATAGCCAGCAGAAGGCTGCTGATGATGAAGCGAGCCGAGTTGAGCGCGAAATTGAAGCCAAGCGAAAATTGGCAGAAGCTCAGGCCAGTGGCGATATTGAAGGCGCCGAAGAGGCCCAAGGCGAACTTTCGGATATTGAAGCGGAGCGCGACCGGGAAGAACGACGCGCCGAAGAGGAAGCTTTAGCCCGGCAACAGGCCACCAGCGAAGAAGAACTGGCGATTTTACTTGAGGCCATTGATGAGAAGTTCAGCCGGGAAGAAGACTTCTACGCCAGAAAGAAGGCCCTCGGGGAGAACGCCACCGAAGAGGAAAGAGAAGCGACAGAGGCCGCGTACCAGGCACAATTGGCGGCAATTCAAGCCGCAAAACAAGCCCAACTGGACGAACTGGCAGCCCAAAAAGCAGAAGAGGAGCGACTACGACAGGAAGCACGAGCCAAAGAACTTGCCGACGCACAGCAGGCGATTACCGACGCAAAAAGCGCCCTTGATCAGCAACTCACAGCCCGAAAAGACGCCTACGCCGCACAGCAAGAAGAATTTGACCGGGCAGCAGAGAAAGAGCGGAACGCTCACGCCAAGCTGATGGCGGATTTGGAAGCCCAGGCACGGGCCAGCTTCGAAAAAATGGGCGAATATGCACGCGGGTACTTCTCCGAACTCGACAAGGGCACAGCCCCAGGTGCAGGCGGTTCAACGGCTGGTGGTGGTGGCGGTACTGGTGGTGGTGGCAATCAGGCGGGAGGCGGGTCGCCAGCCGCTTCACCTCCACCCCCGCCGAATACTCAAACTGACAGCGGCAACCAGACTGGTGGCAGTGGTGGACGTGGTAGAGGCCGTGGCCAGAATGGCGGGAATGCCACCGATGACGCTTACAACCTGGCAGGGACGCTTAGTGGAGCCGAACAGAGAGCATATCAGGCCAACCTGGACGCATGCCAAAAGGCAATCGCAGAGTACAAGACGGGTAAAACGACCTTTGATCAGGCATTTGCGGTTGTCAAAGGGTTATTCGACGCCAAAAGAATTTCAGTCTCAGATTTTGCCGACTTTGCCCAGGAAATTGACACAATCCGGAAAGAGCAGGAGAAAAAAGGGTTAGGGATTGCCGACGACATCACAAAGCCGGGCGATTTAGGGGCGCTGACGACGACAGGGCCGGGCCGGGAATCACCAGGGCCACCAGCAACGAACACGACGCCACCAGCCAGCGCACCGCCCCCAAAAGCTGAGCGCGACCCAGTTGTAGCCAGTAATTTGGAGTTCAAAGCGGACAATATCCGCACGAAAAACGACCGGGAAGCGGTGATTGAGGCCGCAAACAAGGCCCTTGAGCTTGGCAAGATTGACCAGCAGGACATGGGGCGAATCAAGAGCCACGCAGACTTCCAGAGTTTCCAGGCAGGAGTGGATATCGGAGGCGGGGGCAACTTTTCATCAGGGGGGACAACCAGCCTGCAAGCAGTAGGCGGGGCTGGTGGTAGTGGTGGCGGTATCCGACCAGTTTCAGCAGCCAGCGGGAGCACCCCAGCGCCAGCCGGAGCATCGGCAATCGGTAATCAACTTCTTGGTGGCGTAGCCCCAGGGCAGAAGCCGCTTCAAATTGGGCAAATCGTCGCCAATGGCAGCCAAAAGGATGAGATTATTAACGACCTGATTGGTCAATTGAGCGACGCGATTGACCAGGCCGGAATCACATAGAGGAATTATGGTTGATCAAATCTCAATCAATGGGTCACCTACAGAATTTGAGTCTCTGAGTGTGAGTCTGCCTGCCGGGACCGGTGGCCCGACTGCCAGCATTTCTTTGGTGGCGGGACTCCATTTGATACCCCGAAAAGGCGACAAAATTGAGTTTTCGATTGGTGGTTTGACCTGGAATAAAGGGATTTGTGACTCAAATCCAGCCACATACGAAGGCAAAACCAAGGTAGTTTCCGTCTCTGTGCTGGGAGTTCAGCACCTGCTTGACCGGAAAGTGACCTACGATGGCGGGCCGGCCACCATGAGTGAAATTCTGACAGAGCTTTTTGATGGGAGTGGGGTGGCTGCCGGAATTCGAGGGACCGAGCCGGAAGATGAAATTTTCTTTCCATTCGAGGGGAAATTACTGGACGCAGTAGAGCAACTCCAAACCCGAACCGGTGGCTTTTTGGCGTGGATTACCCCCGATGGTGATTTTTACCTGATAAATCCAGACGACGGGCACATAGCCCACGAATTACCCTGGACCGGTGGGACTGGGTACACACTTGGACAACTCCAGGACCTGAGTGGACTACAAAAAACGCGGTTCCGCGTAACGGGCCGAAATCCAAAAGCCAATCTTGGCGACCCAGACTCATTGGATTACTCGCAAGTCTATGGCGGTGATGGGATTTCGACCAAATTTGAGTACGACCCACGGGTAACCGAGGTGGTGGCTGTGTATGTGGACGCCACCCAACAAGGCTTCGTCCCCGAAGGGAGCGCACAGCAGGGGACGGTGGACTGCTATAATTCAACCAACCAAAGCGCCGTGATATTCAATACCGCTCCAGCCGAGGGGACAACAATAACAATCGGAGGGGTTATTGATCAGGCGACAGCCGAACTTGACGATAATGCTGCCCAAACTGCGCTTGTTTCGGCCTTCGGTGGTGACGGGGTACGGCTGGTCGAAGAATCGCATCCCGAACTGATCACCCAGGCCGATTGCGACGCCTATGCCGAAGGGATGAAGCTCCGATACGGCAAAAAAATGAAAGAATTGACCGCCGAAGTCTGGAAAAATGTGGCGCTCTATCTACCCTCAAACAAGGTTCCAGCGGATGACGGGCTTGGGTTTTCGGCAGTACTGCCCGTGCAAAACTGTACCGCGGCCCGCGAGGGAGGAAAGTGGATCCAGCAGGTGACGATTGGCGACGGGCCGCCAGGAGGGAAAACCACCCCAGCCGGGAAGGGTGGAATCAAGGTGGGGGGAGGGTTCAGACAAATTGCCCAAAGACTACGACAGGCCAGCCTGCCAGCCCAACCTGCGGCCCCGCCCCGAACAATCGAATATTTCCCCGATCCTCCGCTTTTTGGGTCCATCCAAAATATTGCTTTTTCTCCAGCAGGAGTGTGCTTCATTGCCGACAACGATAATTATCGGGTTAGGCGGATTGGGACAGGGGGGATACTCTCGACGATTGCAGGGACGGGCGATTCTGATGACACGGGCGATGGAGGCCCCGCAACCGATGCGGCAATCAGGGCGATTTCTCTGAAAATGGACAGCGGGGGCAACTTGATTGTGGGATCTGGCGGGTATTATCTCCGAAAGATCGATACTGATGGAATAATCACCACAATTGCCGGGACAGGAGTCGAGGACGGAACTGGCGATGGCGGGGCAGCAACTGCGGCAGCGATTTACACCCCGACTGATGTTGCGATTAATTCCAGTGATGAGATTTTTATCTGCTCAAGTTCCACAAATCTGAGATTTATTAATGGGAGCGGAATAATTGATTCGGTTCTTGACGGATCCAGCGCCCCGATTACCTCTGCCGGGTATATGGGCTTTGATGCAGGTGGCGGCGATCTGTACTTTTCGGATTCAACCACGATTTACAAATTATCAGGGGGAGTAATCACCACGATTGCCGGGACAGGAACAGCCGGATACACGGGCGATGGGGGACCTGCAACCAGCGCGGAAATATTCGGGTATTATTTATGCCTTGACGATGACGGGAATATTTATTTTTCCCAGGCGAATGAGCATGTAATCCGAAAGATTGACACCGGCGGAACGATTACCACAATTGCGGGAACCGGGACGGCTGGATATAGCGGGAACGGAGGACCTGCCGAGGATGCTGAACTTAATTCCCCTCTTGCCATCGCATACCACGACGGAACAATCTATTTTGGGGATCAAATCCAGTCGTGTATTCGAAAAATCAACCTCACTACTGGAATTATCTCGCTTTTTGCAGGCACTCCGGGTCAATACGGGTTCGGTGGCGACGGGGGCCCCGCCGCCCCGTAAAAGCAAAAAGCCCAGCAGGGTTGATCCCACTGGGCTTTGGTGTTTTGGGTTCCGGGTGTCATTTTTCCTCCAAAAAAGGGTAGTGGCGGGGCAGCTCGGCGGCCACCCCACCGGTTGGTTTAGGTTAAAAGGGAATATCGTTGGCGGCATCCCGAAGAAGGTCTGGGATTTTCTCGCACAGTCAGATCAATTAGTTTTGGCATCACACACCTACCTGACGGCTAATCAAATTGGAGAAATACCAGCACAATAATGACTGGCTCACAACAAGCGTCCCATCGCTCAGCCTACAGAGATTGGCTTTGCTCCATTTATTAATCTTGTTGGCTAAGGCTTCACCGTTTGGTCCTTCAAGATCCCAGAACTCAACTCCGTCCTCTTTGTATACCTCACGGAGAGCCTTGGCCAGCATCTCCGCTTCGTACTCAGTCATTTCAAGTTTCATCTTACCCTCCAATCTGCCCAGTTAATTTAAGCCAAGCACTGGCTGTGAGCAGGGTGTCACTCAGGCAGTACTGCACGATTTCTGTGTGCCTACCCTCAGCTACCCAGTCCGCTGCTAGCTTCCCGTTGATTCCATTTTTTGAGCCGATTCGCAACCGTTGCGCCACCTCATCCAGAGAAATAAACGGCGTGTCTTTTTTCGTGAACCGACTAAACAGCCGCATTACATCGCACACTGGCTGGTCATTCGCCGGGTTCAGGCACAATGGAAGGCGAAGACCGTGCCGAACATACGCCCAGCGAAGGTGAGGCAGGTCAAAGCCGACCACATTGAATCCAACTAAAAGCGTTTCCGGCCCAACGAAGCCATCCAGCCATTGCCTCAGAGCTTGCAGCATCACCAATTCACTCGGATATTTTGCATTTGGTGGCCCATCGGGGACGTTGGGCAGGCAGTGAAAAACCAGGTTGCCGGTTTGCGAGTGGAGCGCCACGCACGAAATTGGGGCATCATCCAGGAGCGCCGACCGCTCCCGGATTTTGACCGCAGCTTCAGCCCGCTGCTTTTCGATTGTCTCTTCTTTTTTGGTGCTTGCGGACGGCTTCCACAGCGCCAACTCCAAATCAATTGCCTCTTGCGGGGCGGGTCCAGTTTCAATATCGAAGACGAGATATTCCAACATCAGTAGCGACCTCCACCGCCGTTGTACCCACCACCCCCACGGTTATACCCGCCGCGATACCCACCACCGTTGCGGTTATACCCGCCGTTGTAGCTGTTTCCGCCCCCACCATAGCCATTCCCTTGCTGTTGACCATAAACATCCACCGGGACGCCGCTGGCCACCAGTTGCGCGATAAATTGATCAACTGGCACATTCGCCGGGACTTCGAACTGACGATAGCACCGCACCGACCCACCAAAAGGAAGTTGCAGCTTGATCGGAAGCAGGACCGAGCCGCCAACCAGGGCCTGTGGTGGTGGCCCGTAGCCGTACTGCGGCTGCATTTGCGGTTGCTGGTATGGGTTCTGGTAGGGTTGCTGCACCCCATAGCCCGGCTGCGGCTGTGGTTGCTGGTATGGTTGGTAGGGTTGTGGTTGGGGCGCGGGCATCATCGGAGCTTGCATCGGTTGAGCCGATTGCTGCGCTCCTTGCTGCCCTTGCTGTGGTTGCATTTGGGGTTGTTGCATTTGCTGTTCGGGTGTCATTTTTCCTCCAAAAAAGGGTAATGGTGAGGCAGCTGGGCCACCCCACCGGGTTGTCAAAATGGAATATCGTTGGTTGCGTGAGTGAGAAGGCTTGGGATTTCCTCACAAAGTGCCACAAGAGCCGGAATCTGAGTCATCACCGCAGCCAGTTTCTGATGGCGCTCATTGTGCGACCCTGCAAAGGCTTCAGCTTGGCTGGTGGCCAGCATCGCCAACTGTTTCACAATCCGGTCACGTAAGTTCTCGGCAGCTCTTTTGAACCGGGTATCTCTTTCAGTTACAAGCCCGGCTTGTTCCTTCCAATACTCCATATCAAGTTCAGCCTGTTGCAATCTCAGGCAGAGCACGGCAATCAGTGGGTTGTATGGGGTTGAAAACGGCGCATCTTCAAAGACTGCGCGAAATCTCACTCCAACAAATTCAAGAGGCTCCGGACAGGTAAAAGCTTGCCCGTCATCAAGCAGAGCAAACACGTGTGGCCACGCTTCCACCGGGATTTCATTTAGCGTTTTTACGTCCTCCCACGAGTTGGACCCAGGGAGACTTTTCTGATAGACGATTGTCATAAGTGCTCCAAAAGGGATGGCAGGCAGAGCACAAGCCCCACCTGCCGGGTTGAAATTACATTCCATAGCCGGATTCAAACGCGGCCTGTTCGTCGTGGCGTGCAGCCAGAGCAATGAGCATCTCTTCACGCTCCGATTCCATCCGGGCAATTGCGGCTTTGGCCATCCGATGCGCCGCTCCAAGCCGGTTCGTCTTGCGCATCCGCGCCGCAATCGTGGCAGTGGTCGTCCAGCACCGCTTGCTCACCGCATTTGGGGCAGAATTCAAGTTCAATCTGCGCTTTGGCTTCATCGGCTCTGAGTTCGCCGGAATCAGTCAGGTACAGAATTTCACCTTTGTAAATCATGTACCCTTCGATTTTGGCCCACGACACGCCCGCGACAACCAGAACGGTTTCACCGATTTGGAACTTTGGACGGAGAAGAATTGAACCATCAGGATTGGTGGTGATTGGTTGGCTATGGGCAGGCTTTTGAATTGAGTTAAAGGCTGGTCCAACCTTCTCAGATTTGAGGGCTTGGAGTTGAGCAAGAGAGTTGATTGCGCGGGGAATTCCAACGATCAACTGATAGGCGGGGAATTCTCTTTCATACTTTTGGGCCTGAATCTCAGAATCTGCAATCAAGAGAATCTCTTTTTTCACGCCTCCAAACTGGTTGTACTCAATCAATACATAAGCAGCAAAGAAGCGCTTGTTTTCGAGTTGTGCCTGGCTGCGGCCCGTAAGCTGGGAAAATTGGATGAATTTAGGTGTTTCGGCTTCGAATTGGGAGAGAAGTTGAGTTGACATATCAGGTGTTCCTTTCTTTATTGAAGTACGTACATCATACACGCAATGTACGTACGAATCAAACAAAAAAAGGTATCACGGCAACCAAATTTCCCCGCAACGATTGCAAATCCATTGCTTGTTCCAGATTGCCCATTGTGTTTGGTAGGCAGTCATTCGACCAACATGCCCCCTGTGAGCTACCACCGCTAGCACAATCCCACACCCAAGCCATGCCAGAAAAAACAGCATCCCTAGCGGTTTTGAGCTTATTGCTGCCAGAAAAACCGCTCCGACCATCAGCCCACCAAACACCGCAGCCACCACGTTCCCTGATGGGTATGCAGGCGGCGTAGGTGGCGCTACCTGGCGAGCCAACTCAGTCTGAGTATTGGTCCGAACTCCCCCTACGACCATCCCAGATCCAGGGACAAATCCGACTCCAGTTGTTCGCCCGGTCGTGGTCCCGGACTGAAAAGCCATGGCTACTCGTTGCGTGTTGTCCGATCCGCATTTCCGACAGTTGCTCATCGGGTTAAATCCTCAAATACAGGAACCTCTTCTGAGTCAACCTGTTCCTGATTAGTGATCAGTTTAAACTCTTCAAGCCGTTGAACCGCTTCATTAAAAGCTTTAGGGTCTGCCGCCCGTTCATCCCGGATTGCCCTAACAATTGATTGGTGGATAACGCCAGACATACTGGTGCCACGAAGTTCAGCCACCGCTTCAAGCTCAATCTTCGTCTTCGGGCTTATTCGGATGTTGATTCGCTCGTCTTTGGTACGCACAAGAGTAGTGTATTCAAGATTTCCCACAGGACAACCCCCCTCCCTTAAAAACAGGTTGACAAAGTACGTACATCCCCGCTAGTCTGGTAGCACAAAGTACATATTTGTACGTACAAGGAGCGCATATGAGGCAACAGTCTGAACGGGTGTACATGCGGGTATCTACCGAATTCCTTCAGCGGATCACCCGACTGGCGAAACAAAAACAAGTCACGGTTTCAGCGTTTATCCGCGAAGCAGCGCTTGAAAAAGCGGAAGCTCTCGAATCCAAGAAAAAACAATCGAACGTTGCGGCGTAGCCCTGGGGGATGACCTCCCCTGGGGTTTTGCTGTCTTCAGGAGCACCCAAATGAAAAAGATCAGACAAGTTGGCATAGTGATTTTTCTGCTGGCCGTACTAATGACCACTGTAACCCTTTGGGGATATGACGATTATCCAATTTTGGTCAGTTGGGCATTACTTGCAATGATTATTCTCCGGGTTTACCTCCACAACAAACAAACCCCAGCTTGACCTTTGACATAAATGACGGCTGTGCTGCGGAGGTGGATCGGAAAGTGAGTCGCATCAACGTGGATGAGTGCTCACTCAATTGATGTGTTTTTGAGCCCCTCGCCGATTCACCCCCGGACCACAGCGGTCCGCTTGAAAATTCACCACACGTTTCCAGGTAGGGAAAACTGAGGGATGGAAACGATTGGGGGATGTTCAAGAGTTGGTTTGATAAGTAAGTGGGCTGGTTGGGCACACCACGGACTCGGAAGGAATGTGAAGTCCCCTTCCAGCCTTTGTTTCGATTGTTTTGGATTGTTGGGCGAAGTTAATCCACAGATTGCGAGATACCCAAAATGGATGCACACAGACTCAGGAAAAATTCCAAAAAAAGTACGGATGAGCTTATCAGCACGCAGTGTCTGCTTATTGAACTCCTCCCGCCCTATTTCGACTCCCTCGTAAGCCAAGGAAAGCTTCGCCCAGAAGAAAAGATCCACGCTGAAGAATGTCTGCAGGAGACAGTAGTTCACCTGTGTGATGTGCTCCGAGTGCAATTTTCAGCCGCCCTCACCACTGACGAAATCAAACGGATTGACGAGCTTGCTACGGACGGAGCGGTGCATTGAAGCGGTGGCGCGTGCCACCACTCGACCAACAACCGATATGGTGTGCGGTATTTGGTATTTGAAGACAAAGCCCCGCCGTCTCCGTCCCGTGGCAATTATCCAACCCTATGAACCTTCATATCCTATTCGAAGCCGACTTCCAGCATTTCGCCTTGACGATATTGCTGGCATCCCTGGTGGCTGTAGCCGTGGCTGAGATTTTGGCGCAGCGCAAACACCGAATAGCACACCGAGCACTCCGCACTGGGCGCGATATTCAGAAAGGCGGCCACCAATGAGGATCAATCATATTGGGGTATCAGGCGGGAAAGACAGTACGGCGCTCTTGCTCTGGGCAGTATACGAGTCCGGGTATCCCAAAGAATCAATTCTGGCGACCTTCTGCGATACCGGGAACGAAGCGGATGTGACCTATCGCCAGATTGAAATGCTCAGCGAGCGAGTTCACTCAATCGCCACAATCAAGCCACCCTTGGATTTTTTCGAACTTGCCAAAAAGAAGAAGAGGTTCCCCAGCGTAAAGGCACGATTCTGCACCAGTGAACTAAAAGTAATCCCCACTCAGAACTACATTCACGAATTGATTGAGCAAGGGCATACCGTGGTGGCCCACTCTGGCGTCCGTCGCGATGAATCACCAAGCCGGGCAGCATTGCCGGCCCGCGATTACGACCCAGGATTCCTGTGTGAGGTTTGCCGCCCGCTTCTGGATTGGAAAATTGAAGACGTGTGGGCAATTCACGACCGGTACGGAATACCAGTCAACCCTTTGTACCAAATGGGGGCAACCCGTGTCGGCTGCCTGCCGTGCATCATGAGTCGAAAGAGCGAATTGGTGATGATTGCTCGAAATTTCCCCGATGTAGTGGATCGCCTAGCCGCCGCTGAAACCGAAGTGAATAACGCAGGCAACGGGATGTCCTCATTTTTTGCAATGGATACTGTCCCGATGCCATGGAGATCGAAAGAAATCACCACCAAGGATGGGCGAGTTCTCAAGGTTGCGACTGCGCGGGATGTTTTTGCGTGGGCAGCAACTGCACGGGGGGGGCGCCAGTTTCAATTTGATTTTATGCTCGAAAATAGCAGTGCCTGCCCCTCCAGCCTGGGGATGTGCGAGTAAACAGAGGACTCAATGAATCAAAAATGGGTAATCAAGTGCAGAGGAAAATACCTAATGGGGGTGCGACTGGCACCGGTGCCCTACGAGTATTGGGGTGACGACCGATCCAACGCGATGGAATGGAATTCACTCACGGCGGCACTTCGGGCGCTTCGGGCACTTAAATTGGACGCTTTTGGCGCAGGAGTGAACCAGCAATGAAATGGGTAATTCAAAAAGACCTTAAATCAGGCCAAACGCTGTTCCTGGATATTGAAAGAGACAGCATTTGGTGGCGGGGCACAGTCACGGAAGCTCTGGGGTTCTATGATCGGCGCAGTGCCGAAGCTTTTTGGCGGCTACTGGTAAGCGATGGGATGGTAACTGAAGACCCCCAGGTATCAGCAGGGGCATACAACCGATGGAATAGAGCCTCCTCAGCGGAAACCACGGAGGATGTAACTCAATGAGCGAGAATTCTCCCACCCCAATCACCCTACAGGAGCAGATCGGGTTCGCCCTATGGTTGGCTGTCCATCCGCTTGGAGCACTCCCGTTTTGCGAATTGAAATTCCGTGATTTCTGTGCAGCCATCGCGGAATCACTCCAACGGCTGGAAGAATCGCACGACCTGG
>JACCDT011388771.1_pt1 | contig 27484 bp, 47 predicted proteins | sample 7446291 | NCBI WGS metagenome assembly JACCDT01 (sample SAMN15323446, study PRJNA562643) | freshwater metagenome | isolation source: river surface water | place: USA:Blue River Watershed | collected 2017-08-17 | reverse complement strand
TCCATACTACGCCCACTATTATTGCGCCTCCTGCTATTCTGGATTTGTATTTTTTATCCTCTTCAATATAGTCATTATGCTCGTTTACAAGCTGAACTAATCCTTTTTGTCCATATTTTTCATCTCCGATAATAGCATCATTTAGTTTAGTTAATGTTGTTTTAATGAACAACATGTCTTCTTGGCAGATTTCTGGGTGTTTTTAAACATCATTCTGGCATTATTAATTTCTATTTTTTTATTTTGGTATATACTAAATACAATAATCCTATGATTACAATGGATGAAAGTACCATTTTTTTAGGAGTAGGCTTAACTTTTATTTCAATGACGGTATCGTCTTTCATATCTTCAGCGGTCAATTGACCATCTGCGCCCCTGTTGCTGTCCATTATTACTCCGCCTGTTGATGCTGATTTATTCATTGGTTGCAAGTTTAATAAAAGTAATTAGAATGCGAATCCTGCATCATTTATTGTCGGTCTAATTTTGCTTTTTAATAAAAAATCCGTTGGGTCTAATTCAGTATTTAGCCATGCTATCAAATCTAAATCATTAAAACCCAACCAATAGTCTGGAGCATAAATTTTACCGCTTGGAGTTCCCCCGTTTAATTGACTATAACTTCTTTTTCCAAAAGCGTTGTAAACCATTTTAAAATCTTCTGGATTAAGTTTAGCAAAAATAATTTCAATAGCAGATTTATCTGTTCCTGTGTAATAATTAAATGCCGTAAACAATTCTTCCGCATAATTTTTTGCTTGAGTTTCGGTAATGGTTGTTTTTGACCTATCGATATTTTGAGCATTAAATTTACCCCCTGTAATTTTATCACCGCCTATTGTTCCTTTTAATTTTTTCACAATGGCATACCCAATAATCACAATAGCTAATGCGCCACCTATGTACAAAAGAGGTTTTCTATTGTTGGCGATGTAATCTCCTGTTTTTGACAATTTATCTTTTAAATCCATGATGTATTATTTTACGGCAGTACCGCCATTAGTATTGTATTTTTTACCGTTGAACAGAAAGACGGGCTGTGCATTTTTTACAGCCGTTGCCCAAACTGAAACATAGTCGCTACCCAACTTAGCTAATCCTTTTTTGCTACTTGAATTTCCAGAGTTGACAATTATATCAATATCAGATAGCGATTTTGATATGGGTTTAGTTTGTAATTTTTTATAGGCAATGTAGCCTCCTATTACTAAAATGGATGCACCTATAATTTTATAAATGGTTTCTTTTTTCATTTTAAATGGTTTAAATTCGTACTGCGGAAGCGGGCGTTAACTTGTAGAAAGGAGTTTTATTGTGTACTACAAAATATTTTACTACATCTCCTCCTACAAGTTTATATCCTATGTCAAGTAATTGTTTTTCAATGGTTTGTTTTAATTTAGTATATTCTGTCTGCGTTTTTCCTGCTAAAACTAACTTATCTAAAATTATTTGAGCTTGACGGTCACGATTTTGTTCATCCAATACCTTAGCAACTGCTTCTAGTCCTCCTGCTGTGGCTACCTCTTGTAATTTTATTGCCGTTGTAGGGGTTGATGAAGTGCTTCCTGTTTGAAAAACTTTTAAAGGCTCTTCAATTTTTGGATTTACACCAACAGTTCCGCTTGAAGTAGAAGGCTTGGTTAAGCTAGACGCAGAGGTAGGAGATGAAATTTTATTCGATTCATCTAAGGTACTCAATATTGGTTTTTTATTTTGTTTTATCAACAAATAGGCTGTTCCCGCTACCGCAAGTCCTCCCAGTGCAAAATATACTATTGTTTTCATTTTCTTATTTTAAAGGCTATTACTATTCCTAATCCCAAAATCATGGTTGAAATTCCAATAATTAATCTAATTTGTCGTTGCTTTTTATTATATAAATCAATCCTTGTTTTGTCTTGAGTTCCATAATTATCAGCAATGGTTTTTATATCGTTAATTTTAATTGACGACAAATTGCTGTCACATCCATAATCATTAAACCATTTTGTTTTTGCAATGATGTAATTTCTGGATGCATCAGCTTCTTTGCTATTAAAATTTGTTCTCCAATATGTTTCATTAATAATCAATCGGTCTAGTTGCGCTTTTAACGTCTCACAATCCTTAGTATAAGGAAATTCTTTTTCAAGTTGTGCTGATGTGTAAGCCATATTAACTTTTTAATTATTTGTTTGTGTTTTTTACTATTATGAATAATGCCGTCAAAACCACTACAGAGCCTATTGCAACATAAATTGTTTGTTCTATTTGATTTTTTGGCAAAACAGCTTGTTCTGATTCTACGGCATACTTACTGTCTAATTCTGCGGTATCCAATAATCTTTGATATTCTATTTTTTCTCTACATTTTAAACTAGCAAATTTGTCTTCTGATGTGTTTTTTACCGCTATCATCTGACTTAGTTCAATCGACTCGATTGATGATAATCGCTTTGTTAATGCTTTTTTACGCAATTCAACTATTCTGTCCGAAACTCTTTTAATTTTTTCGTCAAGAAGCACACATTCTGAAATCTCTGTTGGCTTAAATTTTACATCAAGAATCATGTTTCCCTATATTTTTTTTACCCCACCATAGGGTTGAATTGCATACCCTAAAGCCGTTAACTGTGATGTTTTTGATTTTATTTCTCCCTGAATATCTCCCAACCTTTTTAAACGTGTCATTTTCTGTTCGGTTGTTTCTCTAGTTAGCGTTCCCCAAGTTCCAGCTGAGGCTGAGGCGGTTCTGATTAGTTCTTTTGTTAATACATCAATTTCACTAGATAATCTTTTAGCTTCTACTAAATCGAAAACTTCTTGTGGCGTGCTTTGTGATGTCAATAGTGGGGAGGCGGGAGCAGAAGCATTTGATGCTTGACTCGTACCTGCATTTGATGTCAGAGTAGAAGCACTAGATGTAGCAGTACTATTACTATTTCCTTGTGCAATATTATTGGTTAAAGATGCACTATCAAGTGGAGCTTCGCTTGTTTTCTTTTTATTTTGTTTTATCAACACATAGGCTGTCCCTGCTACGGCAAGTCCTCCTACTGTTATCCAAATTAATGCTTTTTTCATCACTCTATTGTATAAAATTAAATTTTTCTTACTCCACCATTTGGTTGGATTGCGTAACCTAATGATGTTAATTGTGCCGTTTTTTCAGCAATAACATTTTTAAAAGCCGCTCTAAGTGTAAACGACAGGCTCATCTTAGTAATTGTTTTTGCCAATTCTTGCGCTTTTTTCAAATCTTCTTGCTCCTTCGAACTTAGATTAGATATATCTAAATAAGTTGTGGGCAGTATGACTGTGTTTGAAGGAATGACGGTATTTTTTATAGTGACATCCTGATTCAAATTGACATCAGAAGCTTTTGAAACATTAGATGGCTCGACACTCCCTATTTTTTTCTTGTTTTGTTGTATTAAAACATAGGCTGTTCCTGCTACGGCAATTCCTCCTACTGTTATCCAAATTAACGCTTTTTTCATAATGACATTTTTTTGTTATTGCAGTTTTATTAATTAAATTGGATGCCCAAATCTACACCAACTGGCATTTTCTTCATTTTTGTAATAAAGACATCATAAAACTCTCGGTCTATTGTTCCTTTTGGAATCACCTTAAAGTTTTTAGTCATATTAGCAATGTAATTTACAATTTCTTTACTGTATGGATTGTTTTGCATTGCAATCACCGTACTTTCTGTTTTAGCTCCAAATATTCCATCTTCAACTAATTTTGGATTGCTATATCCGTTGCTATTGAGCCATTTTTGAAGCACTTGAACTTCTATTCCAACAGACCCTTTTTTTAGCGGAAATGACGCTGGGATTAACTTTAAAGGTTCTTTTACAACATTTATTATGTTGTTGCTATAAGCTATCTCAGAAGGATTACCAAATATTGATGCGTTATTCGTTGCGTCACTTTTTGGTTTATTTTTCATATATTTTACCAAGAAAAATAAACCTGTTGCAATCAAGGCTACAGAACCAATTAGTACGTTTTTGTTTTTCATATCGTTTTTTTAGTTTTTAAAAACAATTTTATTTTTTTCGAAATTTTTGATAAACTTATCAATTACATCAAACCTGTTTTTATTAGCTTGAGATGGCGCACCCTCAAATACATCTAAAAATGCTTGATAGGCTTCAATTCTAGGATACCCTAAACCAAGATAAATTAACAATCCATTCAAGTCGGCTTCTGATTCATCGTCTTGATTTTCATTTACATAAAAATGGCTGAATTCATGACACAAAATAGCAAATTTCATCGGAAAGGTAAAATCGTCAAACTGTTTTTTACTGACTTCGATACAACCCGTCATTCTATTAATTCTGGCGGGGGTCGTTAACTCTCTGCCATCTTTTGAACTAATAATTGTTGGAACATATTTTATAGTAAATTCTCTATTATCGCTTTGATAATATTTATTAGTATCTAAATAGGGTGAATTAAAACAAAAACGCTGTGCAAAATCTACAAAATAAGCTACGCTAGGATTGACTATATCTACCACGTCCATTCTCTTTTCGAGAGGCATTTTATTAATTTCTACTTTTATGTTTTTTTCTTGAGCTTTCGGAAGATTCCCTTTTGCTTCATCATAAACAGAAATTATAATATTCCCCTTTGGTGTCACTGGCATCCTTACATAGAATGTTTCTTCTCCTTTTACGGTTTTATATCTATCGGTAAAAACATTTTTAGGTTTATCTTCATCAAAAATTTTAACCCTTACCTTTGTGGGCATTGTGACAGTTACCTTAATAACTAAGCACATTTCTTCATTTCTGGTATGGACTCTAAAATTCATAGTTTACTATTTTTTTTGATGAATATAAAATTTGTAAGCAATTGCCGATGTGATGATAACTAATGAAAATATTAAAGCTCCTTTGCTCAATCCTAACCATTTATTATCATCTACTAGTGCTTCTACTTCGTTAGGGTCTTTTTCAATGCCTAATTGAATTTTAGCATCTGCAATCGAATCTTGAACAAACTTGTTTGGAATATACATTCCTTTATCTTTTTCTCTTTCAATCCATACTGAAAAAGGCAAGCTTGTATTGCTTTCCTTCCACAGTTGATTTGCGCTTTTATCTACTTGAATAGTGTTACTCATAGTATATTATTTTTTATTTTGTTGTTGGTTTCTTGGTTTGTTGTGCGGATGAAAGCTCTTTCGAAACTTCAATTCTAGGTTTTATGTAGCCAAAATAGAGAAACGATAATGCCCCTATCCCAACAGTTATTAATACTATTCCTGTAATCTCTTTTGCTTTCATTTGATTTATTTTTTAGCAATGGTTTTCAACTCGATAGTTTCTGCTTCAATGGGTTTTTCAGTTGAATTTGTAACCTTTACAATAACTCCATTGGTTTGCTTACGATACAGTAAATAAATTGCTAAAATTCCTGCACCTATGGCTATTTGCTTTTTGTATTTTAAGATGTGTTCTAGTTTCATACTGTTTTAAATTTTATTTTGCTTGTACTGTCATTGTAATACCACTACGAGGAAGTTCAATTGCTTGCTTTTGAGAGTTTAATTTTTGATAAAATGTTGGAAGTATTTTATTATAAAAATCTTCTTCAGCAATAAACAAATTATTATCTACTAAAAAAGCCTTTTCGTCATCTGTAATATCTTTCATTTTAACGCCTGCAAAATTTGCCCCTAAAAAACTTACTAATATTGGGTTGTATTTATCAATTACTGTTTTTGGAGTTTGTGAATAAAAATTTTGCAAATCCTTATATACTTGTGCAAAACCTGATTCCCATGTATTTCTTTTTCTTAAATTGGAATTGTAATTTATTGAAGGTATTTGTGAGGCTTTATTTTTATTTACAACATCTACATTGGCTTTTTGTTCAGCAGAAGTTTTTGGATTTACGTACGGTAGTGGAAGATTTACAGGTTTTGGAGGTACAGGTAGAGGATTATCTTTTAAAAGTTTATTTACTTGAGCAATAGTTTCTAATGCTTTTTTTTGTGATTCTGTTGCACTATATGTTGCTGTAGAAACAGTGCTTTGTGTAGTATTGTTTTTGATAGTAACTGGAATTTCAGGCATAGGTGAGGATTTTTTACTTTTTTTGTAAAAATACAATCCTCCGCCTATTAAGGCGAATAATCCAGTTGCTTTTAAAATATCTATTTTCATAACTTTAATTTTTTTTATTTCTGACTTGCTTTCCAACCTTTACCTGCGGTGTACGCATAGACGTAAATTGCTCCAAGTGATAGAGCTAATCCTACTGCTCCTAAAAGTATATTGTTGTTTTTCATTTTTTTCTTACTATTATTGTTGTTGCTACTCCTCCTAGTATAGCTCCTACAAGACCTGTAACATATATGTTTTTATGTTTGTAGTAGCCTAACATTAATCCTAATACTAATCCTGTCACTGCCCCATTTACAGAAGCCTTGGTAGTCATCAAAAGGATTTCTCTTTTGTCTTTATCAATGATGTCTTTTGCTTTTTGCAAATAATCTTTGTTTTCTTCCATGACCTAAAATTATTTTTTAGTTACAGCCCAAATAGTTACTCCAAGAAGAACGACTCCTGCCACACTAGCCCCAATAATTAATGGCATGTTTGAAGAAGATGGCTTTGCTTGGGCAAGTTTTAGAGCGGTTTCGGCTTTTAATGCTTCCGTTTGTTGGTTCAGTTGAGCTATCTGTAAGGCTGTTGCGTTAGAAGATGCCACTGCATTAGCATTAGCTCGAGCAATATTTTCATTCGATTTTTGACCAAATAATCCACCAATAGTCGTTATTAATGCTGTGCCACCCTTAATGTATTCGTCGGAAAAATTATTAAAATCTTTCGTGTCATTTAGCAAACCTTGCATTTGCATGAAGTTTATAAAATCTAATCCGAATTCTTTTGAGTTCTTCAATCCTGAAAAAACAGCATTAGACAGTTGGTCTATAGAATATGTTTTAGCATCCAAAACTACTCCATTCTTGTTCAACATTGTAGCAACTTGGTCTGGATAAAGACCTATTGTTTTTCCTACTAATGATGCTATTTGAGTTTCTGTTGTCATAAAATTTTTGTTTTATTGTAAAATTAAGATTGACTTTTTTTGTAAAAATAAATGCTCGCTCCTACCCCTGCTAGTGCTAGTAAACCTAAAACTACATACAAAGTAGTATTTGAATCTTTGTCTTTTGGTAAATCATATCCTCCACCTAATGTTTTATCCTTATCTGCAACCGCTACTGTTGCCTGAGCTTGTGCTATTTTAGCATTAGTAGTATTTGTATTATACGTCAAAAATTTATCTAACAATGATTTTCCTTCTTCAAAATACTTCATAAATCCTGACTGTGCAGGTTGACCATCTAAAATTGGGTCTTTCGTAGTAACTGAACTTGTTCCTGTAGTTTTAATTGTTCCACCAGAAGGTAACGTGTTTAAATCTACTGATTTTGTAGTAGTCCCTGTTGGTGTTGTAGTAGTTCTTGCAAAATACTGCGTCCATGTCTCATCTGGTTTTTTGCCATCAATATTGGCGAAGTCGCCATCCATATTTGCAAAATTTTCCTGAGTTAGTGTTGCTACAACTGCTAATATCTTTGGCTGATTTAACAATTGTTTAAAATCAGCGTTGAAGCTACGAGATACTTTTAAGGTATGAATTACAAGTTCGCCCAAGTCTACTGAAGAAACATTGTTAGGAACAATAACTCCATTTCGTTTTAAAAGTGCAATGACCTGATTTTTATTATTTTGGATAATATACATTATGATGTATAATCCTGCATCTATGTTTTCAATCATTTTATTTTTGTGTTTTTAAAATTAGTGCCGTAGCCACAAATAATGATGCTACTATAAGAATAACGTTGGTTTGATTCGCTAAGGTTGTGTTATGAACATCTTTTGCGCCACCATCGGCATTAAAGTAATGTCCGTTTGCATTCATGAATCCCATCGATTGTGGGAACATCATAGAGGGTTGCTTGAAGGAAGATTCTAAAGATGATGACTTGCATCCACCACAGTTACAACTTTTTTTTTCTTGTTGTATATCATTTGAATCAGAGAATAATTCTAATATTACTTCTCGGTCTGGATGATAATACATTATTTTTTTAAGTGCTGGCTCACCTACTTCAGCTACCAGTTCGCTTAAACTTTTTCCTAAGTTGCGATTGTCTTTAATTTCGTACCCAAAGGATTCGATGATTTGTTGGGCAACTTGAGGATTATTTTGAGCAATTATTTCGTAAACATTCATAGGATGATAGTTTTATTTATTTTGTTTTGTTTAAAAAAAAGGGCAAGACGAAAAATACATTTCAGCTTGCCCTTCTTTAAATTATACATTAATTCGGATGTCTATCGCATTTCAGGCAATTACGCTTTCAATTTAATAGTTTGCCCATTAGTTACAGGCGGAGTTCCGAATTGTTTGCTTACTGGTCTACCACCCAATGCACGAGCAATGTTGATGTTATCGGCAGGATACAGGTTAATTCTAACAGATGCGTTCGCAAGGATGCTAGAGATGATTAACTTGGTGTAACCATCAATTCTGTATGGATACTTCATTGCCAAAACATTTGTTTGATTTTGGTATGGGTCGATAGTAGGAACTAACGCTTTTTGCGCTAAGTTACCATTCGCGTCTTTAGTGTTAACAGAGATTGTTTCCAAAATCTGATTAGCAGTTGCAGACTGAACGTAAGTTAAACCTACTGAGTAAGGACTGTTCATGAACTGATACAACATCTCTCTATAGGTTACTGTTGGAATTCCTGAACTAATAGTAATAGAACCGATAACCAAATCACCACCTGCGGTAAAACCTGCATTGTTGATGTATTGATACGAACCTAAAATTTCAAAGTTTGAAACCGCAGACCCAGAGGCTGAAGTAATGTTTACGATGTACGGTTGAGAAGTCTGTGGGTTTTGAACCGCTTGTTGAACTCCTTCGGCATTAAAGAAATCATCTCCAGTGAACGACAAATCATCATCGATGAAACCGTCGGCATTGTTGAAGCTTTCCATTGCCATTGCTTTTGCGTTAGCTAAATATCTTTTTATTGACATTGTGTTTGTGTTTTAAATGTTGGACTTTTTGTGATTTTTTGATTGACTTGGCATCCTAATAAAAGGACAGAAAAAATATATTGTGATTTTGTGATTTAGGCTTTCGGAGCAATCGTAGGTGTTTTAACTAAAAACTTTGTTTGAACAAAGTTTGCAACTAGAACCCCAACAACAACTATCAAAACACCTTTTCCTAGAGAAACAATTTCTTTTTGCATTACAGAATGATTTAAGAATTAGACTTTAATTATTTTTTGATTTAATTACATACAGATGTAATTTGATATTTCAAAGATATAATGACAAATTTTATCTAGGCACATGAATGACTATAAATAACTTGAAATAATGAAATCAAACCGATTCGAATTAGTTAAAAGGTATAAAACAAAAAAAGTCCGTCAATTAATTTTGGCGGACTTTTTTTGTTGCAGGCAAGATAAGGATTTTATACTACTACTACTTAGTTACGTTTGCAGGAAGTATACCACAAAGAGGCTTGACTAAGCATAACAATACAAATATAAAGTATATTATATAATTAGCGGAAAAATCCAAACAAATAAATGAATGGATTTTTTTGAAATGAAAAACAAAAATAAAAAAAATTACACTTTCATTACTTTGTTCATGGTTTTACTAAATTTGCCTGAGAAACGAGTAGTAGACCACATGAGAGACGCGTAAAATTAATTGCCTGCGAGCTAATTATTTTGAAATACAAAAGTAATCAAAAGTATTATATTACCAACGGTTTAATTATCTAATTTAATTAGCAATCAACAATGTTGTTGCAACAACAGCTAAAACTCCACTTGTGATTTGCCAAAAGGTTTTCTTGTTCGATTCTTTTTGTTCATTCTTTCGAGATGTGGATAAATCTTGTAAGGCTTTAGTGGCTTCTTGTTCCTTAAAAGAAAAGGCTTTATCTTTTTCAGAAATGGCAAGCATATTGTTTTCATTCTGTTGTTCGCAATCATCATTTTTTAATTCCAGTTGATGGTTTATTTTTTGTTCGTTTTTTAGTTTCGATTTTGTAATTGATAATTCTGCTTTTGTGCCATCATATTTTACTAAATCTGTGATAACGAGAATAGCTACTGTGTCCTTAAAAACAACACCTTGTTCTACTATAGGAACGTCAACAGGTTTTAAATTATAACGGTCAACAACATATCCTTTAACATCTATACTCTTGTAGGCTTTTACCTGCTCTACTTTTTGAGCTACTTTTTTGTTTAGAGATTTTATCTGCAAATCTTTTTGCCTACTCTCTTTTCTAATCATTGCAATCGTATCATCGTATTTCAAAGCATTCGATTTAAGTCGGTCATTCAAGGCAAGATAGCTTTCTGCTTTTTTTTGATGGTCTTTGGCGTCTTGGTCTAAGGTGTTGTTAGCTGTTTGCAGTCCTTCGTTTTGATTGCATTGGAATATGCTCAAGAATATTGTAATAATTAATGCGATTTGTGACCAATATTTTTGTATGAATGGTTTTTGGGTGGTTGTTAGCATGACTTTTATTGTTTTTTAGTTATTTATGCTTCGTTTTCGGAAATTAGACCTGAATCTGTCAATTTGATGACGCGTACATTTTCTGGCTGGCTCACTTTCCACTTGGTTCTACGGATTTGACTTAATCTAGTTTTTTCAATACGGATGATACAAACCATATTAGATTGATTCCCACCCAATACATGATAGCATGTATCGTCTTCTCCTACATATATTCCTACATGACCTCCTGTCTTTCTTTTGAAGGTTAATACGTCTCCGAGCATCGCCACTGTTTGCTTTGTGCCAAACTTATTCCAATTTAAAGCCCACAATGCTTGTTCGTTTGTCATGTTGATTTCTAATCCTGCTTTTGTAGCACAATAGCAAATAAATAATCCACACCATGCAATTTCGTCATTCGTATAAATATTTTGAAGACCTAACTCTTTTGCCCAATTCAATATTACCTTATTGTGCAATTTGCCTACAATTTCTTTTGTGCCAAGATGAGACATGGCTTGTAATAATATTTTTGGAGATGGTTCTGAATGTAAATAGCTGTAATTCATAATTTATGTTGTTTTTAGTAATTATTCAAGTTGTTCCTCCTGAGCAGGAGGATTTTTTTGTTTTTTTTCTGAACTTTCTGAATTTTCAGTGGCTTGTCGAGCAATCCTGCTATCGGTGATTTTATTGTAAATATTTGCTCCACTTAAAGCACCTGTTAGTATCATAAAGCTATTGAAAACATTATCGGCAGTGGGATTATTTGTTATTTCAAGAACGTAACTTAAAATGGTGTTTGTCAAACCTAAAACTACAGATAAATTAAACGACAAGATAAATGCTATGGCTTGCTTATCCCATTTGCCATTTGTTTTTTTTAAGGTGTCGTCTATCAGTTTTTCCCAATCCATATTTATATTATTTTTGGTAAATATAATTCTTTTTTATACGTTCTTTTTGATAGTCAAAAGCGGTTTGTGGTGTAAACATTTTTTTACCTGTGCCAAAGTCTTTTCTTGCAATTAATGGATTTATTAACCTTTTTTGATTATCGGCAATATATTCTTCAATCACCTTGTCCATTTTTTTGATGTCTATTTTATTAATTTTCATCATTTGAATGTCGGCATAACAATAACATCTTTCGTCTCCTGCATCAATCTCATTGTCTATGTACATTTCTATTAGCTTGAGCATTTCATATTTGTCTTCAAACTTGTTCCTGTGGCGGTCTACAGATTCTGTATTTTTATGAAAACGAATCCAATTGAGATTTGCCCAAATCTTTGGAGTTATTCTGCCAATAGATTGGAAATGCATGATAATGTCCATATCTGAATGTCTATTGGTGCAAATAGCTCCAATGATGTCGTTTGGCAAGTTGTCACTCACATACCGATTAATATCTTCTAAAAGTAACAATCCATTTCTAAATTTTCTTAAAATATCATGCAATGCTTCGAGAATATCATTAATAGTCATTTTCTCCCCATTAGGCTTAAATGGTCTGATGCGTCTTACTTCAATAATAGGATGAACAGAGAATTTCATCACGTCACTTAATCGCAGAGCAGGAACTTTTTCAAACTCGTCATTTACATCTAAAATTAATACTCTTCTTGGGGGAATTCCTCGTTGAATATCGCCTCGAACATATTTTTGAATCAAATCATTTGTAGTATATGTTTTTCCGCACCCTTTTCTCCCAACGGCAACTCCTAAAAGTGGTTCTCTTAATTCCATAGAAAAGAATGCTTTAAAATAAAATACAATACAAAAAACAAAACTGCAATTGTTATAATTACACGACCTCTTTTCAATATTTCTACTAAAAAATAAATAAACCACAAAGCTACAATTCTTCTTCTATTTCTCATATGCTTTTATGTATCTTGCTATTATAATTAGTTATTTTTTAGAATTTGGTTTTTTTCTACTCATCGGTCGTCTTGGAACTTCGCTTTCTACTTTGTCTAATCCCGATAGTATTTCTACATCTCCAAATTTTGGATTTGATGTTGGTTCATTAAATTCTCCCGAAAAACCACCTCTAGGATTTAAATTAGAAAAAACTCCATTCTCCACTTCTTCGGGTTCAGCAAAATTTGCAACTTGAACCTCTAAATTTGTCGCTTCTGGTTTGGGCTTGGCTGTCGGTCTTTTTCTTGCAACAGTTCTTTTTCTGTCAACAATAGGAGCAGGATTGTTTTGAACGTGACTTGCTATGTCTGTTGTGTAATCATCCATACCATTTTGATTTTGATTTCCTGTCACAGCTTGTTCAACATATGGTGTCGCAGGTGACGGAGGTGCTTGATGCGGTTGTGTCGGTTGTTGATTCGAAACAGTTCTATTGTTTACACTTGAAATTTCTTGCAGTCTTAACGTTTGTTGTTTTAAATTATCAATAATTTCATTGGTTTGTTTTCGCATCATGAATGCTTGAACTCCTTTAGCTCCAAAATCAGTAGCAAAATAATAAATTAGCAATTGTTCATCGGTCATTCCAAGACCTCTTTTCTTAAAAACTCTTTCTAATGGAGGTTTTACATTTTCTCTAAATTCATCACTTACTTCAAAAGCTTCTTTAAAAGTTTTATTGTATTCTACGGCAAACTCCTTTACTGGCATATCGCCTGCTTGTGTCTCAATAACTAGACGGGAATCAAGCTCTCCTTCTGCAATAAGTCGGTCTAATTTTTGTTCGCTCATTTGAGGCAACTTGCCTAAAAAACCACACCCTTTTCCATACAAATCTAAAACCATTTCCGCCATCATTTCTGCACCCATCGCCTTCTCTTTGTTTGGCAATTCGCTATATTCTTGATTAAATGGTCGAGATTCAGATTCAATTCCTTGACTGTTAGAATTAAATGATGATGGATTATTGTTTTGTCCTGTTTCTTCACTTATTTCATCATCATAGGTAGGAGTAGGAAAAGATGCCACTGGTAGTGGTTCTGGTGACACATCCCCTGTAGTTGCATGATTTGTATAACTTCTTTGTACTACGGGTTGTGCTAATGGAGAATAATCATTAGTAGCAGTCATTTCTTTGTTGTTTGATATTGTTTCTTGGCTGTTTTCCATAAAAATATAATTTACTTTATTTTTGATTTTTAAGTTTTAACTTAATATTGTTAAGTATTTGAATGAATTTTATATCTGAAGGGTGTTTTTCGTTTAGTTGAGTAATTTCAGATTTATAGGTCGATATTGCGCTAGGTAACTTTTTTAAAATAAATGCAATATTGTAGTTGTCAATTGCAAGTTCTTTTTCGATAAAAAAAGCACAAGTACCAATCGCTTTCCTACGGTCATTATTTCTTTTGTGACTAAATATTTCATCATACTTAATTTCATATTCTTGACATACTAAGCTAATGATTGCTTTGCTTTTCTCTAATTGGTCTTCGGTCAAGTCTAAACGAGAAGTTCTTAAAATCTTTAAGGATTGGATGACTTTGGCAAATCCAACTACCGAAATAGTTTTATTTACTTCACTGAAAATGTCTGATATAATTTTGTTAGTTTCTTCTGCCATAGCATTTTGTTTTTTTTTTTGTAAAATATAAAAATGCTATTGTGTTAAATGGAATGTTTTTTTGCAAATTCAGTGTTTTTTAAAATCGCTTCGGCAATTTTTTCTCCAAATTCATTATCAGTTCGATAATTTAATCCCATATACAATCTACTTGCATTGATGTCATCTAAAAGCTCTTGGCAAAATTGATAATGTTTCGGAAATCTATTTCCAATAACATTTAATAGTACTGAAGCTTCAACAGCATGTTCAGAAGGGAACGAGGGAGAATTTGAACTATAACTTTTTATAGGGAATAATTTTAGTTTGTAGAAATGAGCTAATTGATATGGTCTTGGTCTCTGAAAACTATATTTTAACTTATACAATAAAGGCTTTATATCTTCTATAACTTGTTGACATAGTTCTTCAACATTTTGTCCTTTAGTTTTAAATGTTGAGACTATTGCTTGTGTTAAATTTCTATCGTAAGATTTATATCTTTTTAAAAATTCTTCGTTCTCAGGGTCTTGGATGGTTCTAGTGTAATCTGCTAATTCATTTAATTCTTCTTTTGTCAATTCTGAGCCATTAGCAGGCATATCGGCATTTTTATTTTCAAAAAAAATGTCGTCTAAAAAATGAGCCTCTTGAATTGTTGATAGTATTTCAAAAGTGGGGTTTCCATAAACAAGTTGGTTAATTTCCATAAAAAAAAGTAGTTGTTGGTTTCTTGGTGATGTTTTTATTTACTCTTGCATTCGGCTATAAATAGTTCTTTCGAAATTTGTTTTGCGTTGGCGTTTGCGTATCTAATTTGCTTTGAATGTTCCAACCATTTTGCTTCACATTCGGCAGAAACAATTGATTCATCTTCTTTGTTTACTGCTTCTTTGATTGTATCTACAGCCTCACTAGCTTTTTCACTAATTTTATCTACGATTGGGTCAACTTTGGTATTCCAATTCTTTTTCACAAATAGGTAGCCTATTGCAAATCCTGCGCTGAATATGATAATTTCTTTTGTTTTCATAACTTGTTATTTTGTTTTATTCTTCAAATTCGTATGATTCCTGTCGAGGGGATATTATTTTTCCATAAATAGGGTTTGAAACATTCCATTTTCCGTCTACACAACTGTAAATTATTTTAAAAACCCTTCTAGTGGGTGGTGGTGATGGATAAATAGTAAGTGATACCATTGATGTTTGCTCATAAATCATTTCTATGCTTTCAGATAATACATTTACTGCTATTCTAACTGGGGCTGTCCACATATTTAAATTTGTACTTCCTACATTATTAAATAAAGCAAAACTAGCAGTAGTTTCCATTGTGCTATTTGTGCTACTTGCAGGAGATGTATTAGTTTCCATATTGTAATTTATTAAATGTTTGTTGGTATCTGTAAATAATCTACAACCATCCCTTTTTTAGTTAATTCGATGCGCTCATATGATGTTGCACCATTCTTTTTTGTTGTTCCAAATTGAACACCCCAATCGCCTCCTATTAAAAACTGCCCGTCTCCATAGATGTCAATGGATTTTCCAAAAGGCAAATTTAACGTTGCATATCCATTGTTGAAATCGACGGATTGCACGGTAACTTTTGGTTTCCAAATATTGTTTATGAAGAAACTATATCCTCCCGCAATTACAGTAATAGCTCCTACCACAGTCGCAATTTTAATAAGCACTGCGCTAGTTTTTGTTAACTGTAATTTTGCCTCTTGTATTGCCATAAGTTGTTGTTTTTATTGAACGACTTTAATGCCTTGATTGGGTATAAAAAAAAAGGTTCTTGTGTTATGATTATTTTTCGCCTTCCGCCTCATTAATCCATTTATTAGATTTCTTGATGTTTTCTGTCAAATAATATCCAATAGACATGCTAACAATAGTTGTAATTAATGTAATCTTCAAGGTGTTTTTTGCGGTTTCCTTTTTTGCAAAAGAAAACAATAATCCTGAAGACAAACCTAGTAATCCAAAAGGAACTGTGTAATTTGTATTTATATTTGTTGCTATCATTGGTTGATTTTGTTTTTGATTAGTATTTGTATTTGTAACAGGCTCTAAATATTCTTTAGGAATGGAAATGGAATAATTTCCATAATTGATTGTATAAAATACACGTCCATTTGACCAACCCCCATTGCCTAAACCATGACCTTGTGGTATAATCTCTCCTTTTTTAAAAGTAAATGTTTTATCAGTAACTAATCCTCCAACCATTTCAGGGTTGCCATGACCCTTTAAGGTTACGCTGTAATCCTTTATCAATCTGTATGATTCAATATTGCTTTTGTTTTCCATTATTTTTATTTTTAAACCTGAAATAAAGATTCATTTGAAAAATGAACAATCCCATCTATTTCTTGTATTAATTCGACATTATAAACTGTTGCTTCATATCCTTCTGAAAACCCAAATTCCATTTGTGGCATTTTTTGGGATGGGAAATTTTCCGCTATTTTAACACAAATGTTATTTTTATCTACACTAAAAAAATCCATTTCTTTAATAAACTTGTTTTTTAGATAGTGGTCTTGAATTTCTTTTAAACACAAATGACATTGCACTTGCGGTATTTTAACTTTTTGACAAGATGAAATAATAAATCCTGTATTAAAATCAATTACAAAACCCCTAAAATCATCCAATCCCTTGCTTCTTGTAGTTGCTATAATTTTAAAATATTGATGTTTGTATTTATAAAATAACATATTTAGCTTCAATAATTTCTATTTTTTAATCTTTCCTAACTTATAAGAAGCAAAGCCCCCCAACATTACTATAATAGTAAAAATAAACAATTGTTTTCCTGTAACTGCTATAGTTTTACTTCCAAAATGATACGAGAATAAGGGAGGTTGAGATACTTTTGTTGAAGGATTATATGGTATTAAAAAATTGGTAAATGGTTCACCATTATTTGCTCCTTTTACATCCTGCATTGGAATTGAAAAAATAATATTACTTCTCCAATCTTCAAAAGTAAAAGTATTTGGAGCAACTGTTGAGCCAAGTATAATTCTTCCTTGAATAATATCGCCTTTTTTGAAAAGTTTTTTTGTTTGAGGAACATATCCTGCTGTAACTTTTAAAGCTACATTAGTATTTTCTATTCCTGTTAGTTCTTTATCTTTAGTAAAGATATATTGAACCAAGCTCCTGTCAGGTTTCCCCTCTGAATTTTTTGAAGGGTCAAATGTAATTAAGTTTTGTAGTTGGTCTGAGGTAAGAGGAGTCGCTCTTGTATAATCGTATGACATAATGTATATATTTTTTAAGCAGGCATCAATTTATATTTTGCACCCAATGCTTTCTTTAAATTAAATTTGAGTTCAGCTACATCTGCATTTAATGCATCTATGTCGTCTAATGTAGGTTTATCTTCTTCCATTTGCTGTAATGCTTTGCGATAATAAACAATACCCATTATAGATACTGCAATAAGTAACGAAGCTACGAGCATGCTTCTCCAATCCATTGGAGAACGCATTACCTCTCCTAAAAAACCTGAACTATTTTCAGAAGAAGCACTGGATACTGTTGGAGTAGATGATGCAGGTGTCATGGCAGGAGCAGAAACTTCTGCTACTGGTGCTGAGGCTGATGTTGATGTTGATTGAAAATCATCCATTGTTTTATAATTTTTTGATTGATGTAAATATTAAAAGTAATCCTGCTAAACCGCCTATACTTGCATATACATATTTGTGATTTGACAAATGCTGAAAAAAGTTTTCTTTTATTGTTGATGTCTTTTTAGCAATAGATACTACTTTTGGTCTCGAGTTTATAACTGTAACTTCATTTAATTGCTCTATGTTTTCCAAAAGAACTACTTTTTTGTTGTCTACTAAATCAGAGGCTTTAAAATTTTGAGTGACATAGCCCATATAACTTATTGCAAATTCTGAATTAGGCGTTATAACAGATGAATATGTCGTTGCATCAAGAAAAAAGTCACCATCAACTCCAGAAATAGTTCCTATTTTACCTGCTTTATTGCCTGTAATCAAAGTTATATTTGCTAAAGCTAAAGGCTCTCCGTTACTGTCTACTACTTTTCCGCTTAGTTTCATAGAAAAAAAATTTTTTTTTGTTATTTATGATTATAAAGACGCTTTATAGTTAGCCAATTTACAACAGCTCCCAATGTGAAAGAAACAATTCCCACTATAATAAAAGCAGTAGAAAGATGCTTATGAAATTTTTCATATTTTTTTTGGCTTTCACTTTCTGGCAGATTATTTAGTGTCTCTTTAGTGTCTGGTATCATGTTATTATTTTTTAAATTTAGTGTAAAGATAGTAAGAGCCTATTCCTACCATTAGTAGTCCAATAGTTAAATAACCCTTGTACGCTTTTATTGCTAGAGAAAAACTACCATCTTTAAGCCATTCGCTTGGCAATCTTTTAAGTAATGCTTTTTTTACTTCCCAAACATGAATTTGCTGATTCTTGTTGGCATCTAAACCTCTATTTGCTTTAGCAACTAATTCGGCAGGCAACCCTTTTGCTTGAATTAAAAAGTCGTCTCCTTTGCCAACAGCAACAGGGAAGAAAACTTGCAAGTACGTGTCTACATAACTCGTCAACTTGGATTTGTGTGGCATAAAATATTTGTACACATAATCTAATTGGTCTACTGCCGACATTTTTCTAAGTTTGGCTGTTGTTGTTCCTAGTTCTTTTGCAGAAGTCTCTCCAAATTGAATTAATCCAGTATAGCCTAAAGAGTTTGTTATATCTGCTGTGAAACGTCCTCCAGTTTCTAAATCCATAATGCCCATTAGCCAGTTAGGATTAATTCCTAATTTATAGGAAATATCCCTAACTTTATTAATGAAATCTGTCCTATATGAAATAGGAACTTTTTCTTCAAATACTAATTGAGTCATCTTAAATTTTATGGGTTTTTAACTTGTTAAAACTCCACCTCTCCAACAAGGTGTTTTTCCATTATAATTTGGACTATACATTGTTGTTGAGCCATCTGAATTTCTAACCTGACATAATTTTTTGGTTTGAGGCTTGGATTTTTGTTGAATGTCTCCTGATTTTCCAACAAAATTAGAATACTGACTTTCTTTTGAACTTGTTTTAGAGTCTCTTTTATTCCAAAAATAAATTCCAACTGAAGCTATTGCTATGATTCCTAAAAACAAATGTGATTTCTTTATATTTTTCATTGTATGATTGTATTTTGTTGTTGTTGTTTTTTAATCTTTTACTAATTTATTTACTGCATCTACTTTACCGACCAAAGGCAAGGAATTTAAAATAGTTTTATCTACTGGTTTTGCTAATCCTTTTGTAGCTGTTATGAAAGCAGTCTTTGCCGTTTCGTCTTTTATGGCGTAACGCTCGCCTTTTGAGACTGCAAACCATCCGTCAGCACTATTACCTATTATAAATCCATTAAATGGTGAATTTACATTTGCCTTAGCTACTGTAGTACTTGTTGGCTTTATTAATTTAGAGCCATAATCTACTACTCCCAACAATGGGATTACATCTAACTCTTCTTTGTTCATGGGTTTTACTAATGAAGGGGGAAGTTTCTTGCTTGCAATATATCCCTGACCTGTTTTATCAAATTCTAATAAATACTTGCCTCCGCCTTGTCCCAAAAACCAACCGTCAACATCATTTCCAAATACCATTCCTGATAAGTTTGCTGACGGCATTTTTTTTACAGCTTCTTCAACTTTATCGGCAGTAATGGGCGTGAATTCTTTAGCACGTTTCATCCAAAAATACCTACCTACTAATCCTAATGTTACAATGCCTAATGTGGCTAAAACAAATTCTTTTTTAATTTTCATGTTTTACGTTTTTTTTGTTGATTATAATTTTTAACTTTTAGTTTAAAACCATAATTTGATGTTAGTTTTCTTGGCTAAAGTTCTATTTATTTTTAACAAAAATATAACTTTATTTTTAATATTTTGCAAACAGACAACAATTCCATTCTTTTTTGGTGTAAATCCCAATATGAGTCATTCCATTTCTGCAAATGTTTGCTCTATGTTTATCACTATTCATATATGCATAGAAAAAAGATTTTTCTGTTGAGTATCCATTTCCTATATTTTCAAAAACAGAATTAGAATATGATTTTAAAAGGCGTTCTTCAAAACCTGAATGACTCAAAATATTTGTTGTCATCATCTCTTCTACTTTTTCTTTTGCAAGTTGTGTCAACAATTTTGAAGGTAATAATTCTGAAAGTTTCCTGTTTTTTCTTTCATTGTTTATCAAATTAAATAAACTATCGCTCGGCAGTTGACTCCAATCTATTTCCATAGGAATATACTTTTTTGGGGATTGCATTTCATTATTGACATTTTCTTTTATATCTCGTTTTTTTAAAAACCGCATCAAAAAGCCAATTGCAACAGCAATAAAAAATATAGAAAAAACAATAGTTATCAAGGTCATTTATCTTTTGTTAGCTTTATGTTATGGTTTATAGACTTTCTCGGTGTATGTTGTTCCGTTGACATTGACTTTAATTATATAAAAGCCTGTTTTTAAATTTGATAGGTCGAAGGATGTAGAAACTAATTTCCCTTGCATATTATATACTTTCAAGATATATTTTGATGCTCCAGAAACCGAAATTATGTTTGAAGAGGAAAAAAATATTTGAACTGAAAGATTATTTACTATTATTGTTTGAAGTAAATTATTATATCCCTTAATAGCATTCCAAATACCAGAATTTGCCATCTGAATTGCATATTCTGGTTTTTTATTGTCGTTGTCAGGAATGAACAAATAAGCATCATATTTGCCGTTAGGCAAAGAATATCTTACATCCTCAGAAATCGTAATGGTTTCTCCTGCATTCCAAAATCTAATGTCGGTGGAAAGACGAAAAAAGTATTCATCAGTATTTATTTGATTCTTTAAAACTAAAAAAACTTGTTTGGCATTAAATACATTTGAAAAGCCTATGTTTTTTAATCGGATAGTTAAAAATCCGTTAGATAGATTCGAGTCCAATAACTCAAATCTGTACCCGAGTCTTCGCTGTATTTCATCATAACATCCTTGAGATTTCCATAATGCAATTACATCTGGATGATAGCCAAAGTTTAGATAGTTGTAATGAAATCTAGCCATTGTAGCAATTGCAGGCGCACAATTTTGTTTGGTTGGATATAAGGCATTAGATTCTCCACCACAAAAGGTATATTTACTTTGTGAATCGAGATAGGTGTATTCCGAAGTTGTATTAGAAAATGTTCCAGAATCAGATGAACTAGACAAAAAAGCGTCGTTGTGAAGACCAACTCTTGAATTAACAGTTCCATTGTATGCGGTATTTATTGGAATTGGGACTATTCCTCCAACCAATTGTTGAAAAATAGGCGTTCTAAATAATGTCAATCTAGTAGGTGCTAATTCCATTATTTTTAATCCAATTTCTCTTCTGTCTGCCAATTGTTGTGCAGAAATGACTCCATTATTGCCATAATTTGAAGTATAATACCATTCGCCATATTTGCCTATAAATCCCGCTTCTACACATGCTATCACATCTTGATTCGAAATGGTTATTGATTTGAGTTGCTCTATGTGTGATAATAATATTGGTTTTGTTGCATCTACATCGTTGCTTTCGCTGTATCTAAAACGTAAAACGCATTTTACTCCTGATGCTCTAAGTGTATTGAAATCGGTTTTAATATTGTCTAAAAAGGTTTGTGAAATTGGAACTGTTTTGAATGCTCCTAAATCATAAATCCTAAGTATTAAAGTAATTTTATCATTTACCCGCATATTTGTTAATGAAGATTGAGATAAAAACGAAAAAGAGGTGGTGCTTTCTGCCTTAGAGTATTTATACCATCCTCTTTCTGGATTGGCAAAATTTTCAGAACTACTAGTATATGTAACATTTTGAGCAATGATGATACTTACTAAAAAAAGTGAAACGATTGTAAATAAAAGTTTTTTCATAAAACAAAAAATTAATTTAATTAATGGTTTTTAATTAAACATATGCAAAAAAAATATAGTCTTGTTAGTTGTCTTGGCTGGTGGTCAATTATTTTTTAGTTTAAAAGTTTTGCATACAAACTCCAATAACCATTTACTCCAAGAGCTTTTGCAAGATAATCTCTCGTTTCTTTTACAAAACTTGATTTATCTTTGTAGAGCGACAAGGTAGATGGTTTTTGATTTTTGTATTTAGAATTTATTTTTCCATATACTCCTGTATTGTAGGCGATGATAGCTTTGTTAATTTGGCATTCGCCATTTGCTTTTGTAAAATCTAGCGCAAACCGAAAGCATAAACAACCTATCATGATGTTGAAATCGATGTCGTCTTTTAGTAACTTTTCGAGTTTTACTATATTTGAAGAACTTAATGTTTGTTCGTTGACAGATAATGCCAACAAATATGGAGCTTTTTGCTTAATATCTTGTAAGGCAACTTCGGGAAGTTTTGTTTTGCAAATTAATTGAAATCTGGACACGCTTTCTCTTACAGTAATTTCTTTGACTTGCATCACTCCTATTGCTCCTGCACTGTTTTTACCTACTGCCTCCCCTCTACTTTCGATGGCTATTAATGTCACAACTAACGGCTCGAATAATTCGAATGCATCGCCCCATTTTTCAATAGATTTTGCGTATTTTGTTTTAATGTTTTTTATAACATTAGTATTTGCGATGATAATATTAGGCAATCCAAAATTATCATAAACTAAATTGAAGGATGGAATATCTATTCTGGCAATTTCGCTAAATTTACTCATAAACATATATATATGTGCTGTTATTCAATATCGTTTGATGAAAGAGGTGGCTCGGAATATTCTACAACTTTAAAACTTCCATATTTGTATTTGTAGACATTTCGTGTTAAAAATTTTGTCAGAGCAAAACCGCCTACGGCAACTCCTAATAAGGCTATGATTCCAATTATTTTAATCCTTCTGTTCATTTCCTATTGATTTAGTGATGATGTTTGTTTATTTTTGAAACTTATTAATAGCTCCAAGACTAATCAACAACAAAGCACCACCTAAAACTAATCCCCAAGCTCCACTTCCTTTTTCTTCTTTTTTGGCTTTTGTCGTGTTTTGCTTTTCAGCCTCCTCAGCATCTTGTTGTTGCTTCTCTTTTTCCTTTTCTTGTTGTTTAGCAATTAATTTGTCTTGTGCTTCTTTTTCTTGATTTTGTTGTTGCTTCGCTTTCTCTGCTTCTTCTTTTAAAATTTGAACTTTTTTTTCTTTCTTTTTTGCTTCGAGTTCTTCTTGCTCTAAAGCCTGCTTTTTGGCTTTTGTTTGGGCATCAATTAAAACTTGTAAATCCTCGATTAAATCTTCTTCATGGTCTGAAATGAAATCTAAAATTTCTTGTAAATTTTCCTGCGTTTCTTCATTTGGGTCGGTTTCGTTTGCTTTTTGGGCATTAACAAGTTTTTCCCTTAATATTTTACCTTCCGATATTCGTCTGTTAATTGAAGCAGGGATGTTGTTTAACTGTTGTGCTAGTTCCTGAATTTTTTCCATAGTGATTGTGTTTTAAGTTTTAATTAATTTACAAATATACAAATAAAAGTTTCAATGCCTTTATTCTGAGTAAAAAAAATAGGTCACATCTTTTTAGTTGTGACCTATTTTATCTTCTGTTATTTTACAATAGCATAAGCTCTTTTCATTGCTTGTCCCCATGTTTCATCTTTTTTTCTAATTTCTCTAGCCTTTATTACTGCTCTAGTTAAAAATGGGTTTCCGCTTCCGTCTTTTCTTACCTTTTTCATCGCGCCTCCCGATGCCATCTTATTATCTTCGGGAATAATTAATTCGGAAATAGGAATATTGTGTGGTTTTACTCCTAATCCTGTTTGAGAAACTCTAAAAACGGTAACACTATTTTTAGAATCATCTTGTGACAATATTTGGACGTAATCACCAGTAGTTGTCGAAAATTGTTTACCTACTAATGGTGGCTTTTTTTTGCTTGAGAATCCGCCAAAAAACATTTTTTTCGGTTTAGGATGATTTTTATCATATTGTGCTTTTTGCGCTCCTGCTATTTTATTTCCTACTTCTTTTGCTTCTTCTTTGGAATAGACTTTGCCGTACTCTTGTTGATATTCTGGTTTGACTTTTTTACCAACAAAACTTTTCGCTATTGCTGATGATTTGTCGGCAAAAGTGGTTTCGCCTCCTGCTTCAAATTTATCAGTTTCAATATACTTTTTAAATTCTTCAAGAGCCTTATCATGTTGTGCGCTTACTACTTTATCTGTAATTCGAGATGGATTGCTTCTTATTAAAGTTTTAAAAGGGTCTTGATATAAAGTAAATGTAAAAATTGAATGCGTTCCTTTATCAGTAGAATGACCGCCTCTTGCATGACTGTCTAATTCTCCTTTTGAATTTTTCATGGTAACAATTTCCCAATCATAGCCTTTCAAATTATCTACATTTGTTTTTGCTTTCCAACCATTAAAACCTTTGCTGATAGTAGTTAAACTAAATTTAATTTCATTGACAGTTGGCTTTTCATCTCCAATAGGTTTTGCATCTTTCTTAATCCAATAGCCATTAGCAGGTTTTATATTTTCTCCGCTTTTAAGCTCAACTGAAATTACATCTCGCTTTGGAATGTAATTGGCTTTTTTTTGCAGGTCGCCACCATCAGCAAGAAGATTTGCGCCATTAAAAACCGCACTTGATGGATATACTAATGTTTTGCCATTTTGGTTTACGGTTACAGTGGCTATGTCTGCTTTCAGAATGTATTTTTTTGAGCTGTCTTGAAGGGTTTGTTTTTTATGTGTTTTAGCTTCATCTGCAACAGTACTTTTGCCCAATAACCTTTTTCTCACTACTTCCAATGCTCTTATTTGTTTTTGAAGCTTTACTTCCCTATCTGCTATTCTTTGTGGAGTATCTTCCATATAATTGCCATGAGCATCTTCTGTTCTCACTTTTATAATGTGGTCTATTTGCTCGTTTATTTCTGCTTCAGAAGCATGGTCACGAGTAATTTTATACATTTTTTCAATGGTTTCGGCAGGAACTTCTGTGCCGTTAGAATCAGCATACTTGCCTAATAACTCACATCTAAATAAAAATCCAATTGCTCCTCGATAATTATCTTTACGGCGAGATTCTCTTACTTTTGAACTTTCGGTAAGCTTTTGTAGTGCTTCAACTTCTTTGATGGTAATTAATACATCTTTAAAGTTATTGCTGTATTTTTTTAAGATAACTACATCCTTGTCATTGCCAGTTAAGGGGTCAGCTATTGTAGAGCGCAAATGCGATACATAAATATTATCTGATTTACTACCCCCACCTGCTTTTATCTGGTAATCACCATAGGAATCATAGCTCCATATCATAGCATTTTTCACCTGAGCTTCTGTAGGTTGTTTTTTATCGTCGAACCAACTACGCATTTGAGGAGCAACATCGTTGTCTTCGGTAAAATACTTAGCATTTACAAAGTTTACACCTAGTTTAGCTAAAGCCGATTCTTGCATCTCACCTTTATTTCTATCTATAACTTTTTGAAGCTCACTATCTGCACCGTTTACATAATATGTTCCGAATTCAGTGGTAACTTTATCTCCTTTTTTATAGGTTTTTGTAGTTGCACCGCCTTTTGCATACATACTTTCAAAAAACGCTGTGCTGTCGTGAACGTTTAATGTGCCTCCATCAGCAAAACTTAAATTACCATAGCCGTGACGATTTTTGCCTTTAGCATAATTTACTTCATAATCCTCGCTATGATTTACATATTTTCGGTCACGAATTCTACCTCCTTTTGCAAAATTAACTTCTTGCTCTTGAGTTGTAATTTGGTCTGGATTATTAGCAGTGCCTTTTGTTAACTTCATACTAAACGCATTGATGTCGCCACCGTCGGCAAAACTATTAGAATCATCAAAAGCATATTTAGCTACTAATTCTTTTGCTTCATCAATAAATTTTTGAGGAAGGTATGGTAGCGCAGATGATTTTGCTACATTACCCCAATAGGTTTTGAGATGCCAACTTAAAATATTGTTTTTGTGTGGCGCATGAAATTCTTTTGGCTCTATATCAATAACGCCCTCTATAGTTTCGCCATCTTGGTATTCTAGTTTGTAGCGCACGTTGCTGTACTTGCCTGATTTCCAAACAAAATAGATTACCTCGTTTGCTTTTTCAAAACTTAGTAAATTTTTAGCAAAAACACTATTATCATAGGTGCTTAACGTAATTTCTTTTATTTTTATTTTTTCAGGAAGAGAACCGCCGTCAGCAAATTCTATTTTACCATTGGGTAACGGAAGTTTTAATGCTGTTGACAGCTCTCTAAAAAAAGCTCCTTCCATCCACTCAGAAGGAAATACAGGCTTCCATTTTTTGAAAGTGTTCATCAAATCTTCGTTTTTGTATGTGCCAAACATCGTAGATTTAACTTTATTAGTCCATCGTTTATGTTGTGCTTCGTCTTTTATATTATTCCATTCATTAAAAATTTCGTTTAAGACAACTCCGTTATTCACATTATCTACAACAAAGAAAAATGGTTTCCCTTTTGGTGTAAATTTTGTTTCGGCTAATGTGCTTTCTCCTTTTTTACCATTTTCAAGATTTCCTCCATCAGCAAAAAACTTCCCGTCATGCAACCCGTTATATAATTTTTCAGCATTAACAGGGTCAAACGATAAATCGCGCTCAAACCCCCATCCCATTTTGTTGCGATAATTTTCGAGTTGTTTACGGCTCACGCTACCTATTTCTGCACCGTTGCCTAAATCTACAATAGCCCATAGATAGTCTTGGTCTTCTGGGTCAGAGTTTATGATATACCACGTTCCTTTACCATAAGGATTAAATATTTTTACTACTACTTCCTGTTTTTCTAAGTCACTACCTAATGCATATTGAGCAAACAGTTTTTTATCGATTGTTTTGTTGAATAATTTCATGCCGTTTTTTATTAATCGTTTTTGTGGTTTGTTGATTGAATTGATGGAATGGTTTCTATGTCTCCGCCTGATTTATATTGACCTTTGCTTACATGTCTTTTAATTTCTTGTTGTGCTAGATGTGGCAAATCATTCCAATCATAATATTTTGCTTCATAAATTTGGTTAATGTCTGATTGTTTGTACTCTGAATTTGATAAAAAATGGTCTTCTAAAAAATGTAGTCTTTGTCTTGCACTCCACTTTTCCCATACTTCCTCAGCGGTGTTTCCTTCATAGTTATTTGGAATTGAACCACCTTTTGCATACTCATCCGCTTCTAACCATTTATTGTAAATGTCATTATACTCGACTCCTTTCATCTCAGATAAATGCTCAAATAATCTCTCCCTAACAAGACTGTCTCCAACTC
>JACCDT010756591.1_pt1 | contig 27501 bp, 35 predicted proteins | sample 7446291 | NCBI WGS metagenome assembly JACCDT01 (sample SAMN15323446, study PRJNA562643) | freshwater metagenome | isolation source: river surface water | place: USA:Blue River Watershed | collected 2017-08-17 | reverse complement strand
GACTGGGTTGTGCTGGAGCTCTCTAACTTCCAGTTGATCGACTGCCAAAGATCGCCAAAGATCGCCGTTTGTGTAATGACCGTACCCGAGCACCTTGATTGGCATACCGATACGCCAGAATATATCCGCTCTAAGCAGAACTTATTTCTGCACCAAACCGCCGAAGATTTGGCTGTATATAATCGCAATAATAACTTGTCTACCGAAATCGCCGCCGTCTCCCCAGCCTTTAAGCTTTCGTACGAAGTGCCAGAAGCTGGAGCCGAGCCAACCGAGACCGACGGAGCATATGTACTGGGCGAAGATATCTACATGGACCAGGTGCGTGTCTGTGGCGTTGCCGACGTTAGGTTACTTGGCCGTCATAACTTGCAGAATATTTGTGCTGCCATAACCGCTACCTGGGATGTTGTAGGGCAAAATGTCGAAGCCATAACCGCTGCAATCCGAAGCTTCGACGGATTACCCCACCGCATAGAGCCTGTCCGTGAAGTTAATGACGTCTGGTACTACAACGATTCCTTCTCATCTGCCGGCGGGGCAACTATTGCAGCAATCGATGCCATCCCACAACCAAAAGTTTTGATAGTAGGAGGTTACGACCGTGGGCTAGATTACCGCGAGCTCGCTAAACATATTGCAGATCACTCCGAGGAAATCCGCAGCGTCCTGCTTATCGGCCAGACTGGCCCCAAATTAAAGGGGCTTTTGGATAATGTTGGCTACACCAATTACAAGCTTGAACCAGCTAAAGATATGCAAACCATTGTCGAAACAGCTCGTCAGTTAGCCCAGCCAGGTGATGCGGTGGTACTTTCCCCGGGCTTCGCCAGCTTTGATATGTTTAAGAACTTCGAAGATCGTGGTCTACAGTTCAAAGCACAGGTTGATGCACTGTGAGTAAAAGTTACAAATCATTTGTATTCGAGGGCTATGATTTTGATGCCACAAATCGAAAGCTCAAGCTCAAGTATGGCTTTGACAACGAACTACATTTTACCGAAACGCTAACCTTTGATTTTGCTTACACTAACTATGATAAAGAGATTCTAGACCGCGCCATATTGCCGTTATATTTTTTAGCTGGCGTGTCGTACTACAAAGCATATCGCACCGAAACCATCCGTATCGATCACGGCAAAATGGATGCGGCGTTAGCCGACTTTATTTCCGAAACGTACCAAAAGGGACTGGGCGAATACTTTTACGTTAACCGTATCGATCCGAACACTGACATTCCGTTCATGGCAAATGCTCCTGCCTTCAATCCACTCCATCACGCCTCCAACGGTGGCATGTTAATTGGACTTGGCGGCGGTAAGGATTCACTTGTCAGCGTAGAGCTGCTGCGAGATTTGCCTCATGCGGCAACATGGAGTCTGGGACACCGCGCCCAGCTGGAACCGCTCGTCAAAGAGATCGGCTTACCTCACTTTTGGGTGGAACGTGCGCTTGACCCTCTACTATTCGAGCTTAACAGTAACGGTGCACTTAACGGCCACATACCCATTTCTGCAATCCTAGGAGCTGTCGGCACAGTTACAGCAGTCCTGGCCGGATACCAAGACGCAGTAGTTTCCAACGAAAACTCATCCAACGAAGCTACCTTGGTTTATGACGGCGTAGAAGTTAATCACCAATATTCAAAGTCTTTGGCATACGAAAAAAACTTCCAGAAGTACCTGCAAGATAACTTTGGCGAAAGTCTGCGCTACTACTCATTCCTTCGACCACTTAGTGAAGTTAAGATTGCCGAAATGTTTGCAGAGATAGGTTTCCAAAAATACAAAAAAGTCTTTAGTTCATGCAACCGTGCCTTTATACAAGGAAGCAAAACGATTAGTTGGTGTGGGCACTGCAGTAAATGCGCTTTTACTTTCCTGGCTCTAACACCTTTTATCGACCGCAAGGAGCTAGAAAGTATGTGGCACAAGAACGTCTTAATGGATCCAACCTTGGTCATTACCTACGAAAACTTACTGGGCATCAGCGGCGAAAAACCTTTGGACTGTGTTGGTGAAGTCAAAGAATCTCGTGCTGCTATGCGCCTAGCTCAGGATATCTACAAGGGCCTGAACTACGAGTTCGACATCCCAGAAGATTATAGTTACCAGTCATTGGCCGGCCACAGCATGCCAAAAGACAAATACGATATCCTTTCTGCCGCCTTGTAGCTAACTTGCATTTCGCCCGCGAAGCCAGCCAAGTATAAGTCCGACAACGACGACGACTCCTAAGTAGATTGCTGCACCAGTAGTGATGAAGCTAAAACCGCCTTCATAGCCTCCGTCTGGTAGTACATTTTTACTGATTTCGAACAACTGCAGTGGACCAATTTTTCCGACTTGTGACCCGCTTGATTGGCTCAAACTCGATGCAGTAGATATCAGTAGCAGTCCCCACCCTATGGCACCCGCAATTAGGCTACTAAATATTGATGAAAGGTACAGTGACGAACGACCTGAATTCTTAAGTACGGCCATAATAATTCCTCCTAAATTTTTCTATTACAAACAGACCAATGTACGCGGCAATACTTGATAACAGCCACCTGAAGCTTTGGCTGAAATCAGAGACATCGGCGATATCTGCAAACTTGAGAACAGCTACGATACCCGAAAGCGCAAGTACGGCGGTAAAAAATTGACTACCTACTTCCCCATCACCGGGTACTAGCAACGTACTGCTCAATAACCCACATCCAGAACTAAAAATTTGCAGCGATACGAAGTACAAAACAAGCATCGGGGAAACGATTATCATGTGGTTAATTACAAATAGTAATGGAAGCCCGATTATTAATCCTAACAACGTGACTGACATAATTTCTGATTTAACGAAATACTTTACCGTGCCAAGCAGTATAATCTCTGGTGGCTTGCTCCGCCGAACAATACCCCTAACGTCACAGGCAAAAGTTGCTGCTAATACACCTCCAATCATGAGTATTCCTGACGGATCTCCTGGAATAGTATTTTTCGCGAGTATTGCCAATGCCACAACTAGATTAAAACCTAATGCCAGGATGAAAGAGTGCCTTGTCCGTTTATTTCGAAATAGCTTCACGAAGTGCCAAGCACTAAGCGGGACATATCGGTCAAAAAACGGCTTAAAATCGACTCGTTGTTTCCGAGCTACAAGCAAGTATCCTTTATTGTAAGACTGCCAAAGTCCTGTTACTGGAAGGAATAATAGTATCGCGACGATTAGTATTCCATAATGTTCAACCCACAGATTCGTACCAGTTAAAACCAAATCGACAATTCGAAATCCAGCGAATGAAATGGATACAAACAAAATACTTCTGAGCAGTGTCGACCTAGGAATAGTTAATTTGGTAAGTCCAAGAGCACTAGTCAGGCCGATAACCCAGCTCATCACAACCCAAATAGAAGGCAACAACATATCACTAGCTACTGAAGCCAGCAGGATGCTACCGAATACACCGATAATACTAAGTAATACGAACGCGGGGAGTATGTCCAATGCCCATCGTTGATTTGTAGGAATTGGCCACAGTCGCATATTACTCATGAGTGCTCCCCCTCGGCTATTTGTTACTCCTGATATCTGAAGCGTTAGAAGTAGTAATCCAGCCATCATGAATCCAAGCAGCGCCGTGACCACCAGAGCAATATCCAGTGGGATTCCGGGTGGTAACGAAACCGAAGCCATTGTCTGTCGAAGCTTATTTGCAATAACAACAGCTATACAAAAACTTCCAATAATCCTCAGTGTTGCCTGCAAGAATGGACGCCTTGATGCCTTAGAAAAGTGCACAATCAAAACGGTTTTGATTAGTTTACGTCGCATTGGAATAAAGCTCCATGAAACGCGACTCTACACTTCCATACTTCTCGACAATGGTCTTTGTGTAGTCGTTAAGAATGATATGACCACGACGAATCATCACAACTTGGTCAGCAAATCGCTCTGCCCACCACAAATCGTGTGTAGCGGCAATAATTGCCGTGCCTGACATTTGTTTATGTCTCAAGATTCTTTCGGCACGCAAGATTGCGATGGGGTCTAAGCCATTTCGGAGTTCATCAACGACAATAAAGTGCGGGTCATGCATCAGCCCAGCAATTATCTGCACCTTCTTCTTATTTCCATGGCTGAGACTGCCTAACTGGCTGTTGAAGCTATCGAACATAAGTTCCTTTGCTAACGTTTGAGCTGACCGGACAATTCGTTTTATGCGGTCTTTACTTGCATGAACACTTGCCAGTAACTCAAAAAATTCTGTTGCCGTGAGTTCGGGAATAATCCACGTATCGTCATCAGGTATGAAACCGATGGCTCTTTTTACCTCGGCTATCTCTAGATGTGCGTCATTTCCACTAACCTTAACTACACCCTCGCTCGGAGGGGCAAGACCTACGATCGATTCCATCAATGTCGTCTTGCCGCTGCCGTTGGCGCCGACAATACAGGTCACCGTTCCTGGAAGAAAATTCAGAAACGGAACTGACAGATAAAATGACTTACTACGTTGCACTCGCAGTCCATTAATGGTCAAGATTATTCTATGCCGTCTTCGCATGTCGTATCCTCCATTCAGCAACTAACACTGCGCCGTCACCATACCCAGGTAGCCAACTTACCAAATGGGCAAGACTAATCATTCCAACTGAAGCAATATCAAAAGTTCGTAAACCAGCTTGCTTCATTGAAATCATAATCAGAAGACAGCACACCGCTCCACAGACTGGCCCTAAGACAGCCGACAGGATGTTCTTACTAGTCTGGAGCTCTGTGTGCAATAATCCAATGCGCAACCCCCTCACAACAAAGAAGCCACGTCCACCTGAGGTTGCCCAATGAACAAACTCATGGATTACGGTCGATCCGTAAACGGCACATAAGAACAGTAATTGGCCTAAAAGAAATTGACCATCGACAACGTTTGCACCATACGCAAATAATCCCAAAAACAACATGGACACGACCAAAGGCTGAGTCGACTTCCAGACCGCGTTAATCAGTCCCCGTCTACCACGGAATCGCTTTGCATTCCACTGCAATCGAACACCCTTCATCCTGAAGCCAATACGCCACGACCAAACACGTAGAGCTTGGATGAGAGAACGCTCCACATGAAGCGCTGCTATATCATCAAGCACACAAAGCACGGTGTACTTTTCTTTAAATTCTGTATGCCGATTTAGCGCCAACCAATCCGCCAGCCTTACAGGCCGACGAAGATCTAAAATTAATGGCAGCATTGAATCGCTCACTATATGTCGTGCACCGTTGGCGTCGTCAAGCAACTTATTCTCTTCGACATGAATGCCATCTGCCAACCTAATTCTGTCGTCGCCATGGAGCAGACCACGACTCTGTGCAAAAATATCCATAACTATCTACAGACAAAAACTGCGCGCATGCGCTTCCAATCCATACTGATACTCTTCGCACCCTTCCAGCCGCATAAAATCACTGCAGCAAGCGTACTCGAACCAATCATTATCACCCAGGCAGCGGCAACAGCAATAATGACGCCCTCTTTTGGTTGATAGGTCACATTTCGGTCCAATACAATACCGGTACTATTCATAGCTTCTCCTGACGTTATGTTACTTTCGGTAGATCTACACTGATCAGAAATCTAACTTTATGAATTTTTAATGTCAAAAGAATACAGAAGACTATTTTTTGCTTGAGTCTAATGGATTACGCATACTACTTCGATAATAGTGTTGTTATAATTAACTTAATTCAAATGTATTCTACATCTCGCGGCTAGCGGATGTTCTTATGTAGCACACCAGAACGGCTGCGAATTCCAAGCAGGACAATCAGCTTACTGTCCTGGGGAAGTCCTACACGGAGCATATTTGCTCGTCCAACATTAACGCCACTAGAAACCTGACCGATCAAAAAGTGAGTCAGCTGTTCATGTTCACGAGCGGCGTGCAGATGTGTTTCGTTGCTTGCCATTATGTCCAAGGAACTCTCGTCATGGTCAATATCCGGATGAAAACCCTCTTGTTCTAAGACTGTACCTAAATAGCCTAAATACCTCACAGCAGATTGCCCCATTATCGATTCTGCGCCTATACCTGACGGCACACCGAGCATTAAGGCTTCGTGGATCAGCGAGTGAGCTCGCTCCAGATTTAAAGAGTTATCATGATTCAGATCAGTGCGCATAAGCAATAATTTTATCATTGTTCAATCAATACTTCTCGTGGATACTAATACTAATTATGAAACACCACTTGCAGGACCTACGTGATCAGTTAGATGAGATCGACAAACAACTAATTTCTCTGCTGGCCAAACGCTTTGCAGTAACCGCCAAAGTAGGCGAGTATAAACGCGATAACCATATTGCCCCAGTAGATGAAGCCCGCGAGGCATTACAAATGGAGCGAATTAGTAGTCTTGCCGAGCAAGCGGGACTGAATCCTGACTTTGCACGCAAGCACTTACGAACCATCATCGATCAGGTTGTACGCGATCACAAAGCACTTCAGGATGGCAAAAAATAATGTCCATAAAATCTATCAGCATTGTTGGAAGAGGAGATTTTGGAGGGCTGGTCGCTTCGCTTGTGCCCGAAGGAATTACACATGCTAGTTATGGCAGCAAAGACACTGAGCCAAATATCAACGAAATCGCTCGGAGCGATGTCATTATCCTATCCGTGCCACTTGCAGCTTATCCGCAGGTGCTAGCGCTACTTAAGCCGGTTATTCACCCCGAGACGTTACTAGTGGATGTCTGTTCGGTAAAAGTTAAACCGGCAGAGCTTATCGCTCATCACCTTCCCGACCATCAAAACGTAATGCTTACTCATCCACTGTTTGGGCCACAATCGTGGGACAGCGGAAAGATGCTTGACCTGGTTATCACAAAAACGCAGGGCCAACACGCTAAAGATATTGAGGATTTCTGCGCTAAAGAGCTAAAGCTGCGAGTGTTGCATATGACCAACGAAGAGCATGATCAGAGGATGGCCGAAGTGCACGCCCTTACCTTTTTTATTGCCCGCGGCCTAAAGGAGCTGGACCTAAAATCCGAACCATTTATTACCCCTTCATTTGAATCATTGCTTCGTTTAGTAGAACTCAATGATTCCCAGACGGAAGCGCTGTTCCAGACAATTCAAAACGGCAACCCATTTGCCGAAGAGGAGCGACAGAAATTTATGACCGCGTTAGAAGACATAAATAATGGTTTATTAAAGTAATGACTAACTTTCCTACACCCCCAAATCCTGGTATATCCAAAAACCTTGGCGATGCGTTTCGGCCACCACTTGCAGAGAGTCGACCATTGCATGAGTTGTCCGATATGGCACCAGGACCACCAGAAATTTATGCTAATTTTACAGATGTTTACTACCCATTCTTTACCGAAGAATGTGCCCAGCAGTATGCACAAGCTGCCGAATCACGCGTTGGCAGTCCAGAATTCAGCGCTACAGAAAATCGTGTCGCATTACTTATTGGCGAAGGCGCACTATTACCCGCACTTGCCTACATTCCAGAAGAAACTATTGTTATTGCCGACTCCAACCAAAAAGTCTTGCATCATGTACAGAATGTCATAGACGCCTTGCGTGATTGCTCAACTCCTCAAGAATGGTTTGATTATATGGGCGTGGATAAGCCCTTTCATAACAGCTATACTCAAAATTCAAAACAGAACTTACGGGCCCAAGTACTAGAGTGGCAAACAGCAGGATTCGTTCACCCACTTGGCGATTTTGCCACATCAACCGCAGCATATCAAAAAGCCCGCGAGCTAATTGCCGGTAAAGCTATAGTCCCTTGGCGAATGGAAATTGGGTACCCGGAAGATGTTGATGAGCTCGCGAAAGCCCTGCGCAGTATGAACGGTCATATTACGCTGGCTAATTTCAGTAACCTGCCTGCCATGAAAAAATTTAGGGATCCAAATAATTTTACAGCAAGTCTTTCGGAACTACCCTTTACGCCTCATGCGGCGATTCTGGCAACAGCCGGGAGGATCCGTAAGCCTCGCACCCAAGAAGAGGACGAGTTCTGGTTTCAAAATCCCGATAGCGGAAGCCTACAGTCTCGCGGTCCTTTCTACGGCCTTGATGATCTTGCAAGTAATTACGAACCGAATTAAGCCCGTTCGGCGGAGCGAATAACGTTTTCAAACAAAGCACAGACAGTTAGCGGGCCCACGCCCCCAAGTTTAGGAGTGATGGTTATCTTTGGAAGTTCGCGGACATCAGCGGCTACATCGCCGATTAGACCATTACTGTCGGTTGCTACACCAGCATCAACTACTACCGCTTCTGGCTTTACCATGGCTGCGGTAATCAAGCCAGCTGAGCCTGTAGCACAAACTAAGATGTCAGCTTCTTGTGTTATTTCTGCTAAGTTAGTGGTTTCTTTATCTGTAACAATGGCATCAATTCCTGACAACTTCCAAACTTTGGCGAGTGGCTTGCCAACCAATCGACCGTTACCGACAATTACAATATACTTATTTTTAAGATCGACATTATAGCCGGCTAGCAGCCAGTTAATGGCAATTGGAGTGGCGGGATCAAAGTTGGTTTTTTCGGCCAGGCCATCGACGTCTTTGCCCGCAGCAACGCTATTTAGCACCGCATCGGTCTGGCTCGGATCAGGCAAAGGTATCTGCACGATAATGCCATGAACTGTAGCATCTGCGTTTAATTTGGTGATCGTTTCGATAGCATCTGATTGATCAATAGTGTGAACGTCCACCTCTATCCCCACGTCTTCGCCGTATGTCTGCTTAAGTTTCATGTAGCGATCCACGACGGGGTCGGGGTTAGTGCGAATAATCGCCAAGCGCGGAATAACATTAGCAGATTGCCGTAAAGCGCGGACTTGCTTGCCCTGCCGTTCTTTAATATATTCAGCTAGTTCTTGTCCATTAAGACTTTTCATCTAGCTAGTATAGCAGATCTACCCCTATAAAAATGACTTGAGCTTTGCCTTATCAAGTAACATAATCAATGATTTTTCTACTTTGATCAGTCCCTGTCGTTCTAATACGGACATTTCACGGCCGGTCGTTTCGCGGGAAGCGTTAATAGAACTGGCAATATCTTGTTGCCGGAGCGGCACATCTATTAACGTCCCTTCGGATTTTTTTACTCCAAAGCGAGTGGCACTACCCAACAAAAAAGAAACGAGCCTTTCGCGTACCGTTCGGTACTCAAGGCTCATAATACGTTCACTATGGATTCGATACATCTCTATGGTCATGTCCAAGATTGGCGCCAAGGAATCGGGATGTCCATGAAGGTATTCCAGATATGCTTCGCGGGATATGCGCCACACCGTAGTAGGCGACATCACTTGGTAGATGACACTACGCTCCTGCCCGGTAACCGCCCATATAAGCGGAAATATCTCGTGCTCCTTACGAATAATTAGCAGGTTCTCTTCGCCATATTTAGTAATGTCATAGGCTTTGACCAACCCCGTCTCTATATAAAAAACCGCCGCTAGCTGTTCGCCAGGGCGGATAATAAATTCACCTTTCTTGTAAGTTAGGCGCGAGCCCTTCTTGAAGGTGTCGATCAACGACTGAGTTTGTTCAGGTGATGCCAACATGACCTTATTATGACAGAATTTTTAACCTTGTCCATATATCCTAAAGTGTTATTGCTTGTGAAACAGGGGTGGTTACGGTATGCTCACCCCATGGCAGCCACATGGACACCCGAAGTCTCAACCTTCCGCGCACGCCTCCCTGATGGCAGTGAAATGCACTATTCTACCCCATCGAGTAACGTTGGTACCTTGTCTGATGATGTACTAGAACAAGTCGAAAGACTGAACGAACGATACGAAGCACTGTCTGACCCGGCTTTCTCTTTTGCTGCCGGCGTTGGCATAGACGGAAGAAGCTATGTCGGAGAACTACCCGTCACTCCTCCGAGCGGAATTGGTAAAGCTAACCAGATCATGTATCCCTTGTTGAGAGCATACGCTCATTTTATCCATACCAACCCAGATTTGCTTAAAGGTGCAGGGACAACGCGTCTCAGAGCAATGGGATTCGGTCCTGAAGCGGGTAAAGCCGACACCTGGCATTGTGACCCGCTTGAATATATCACCCCAACGGACCCCACGTTACAACACTGGTCACCGGCAAATGCCGGCCGACTTGTCACTGGAGTTGATGGCAGGTTACGCCCCCGGGTACTTGCAAACATACGATTCGTAAACGGATTATTCTACATAAAGTCACCGCTAACGATCCCGCCATCGAAGGACATAAACGATTATGTTGATGGTCCACCTCGCGGGACAAGCTGGGTGAGCAGAGAAAAAAGGAGTCTCATCGAGATTGGTGAGCCAGACTTTGAGCCACTTCCTGGCAGCGTCGGACAGTTCGATAATAATGCGGTTACCGACATTCCGACAACAGGGCTCCATGCTCCAACCGCCATAACCGACGGTCTGCGTGTTGCTCTCCGCTGTCATTACATAAATCGACCGCTCCTTCGTACAACTCGTTAATGTGAGGTATATCACACGTCCAGCGTGAGGTTGTTGGCTGCGCCATAACCACCATAGATCTACACTATAGATAGTTAAGCGGAGGTGCTCAGCAATGATAGATCCACAGGTTGTCCAAAAACAACTGCGCCGATTAGGTGCCGACCAAGCCTTTTGGGGCAAGCCGGAACTGGCCGAATTACCCAAAATAATGATCGAGGGCGAAATCATTGAACACGTTCGTCATGGTCACTACACCGGGGGCTTTGCAACACTCGTTGCCACCAACCACCGCCTACTCCTGGTAGACAAGAAACCCTTCTTCCTGACAGTCGAAGACATTCGCTACGACATGATCGCCGAAGTGGATTACGGTCACCAAATCCTCGGCGCAACCATCCACGTACGCAGCTTTAGTAAAGATCTCAAGTTCCAAAGCCTCGATCAAGCCAGCCTTAGGAGTATCACAGGGTTTATACAACACAAAGTTATGGAACTCCGTGGACAACAGACTGCAACCACTCCTCGACCAGGCATGGCGCAACGTCAAGCCATCCCAATGCAAATTTTCGAAACCGGAACCGAGCTTACCGATCAACAAGCCACCGGCCTACTGCCACTCAACAAAGAATCTTGGGATAAGGTCAATCAAACTCATAGAGTTGCTAACCCCTATGCTCAAACACCATTAATCACTCGCCGCCGAGTTGGTCGCTTCAGCTTCGCCAACGACAAATCGTAAACTTCTCAACCAAATTCAAAACCCAGCCTGAGGCTGGGTTCAAAATTTGGTGCGGGTGGAGGGAATAAGGCCTTCGGCCTTGCGCCTGCGGGACATGCTCGATGCAAGCATCTGCGCGTGCCCCTTGTCTTCGAACCTGTTCGCCTCCCTGCCCAACCAAATTCAAAACCCAGCCTGAGGCTGGGTTCAAAATTTGGTGCGGGTGGAGGGAATCGAACCCTCGTCCTGAGTTTGGAAAACTCATATACTAGCCGTTGTACGACACCCGCGATAACAGATTGGATTATATCAGATAACATCGGTGAACACCACAAAAACAAGGTTTTGTTTATTGAAATTTTGGAGAGTACAATACCCATATGACCAAGAACGAGCTGCGATATATCGGCGCTATGCAAGAAGAAATGGGCGATAATATAAAGCTCATCATTGAAGTCGTCTCCGATATTCAGAGGATCGTAAGCAATCAACCTACACGTGACGAGTTTAATGAACTAAAGTCTGACGTTAAGACTATAAAAGCAGCCCTGACAGACGCCAACACTTAAGTGCGTGATCACGAACAACGTATAACCGTCCTGGAAGCCGCTTAGCTATTTTGTAGAAACTCCGATGATCGAGGTATTTATGTTGCCTTCGAAAATCAGTACCGACTTTTTGGTGGTTAAGTCGTAATTACTAAGGGTGTATTCGTTGGCCGGTAATTCTGTTCCAACAATGACGTTTTTATCGCTAACAAAATATACGCCGCCAAGAGCCTTGTCTGATGTATACAACAGTTCTGGCTTCAGTGACACAATCCTGTAGATGTTGGTGTCCTCTGCATAGTACGGAGTGCTTGTACCGGCAAGGAAACCGAGGAAGAACTGTCGGTATTTATATGTTCCGTTGGCGTTCTTTTCTTGCTTTGTGCCAATGGTCTTCACCACTTTACTCTCGCCGGAAGCAACATCCACTTGCATGATGGAATACGGAGCTCCCGTGTAGTAACCTGGGATGCCATCAATTGCGATACTAGTATCCACGGTATGCTTAATGTAAGTCACTACTTTCATGTCGTCCGAGAAGGCCATTGTGTACTCCAGGGTTTTGATATCAGCTCCGTCCAAAAGATCTTCGGCGGTCTTCTTTTTCAGATCATAGAGCTTAATTGCGCTATATCCAGAATCACATCCGTAACATCCCTCGGCATAAGCCAAACGATTTGTTGTAGGGCTATAAGCTTGCACGAACAAAGCATACTTTGCCGATGTGACTAATTCCTGCTTATCAGAGCCTGATGTATTTAGTGAGTATATCTTACCTTCTACATCGGCAGAGGCAGTAGAGAAGGTAGAGAATGTAATTCGGCTGCCATCGCCGGCGATCTTAAGGCTTATAACATCCTCGCCCGCTTCCACGGTATAAACAGCCTTGTAAGTAGTGCCTCCGTCCTTGCTCAAGAAGATCTTCTTTCCGCTCAGGAATGCTGCCACATTTCCTTTTACATCCATATTGGACACGTATTCGTCACGATCCAGTTTTGTAACTTCTTTTCGTTCCCCGCCAGCTGTAGGTCGGTAAAAGACAGTATATGGATCCGCCTCGGCCGTTCTATATGCATAGCTTACTTTGTCGGGAGAGAATGTTTGAGTGGCTTTTTTCTCGACTACTGGCGTGCCCGTAGAAGAGCTAGCGGCTGGTGTTTCTTTCTTTGAACCAAGCAACGCGAATGCAGCACCACCTCCGCCAACAATCACAACCAAGAGCAGCAATGCGATCCACAGCTTCTTATGACTTTTCTTTTCTGGAGCCGGGGGTAAAACTACCCGATTTGGCTGATCGTCAATCTCGTCCACCCCTTCTGATGCAGACTGGAGAATCGATTCTTCTTTACTTATTGGTGGTGACGGCGGTGTAGTGTCGTCAGAACTTACGCTTGGTGTTGGTTGCTGTTGATCATCCATAATTGTTCTCGCTTATGACAATAAGTATGTCCCTGGGGATGAGCTTTTGCAAGTTTACAGAGTAAGTGCGGTATAATAATGCCGTTGCGGCACCGTGCCCCGGTAGCTCAGCTGGATAGAGCAGGAGACTTCTAAGCTCAAGGTCATAGGTTCGAATCCTATCCGGGGCACCATTATAACTTTATTAGAACTATCATGGACGATCTACTAAACTCAATCAAATCATCGATCAAACAAGGGATATTGTATCCAGCGTTCATGTCGACTATTACCCTCCCGGATATTTGTGGCTATCTGGATAACCCTACTCACGGCTCGAAACGACGGTTTATTGAATGGTTCGAAAAGTATATGTACAGTTATTCTCAAACGATGTCAGGCGAAGAAGCCTACGCTCTTCGCTGCGCAGTCTTACACAATGGAGAACTAGCAACAACTCAATACAAGCTAGGAAGCCCAAAAAGTGGTATTGTGCTCGACAAGTTCGTGCTCAAAGCGGACGGGACTCACCGCATCCGTTCAACAGGTGAAACAATCGATGGGGTCAATATGCCCGGATATGAGCTAATAAACGTGCCTATGTTTTGTGAAGACCTTATCGCAGCTGTCGAGGTATGGCAACAGCACGCAGGCAAGACTCTCGGTGAATATGATGATGTCTTCCGTATAGCTAAAGGCCCTATCGACCTGTTCGGTGGCATGCACAGAATCGAATAGATTTGTAGGGTCTAGTCGTAATATAGTCTTGCCAAGGTCACTATATAGATTTCACACAAATTGTTGATATTGTACTGTAAGGATCAAATAATCAGTGTGATATGATCCATATATGCCTTACAAAGATCCTGCTGCAAGAAAAACCTATGCCCACGATCATTATGTTTCAAACAAAGCAGCTTATCTACTCTCAAATAACAAGCGTCGCTCAAGACTTAAGCAACAAATAGAAGAGCTCAAATCGTCTACGCCGTGCAAAGACTGCGGAGCAAGCTATCCGTACTATGTTATGGACTTCGACCATCTTTTTGATAAGCAAGGCCTCATCATAAAGTTCGTTCGCAATAACAATCCCACAGGTCTGAGTGAAGAAATTAAAAAATGTGACATTGTCTGCTCAAACTGTCACCGTATACGAACTTTCAAGAGATTGGCAGAAAAAAAATGAAAACATGGCAAGCTGGTCGAGAGAAATCGTTACTAGAAGATATTAAGGGAGGGACTAAAACAGTCGAAGGTCGATTATATCGAGATAAGTTTGCTGAATACAAGGTTGGCGACCAAGTCAGTTTGCGGGCCGACACCTATGACGCAGATGGAACATTACTCAAAGAAGAGCCCAATCAGGCACTGGTAGAGATTACAAAGATCGAACGATTCGCGACGTTTGCAGATATGCTCAGCCAAATCGGTTACCAAAAGGTTGTGCCTCGTGCTGAATCCGTAGAACAAGCTATAGCCGAATATGCAAAATACTACAGCCCCATGGACGAAGATAAGTACGGCGTAGTAGCCGTTCACGTCAGGATGATATCGTGAAAGATGTTGCTAAAATCCTGCTCAGTGATGACGACGGCAACATACTAGTCTTGACCCGTGGTGATACTCACCCACAATTTGCAGGCCATCCTGACCTGCCTGGTGGAGAAGTAGAAGAGGGCGAAGATGCAAAGACGGCAGTTATTCGGGAAGTCGACGAGGAAACGGGATTAGCTGTTAATCCTGATACCGTGAAACTGGTATATCAGCGTAAATCGGACGATCGACAGCACCTTGTGTACCGCGGGAATGTTAACGGCACCAAACCCACCCCCACGATCAGCTGGGAACATAGTGATTACACATGGATGACTACTGAACAACTGCTCTCTAAAAAAATTCCAGAAGGCGCGGACCCGTATTACCTGAGTGTAATCAACTTCTTACAATCCGAGGGCTAGGTCGAACTTTTCTTGGGTGAATGGTAAGACCAGTTCGGCTACTACGCCAGCCTGATTCATTGCCCCGTTAAAGTAAGCCAGTTTCTGATCTAGTTCATGAGCCAAGACGACGGTTTTGCCCTTAGCAATGGCATAGCCAATTTCGGTTTGAACACCTACTGATGGTTTGTCGGTAACAATAGCTAGCATCACATCACAATCGTTGAGGTTCTCTTTATCCAAAAAGAACGCAGCTACGGGGTCAGAATCATTGATCTTATAGTCGTCTGCCCTGAGCGCACAGAATACCGTATGACCATGCCCCTCGATGATAGTCAGAACGCTCTCCATCCACTCTTTGTATTCTGGAAAGACTTCGCCAGTGTCATAGTTAACATTGGATGAATAGGAGGCGGCAACGAATATTTTCATCTGTTAATCATATCACGACGACAGAGGAGCCGTTTAATGGTGGCTACGCCCCAGAGAAAAGTTTCCTAGCCTTCTTGGGAGTAAATGCAGCGCGCATCATGCGCTCGTCAAAGCTAGCGGGAGTTTCGCCTGTTGTGGCGTAGTGGTAAATTGCAGCCTTAGCGAATGCTTCTAGGACAGTGTAGATAAGGATCAGTACGATGAGTCCCAAAACTCCTACTGCCGCCAATATGGCAACAACAATACCGTTGATCTTGCTCGCTGCTGCAAATCCCATGATGAGTCCAAACAGCATTGAATATACCAGGAAACCAATGGTAGCCACGATACCGATACTAAGCGACACTACCAAACTTTCGCCCCAAACTTTCTTAATAATCCCTACACTCTTTTTAGTCGCGTCGACCGGGTTAACTGGTGCGTCGCTGGTAACGATAACGGGTAGAGCAAAGAACGAGGCCACATTCCAGGCAGATCCTGCCAGCCAACCAATCACCGCGCCGCCAACGAATGGAATTCGTTCGGCGATTTCTGAAATGATATAGCCAACCAGTGTTGAGAAAATGCCAAATCCAACCAGTGAACCACCGCGTCGAAGTGCTGCTCGAAGACTACTTTTGATGGTTGGGTCATTGCCATTAAAGCGCTCAAGTGCAGCGTGCATTACCGCTCCGCCAAAGATCATACTGAGTCCGCCCAGCAAGGCCATTACCGCTACCCAGAATATATAACCAGCCGTCTTGATCTCTAGATCGCCACCTCCAACATTACTAGTAAACTCAAACATAGCGTCACGTGCCATAAAAGATATAAATCCGGCTATAGCGAATAGACCTAATGCCGTAAAGAAACTCAGCAGTGGGAAAGCAGTGAGCTCTTTGTCCATCTTGAATGCATTCCAGGATCCTTTAATTAAAAGCCATGATTTTTTGAAATGACCCATCTTCTTTTCTTGTTGTTCTGACATTACTTTTCTCCTTTAACTAATGATTGTAATGGTTCGTTATAAAACATCGAAACTTGCCTATCGATAAACGCCTCCAGAACTGTACGGCCAGTTGACGTAAGATAATACTGTTTTAGATCCGGTCCACCCTTGCCGACACGAAGGGTAAAGTCCACCATTCTACCTTCTTTAAACCTGCGCAGTGCGCGGTACATACTTTGGTCGTCGACACTCATATTGCCGTTACTAGTATCAGCTATAAACGTCTTAATTAAAGCCATATGCTTAGGGCCGTCTTTAAGCGCCAAGAAGACCCACAAGGTAAGTTGACTCTTCTTGTGGATTTCTTCCCAGCCAGCCAATAATGACTGTTCAAATGAATCCAGTTTGATCATGTATACCGTAAGTATAGTACTTTAGGTATAATAGTCAATATCATTTATGACGCTTGCTTAAGACTGGCGACAATTAGTGCTTGATCTTGATGAGGGTGCGGCATTAACCGGCGTATGGTAGTTGACGGTACATAACTTAACTCCCCTTCTGACAAGCTAACATCTTGATAATCGATGCCCGTGAATACTCTACCGTCTTTATAGCCCCGCACAAATAAGTCGTCTAGCCCGGTAATAACTCCAGATTCTCGATCCATACTTTCCATAATTGATATGGATTTAGTACCGGGCTCAATGGACCCATAGGCAGTACAGTGTTCTACCGGAACTTCTATGGTTCCCTCGACAATGCGCATTGCTCTTTCTCCAACGGGATATACGATCTGTCCAAGTTCGGTTGCAGCCAAGGCCACCCTGCCAGCATGTGACTTTCGGCCCCAACTAGTGTGGTAGTTCGCAAAAGCTTTGGTGGCGGATTGCGACAAAAATCTTGCGAGCGCTTTCGGATCATCCACCCATAGCAGATCTACGCTCTCGATTAACATATTGCCCCTAAAGTCAGCAGTCAGTTCTTCTAACTCTTCTAGCAATCCCAATTCTTGTGGCAACACGCCACCCCGCTGATCCAAGCTGATTACCGTTCTATAGAACCCGTTAGGTGCATATTGATCATGGCTATCCATAATCGCTCTGGCATAAGATTCAAAATATTCTGTAGTTCGGCTCTCGATCAGTGTGGGTGGCGGCGAGTAAAACTGCTTGGTATTCGACATGAACCTATTCTACAATCTTATTGCGCACCATCATAAACGCTCATATGAAATTAGTTGTAAATAACTACTCTAACAGATATAATACGTCAGTTATGGCGAATTTAGCTCAGTTGGTTAGAGCGCCGGGTTGTGGTTCCGGAGGTCGTGGGTTCGATCCCCATAGTTCGCCCCAGATTAGAGCAGCCAGCATCAGCTGGCTTTTCTAATTTAGAAATATAGTCTAGTAGGTCAGATAGATCTTCTTATTGGCTGCATCAATACGCGCCATGTTCCCCATCGGCAATGCTACTTGTGGGTCAGTATGTCCAAAGTCCACGTTCTGAATAATGGGGATTGTGGCATTATATTGGCGAACAGTTCGTAATACGGCGTCTCTTTGTTCTTGGCGGTATGTAGCCTTTTGCTCGGTGCTGTTTTGCTTATCGAATTCCCATGCCTTAGGTCGACCCACCAAAATGGCTTGAAACTTGTTTAGCCAGCCACGTTCACCAAATCCAGTCAACAAGTACTCTATGATCCAGTGCTCAGGAATATCTTCGGCAGTTTCCAGAAAAAGCACCGCCCCGTCCAGATCTTCATCTTGAGGTAGGTATTTACCAGTGACAGCCTGTCCAATTAAGCTCTCTACACAGCCACCCCATAGCAAACCCTGGGCGTCAGTTGACCCGTCCCAGAACAAGCCATCATTAGGTTCGAGCGCTCGGGTCTTATCCAGGTTAGATTTATCTGACCAGTCTAATCCTTGGTCGGCATAATCCGAGGCTACCTCGAGCTCAAACTCGCCAGTCTCAAACAGGGCATGCTTAAGCCCTGTCAGCGTAATATCGTGCATGCCACCTTGCATAGCAAATTGAGTCATAATAGCCGCGCCGTAATACGACGGGATACCGAGGTTCCATAAAAAGTTATGAAGATGAGTATTATCACTAAAGCCAAAAAACGGCTTTGGGTTATCCAGAAATACCTGGGGATCAAGATGCTTGATGAGCTTAATCTGGTCATCTCCGCCTATAGAAGTGAATACCGCTTTATTGTTTGGATCAGCAAAGGCCGCCATGACGTCTTTGGCGCGGTCTTCCAGGGACGAGCCCATCTGCCTTGTGGTTGGGTATTCTTGTGGCTTTAAGCCTAATTCGTTAGCAAGACGCTCTAGACCTAAATCCTGAACCCACGGGAATATACCAGGAAGTCCTGAAGAGGGTGAGATAACCGCTACTTGGTCACCGGTTGATAATTTTGGTAGGGTAATATATTGCTTCATACTATTAGTATACCCGTTGCTGAGTTCCGATGTTTCCAAATGTATACGCCGATGCACCTTGCCTTCAGCATTTCTTCATTACTAATCGATACTATTGAATAGCTACTTACTAGTAGTAGTGACCAGCTGAGTGAAGCATCGCCACAATCCATACAGAGTATGGGGATGCCCAGCAGAAATATCATACATAACGAGAAGAGGAGGAAAATATCAGACGTGCATTGAAAAATTCATTGTTAGTAGGTGGAGCTGTCATATCGGTCGGTGCCGCATCGATAGCTAGTGTTGGGATTGCCGCTGCTGCGACAAACAATACTGACACTTCCGGACAGTCATCTATAGTAGATAAATTGGTATCCAAATTTGGCCTCAACAAGGCGGATGTTCAGAAAGTTTTTGACGAAGAAAAAGCAACCCGTGACGCCGAGCGTCAGCAGAAAACAGTAGATAAACTTGCGGAGCTCGTGAAAGATGGAAAGCTAACTCAAGAACAAGCTGACAAACTGACCGCTAAAGCCAAGGAACTTCAAACTACTCGCCAAGCCAATCGTGATGCGATGAAGGACAAAACCGATGAAGAACGTAAAGCTACCATGGATAAAGAGCGTGATGCCATCAAGACATGGCTTAGCGACAACAAGATCGATGAAAAGTATGCCCGCTTTATATTCGGCGGTGGACATGGACACGGAGGTCCTGGCAGACCCGAAGGTCGTCATGGATCAATGGATTCGCCAGAAAGTAACAATTAAGTCATAGGAGATTTTGATCGGTCGCCGGTAGTTCGCTACCGGCGATTTTTTATAGACACGTATTAGCGTATAATTACCAATGAAATACATAAACGAGGGTAACAACTATGGGATTATTAGACACACTTAAAGGGCTATTCAGTAAGGGTGCGTCGGCCGTAGACGCTAATGGTGATGGCCAAATCAACGCGGCAGATTTGAGTACTGCCGCACAGAACATTGGTGATATCGCTCAAGATGCTCCAGCAGCACTTGGCAACATCGCTGACGCCAATGGTGATGGCCAGATAACAACCACCGATGTTCCAGCCGCCGCTCAGAACATTCAGGAAACCGTTACCGGTGCTGCAGACGTAAATGGTGATGGCCAGGTCAACCCCGCCGACGCCCAAGCTGCAATAGACAACGCCAAAAATCAGCTCCCTCAATAATCACATCACTCATCCGTATCCTTCTCTGTTATAATTAGTATAAAGAGGAGATTTACTTTGAGAAAATTTGTCAGAAATATCAGAACGTTTTTTACCCAGTACAAACAATTTGGCTTTGTATTATTAAGTGTCGCTTTAGCGTCCGGGCTGCATCTAGCAGGATACAAAGATGCAGCCAACATAGTACTCGCTGCCAGTGCACTTATTAATGTCGTACCTCTTGTATGGGGAATGGTTCAGGACTTACGTGTCGGTACTTACGGCGTAGACGTTCTTGCCGCCACGGCGATTATTAGCTCCGTATTATTCCGCGAGTATTGGACAGCAATTATCATTGTCTTTATGTTGACGGGTGGCGAAGCACTAGAAGATTACGCCGAAACTCGTGCTCAAGCCGAGCTCAGCGCATTACTAGATCGGGCACCACGAAAAGCGCATGTTCTTAAAGGCAAAAAAGAAGTTGACGTTGTTGTCGGCAAAGTTGTTGTTGGCGACAAGATAATTATAAAAGCCGGCGAGATGGTGCCGGTTGATGCCGTCATCCTAGAAGGAACCAGCGACTTTGATGAATCAAGTCTAACTGGCGAAAGCTTGCCAGTAGCCAAGACAGTTGGTCAAAGCCTAATGAGTGGCGCGGTTAATACCAGCGGCGTAATTATCGCCAAGGCACTGCATTCTGCTCAAGATAGCCAGTACAATCAGATCGTCGAGTTGGTCAAAGCCGCTCAAAATAGCAAAGCTCCGTTTGTCCGTATGGCAGACCGATACGCTGTACCATTCACGCTACTAGCTTTTACCATTGCGATCGGAGCCTGGGCGATTAGCGGAGATAGCCTTCGATTCTTGCAGGTTTTAGTAGTAGCAACACCATGCCCCCTAATTCTAGGCGCGCCAATTGCATTAGTTTCGGGAATGAGCCGGGCAGCCAAGCATGGAATTATCATAAAGAACGGTGGAGCGCTCGAGCAGTTGGCCGGAATGAAGACACTTGCCTTCGACAAAACAGGCACCTTGACTATGGGGCAACCAGTCGTCAAATCAGTCACCACTTTTGGGTCATTCAAGAAAAATGATGTGTTGCAGTATGCAGCCAGTGTCGAGCAAGGCTCTAGCCACATCCTGGCTAGTGCAATCGTCGCAGAAGCCGAGAAGCTTAAGCTCAAGCTACCAAAGGCCAAACAGATTACAGAAGTTCCAGGACGGGGGCTAAAATCAGTGGTCGGTGGTAAAGCCGTACTAGTCGGCAAAGAACGACTGTTAACTGAATCGTCCGTTAGTATCCCTACTAAAGTCGAGAAGCAACAACCCTCTACGGCTGCATACGTAGCAATTGACGGCTCATTGGCCGGAATCATCACCTTCCAGGACGAACTTCGCCCCGATGCCGCCACAACACTTAAAAAGCTTAAGGCACTTGGACTCAAGCATTTCCTGATGGTTACCGGAGATAATACTGCTACCGCCAAAGCCATCGGCAAGAAGCTTGGTATCACCGACATAACCGCCGATGCATTACCATCCGACAAGTTGCTAGCGCTAGAAGCCATTCAGCACCGTCCAATTGGTTTTGTGGGCGACGGTGTAAACGATGCGCCAGCACTAACCGCTGCCGACGTAGGTATAGCCCTAGGAGCCCGTGGCTCCACGGCAGCAAGCGAATCTGCTGATGTGGTAATTATGCTCGATAATCTGAATCAAGTGGCAGTAGGCGTTGGTATTGCTAAGCGGACCATTCGGATAGCAAAGCAGGCCATCCTAACCGGAATCTTCCTAAGCGTAATTCTGATGTTCATCTTTGCTACTGGTAAATTCCCCCCAATCGCCGGCGCGGCTATCCAAGAACTGGTTGATGTTGTGGTGATCATCTACGCCCTCCGCGCTCACAGTGAATGGCGAGAGCCTGGCTTACGAAAAAAGAGCTAACACTTTTCGGTCATTACCAACAGAATCTGGGTTAATCCGATGGAGCATATCAACTGATAGCGTATTAATGGTATCCTCCGGCAAGGTATAGATACCGCTCGGATTTATGTATTGGTCGGGGCAGATGATAAGGCTACCGTTAGCATCCACCAGAGGAGCCGTCGAACTAAATACTGCTCCCGCTATATAGTCGTCGAGTTCCTTGCCGGACCTAAATCGTTCGTAGACCTGTGGCTCTATTGCCACAGGAACCTGCTCCAATATCCTTCCAGGAATTACGACCTCCTTGGTCATCACCTGCGTGCCTGCCGCCCTTGCAACAAATACGCCACGGGGCGAATTTATCCGCTTAATTCTATATACGTCTGATCCGTTAGAATTATCCAGAATGATATCGGTATGCCAGCCCAAATAGTTCTCGGCTGTAACTTCGCTGCCAAATAAGAAATAAACGTTCCTTACTCTTCGCTGCATGGCCGTTTGAGCTAACTTACGCGACGACTCCAGACCGCTTGCTACGGCCCTAGCAAATCTAATTGAGACGTTAGTGGCATCGCCTTGCATACCCACTCCGGGCTCATACTCATTGCCCTGCATAGTGCAACGCTCCATGTATGTTTCGTTGGCCGCCATCATATCGGCGAGCTCAGTTAAATTTCGCACCAAAGAATTAGGTGTGGGATGGGAGACATACTCACCTGCTGGAAATCGGCTTTTTCGAAAGCTAAACATTGAACGTCTATTTTATAATGTTCTCGATGTATTGTCTAGATGGTCTATCTAAAGAACAACGTCAGAAGTACAGGGATAAAGATATTATCAGTACCTCTTATTCCCAAGTTCTCTACGGCAGCCAAAACGGGCGGCAAGATCAGTAACACTGCCGGCGAGATATTAGGGTGTCCATCGGCAAAGATAACCAGCAAAAGCAATGAAGACATAATAAAAACCAGGCTTCCAACTGCACTCTTCTTATTGCCAAAAACTTTATACTCCGACTTCTTGCCATAGCAGCTGCCGGCCAGTCCAGCTAGTCCATCGGCAACGCTCATATGAAGTATTGCAAGAGCAAAGACCCATGGCGTTGATGTAAGCAGAGCCGTAAACCCAACACCTGCAGCATACAAAAGATCCCCCCAGGTCTTACGCTTTACGTCATTAATGGCATGGAAGATGCCGAACTTGTGAGAGATCGCCACTCCGATAAGCATCGCCAGGGCGATAAGTTGGATCTGCCTAAAGCTTATGAAGTACGGCCAGCTCGCTACATAGCTACCAATTATAATGTGCAGCATTTTTCGAGCCGCTTCACCCCGTAGCAATTTTGCACGCCATAGAGCTTCCGAAGCAAATAAAAGTATAGCGAGCGGACCAATGGCGACCGCGAGTTCAATCATAATTGTTATTGTACACCCCTAGTAAGCTTAAGCAACACTTGCGCGGTGTCGCATATAGGTTATCGCCAAAGCGGCTGCGGCAACTACACGTATGCCTGTTGCGATCGTCTCTACGTCCTCAATATGATGCCGAGCTTCTGGCGTATTAAGTTCGTCAACAATTTCTCCAGGATTATCGAATGTCTCAGGCGATAGTAATTCGGCACTTCTACCCATGGCGATATAATCACCTACTGTGCGTTCTGTATCGAACACAGAAATCCTCCGAAGGATAACTGGCCCATTTGATTGATCCGGCCCAGTACCGGGTAGTAGCTCAGCCCGAACGATATTTGATAACATGTACTGCCCGCCTCGGTAGGCGGCGGCCGCAGCTCGGCGAGACAATTTTGTCTCGCCAAACCAGCAGGCTTCGATTGTTTTACGTATCAGAGCCATAGTGTGCTCCTTAACTTAAGTTACTTGGATTGACCGACGGCGTTGGTGTTGAAGTTTACGCCTGCAGTGTATGCGTTCCAGGCTGCCTCTTTAGCAGCGCTTAACTTGACTGCCTTGTCGACTGCGGCCTTGACTGTTGATTCAGGCATAGCGACTTTCTGACCCACTGCAAGCCGTGGTGAACCAGCATCTTGAGTGAGCCATGTCTCTGCCGCGAGGACCTTTGCATTACTGAGTTTAATTTTGTTCTTAACGCTGTATGTTTGAGCCGCCTTACGAGCAAGCTTACTGAAAGAATCGTTCTTTTGAGCGACGTAGTTGTAGACTACTGGCTTTGCTGCGGTCTGAGTTTTAGCAGGCGCTGGCTTTGCATCTGCCGCATGAACTGTTACTGGGATCATTGCCGTTAATCCTAGGAATGTGGAAAGCGAATAAAACGCCGTGATTACTGCTGTTGCTAGTTTTTTCATTGTACCCTCTTGTCGCCCACCACTTATTAAGTTTATGACTGTATTCTACATCATATTTTGGTTTACGCTAAAGCTTTATGTCGTAATATTTCCTATCAAGTAGTCCCAACTAAAAAGAGCCTCCAGTGGAGACTCATTTTAGTTGGTCGGGGTGAAAGGACTCAAACCTTCGACCTCTCGGTCCCAAACCGAGCGCGCTATCAACTGCGCCACACCCCGATATGGTGAATAACCTGCGTATTATACCTGTTTTACTTCGGTACGTACAGCCTTATTCCGGCCTTCTTGGTAATTTTATATCATCATCATGCGTAACAGGGCCAAGTTCTGCCAGAATGCCGTACAACTCCATGGCAGCGTCAGCCTGTTCCATAAGTCTTAATAAGGGAGTTACGTGACGCTTTGGACGGCGTCCGGTGGCCCTACGAAGCCCTCGCTGAATCTTCTCTGCTGGGTTGTCGTCCAGCCCTCTTGGTATTGGCGGCTCCATATTGAACTTATGGCCAGGGTGAAGCCACAGTTCTTGATTACCAAAACTATCTGTCCAGACACCCATGGCATAGCCGGAATGAGGGTCATCTGCTGGCCACGTATTGTTGGCTACTCGCCAGCGTTCAGTGGCAACGCGTGTCAGCGCCAAATCCGGTACGTCCACTATGTAGTCTATGATGTCCAACCGCTCTAGCTTTTGGGTACCGACCACAGATGTCTGCTGGTTATACGTAATATGCGGCATCCAAGGAAAGCGCAGTGATGGACGAATAAAAACGCGTCTAATTCCCTCTGCCCGTGGCACAGAGTGTAATGTGGAATAGTCGGGAGCGGATACACATAGACGACCCAGGGCCTCGCCGATGCCTTTATAGGCAGCGTTGAATCGTTCGTGCTCAACCGCCATTACATCATCTGATCCAAAGATGTCTGTTATGAAAAGTGGTGGGCTTGGGTTGCCAAGGTCTTCGGGGTACTGCATAGAAATATGCAGACCAGTATACCTCTGTTAATCTATTCGGTAAAATCGGCTGGTAAGAAGTTTCTGGAACGGTACCCAGATCTCCTTAGCTTTTTTGTGGGTCAAAGTGCTGAGTTTAGCCAAGATCATCAGTAGCATTGTCAGGCCGGTGCACAAGAGTGCCGCTACAAATCGCAGGACAAGATTATCGCCAGTATCGAGGAGTAAAATGAACGAAAGCGTGATCGAGAACAGCATAAAGATGATCATCCACTCATTAGAGAACACCACATTCTTGAGCTGCATATTGAGCATAGTACGGTTCTGCTGATTAGCGACGAGCTTTTCGAGCAATTTATTGATAGTCTCTTTGTCCTTGCCTTTATAGTCGAGGCAGTATGAAATTAATCGCTCGTATGTGGTCTCTGCAAAACGCTGGTGACCACGAATGTTGCCCTGGGCATAATGCGTGAACATATCCTGAAGTTCGGTTCGCTGATCCTTTGGTAAGTCTTTAGTATGAAGAACCATTGCAAACACTGCGTTTGCTTCGGAACGAACAATCTTATGCAGTTCCTCAACACGCGCCTTTTGGGCGGCCAGAATTGGGGAGATGTAGAATCCATAAAGGAATGAGTTAACCGAGAAGAGCGTTAAGGCTCCACTTTCGAATTTGTAGCGTGGCAAAACCAATGCCAATGTGGCGTACAGTACAAAAAAAATTACAAAGTAATAGCTCAGTCTAACTCGAAGGAATATATTGTGAATCATTTACCTAAAGTGTACCAAGTAACCATAAGCGCTGACAAGCTAAACTACTTCTGCCGCTTTGTCTTATCGAACCAGTCCGGTGGATCAGCACTAAACTTTATCTCACGAATACTCGATATATTCTCTTGTGCGGTTATATCGGGGTACTGATGCCTGTAGACCCGAGAGATACTGCCAAACACGGCGGTATCCCAGTCGAAGCCAAGCCGCCTTGCAACCTCCTGGACGGCTTCCTTGGAGGGTCCTTCTATTTCTATGTACGGATTAAGCCAAGGCCATTCGTCGATGACAATTTCCACTTCACCAAGCATCCAGCTCTCTCGGTAATTTTCTTGGTCAGAAAAGGCGAACATACCAATATTTTTAAAGATGGCGATTGTATCATCGTACGAGCTAACCTCAACTTCGATTTCTGTTGCTCCGCCAAACTCTTTTTCTATTACCTTTTTAAAGGTGAGCTTAACGACATCTCCTTCGTCTCGGACGCGCACCCACGAATCCTGCTCCCGCAGTAGATGCTGATCGGGGTAGTCAAAGACCACCCGTTTCATAAGCCGCATAGGCTTATCAATACGAGCACCGGCTTTAGTTAGGCGATCTCGAACATCTTCAATATCTATGTCCAGAAACTTTACTTCGATTTCATCCTTCATAGGCCGAGCCTATCTCCTACTCTTTGTCGAGGGGATTGTCCATGGTTACTTTTGCGCCAATACCGGCAACTACGCCAAGCAAGAAGATAATCAACCCAATTACTAGCTTGGCGAAGATAGCCACTAACGCAGATACGATCAGCAGGACGACAACGGCCAACAGCGCTTGTTGAGTGCGGTTCTCTTTAGGTGGGATAGTAAGCGCCATAATTACTTAGCGAACTCGATAGCTCGAGTCTCGCGGATTACATTAACCTTAATGGTTCCTGGATACTGCATAGTGCTTTCGATCTTAGTAGCAATATCGCGGGCCAGTTTGATGGCGGTAAGATCGTCTACTGATTGTGGTCGAACAAATACACGAACCTCGCGTCCAGCAGAGATAGCGTATGATTTATCGATTCCCTCAAAACTGTTTGCAACGTTTTCTAGTTCACGCATACGCTCACCAAAGTTCTCGGCACTGATGTTCCTGGCACCTGGTCGAGAAGCGCTGATGGCGTCTACCACACGCACAATGATTGCTTCTACACTGGTTGCTTCGACATCGTCATGATGCTGCTCGGCGGCCAAAGCTACCTCTTCTGGGGCGCCGTACTTACGGAGCATTTCACCACTTATATGGTGATGCTTGCCTTCCATCTTGTGGGTTAGCGCCTTACCTAGATCATGTACAAGTGCTGCATATTTAGTAATCCTAACATCGGCACCTACCTCTTCGGCAATCATTCCAGCAATGTGTGCCATTTCAGTGGAATGCTTTAATACGTTCTGTCCAAAGCTGGTACGGAATTTGAGTTCGCCGAGTAGCTGCAGGATGTCTTTAGGTATTCCGAT
>JACCDT010339884.1_pt1 | contig 27527 bp, 28 predicted proteins | sample 7446291 | NCBI WGS metagenome assembly JACCDT01 (sample SAMN15323446, study PRJNA562643) | freshwater metagenome | isolation source: river surface water | place: USA:Blue River Watershed | collected 2017-08-17 | reverse complement strand
TTCAACGTGCAGGGCTCATGCCACATCGATAAAGGCCTTGCGTAAACGCTTCCAAACGGTATGCTCTTGTAAATCACCATTGGCTCTTGGGTTTCACTGTGGTTGGCCAAAGTGATTACCTCATAAATGCCACCTTTGTAATGTTTCCAACGAGAACCTGGCATCGGGTAGTGAATCGGATAGTTCATTAAAATGCTGGTGTTATGGTGTGGGTAAATTTCTTTGGCTTCTCTTTCTTTCCTAATTTGAATACATAGCCAACCTGCACTCCGCGTTCAAAGTAATGAATGGTCTGTGATGCTCTGGCATTTCCATCGTTGATGCCGGCACCTGCAGCATGTTTCTCCAATTGGATATCAAACAAATAATTGATTCCATTTTGGAAACCGTGTTGTATAAAAAAACAATCATTAAAAACGAAACGAGCACCGTAAACAGCGCTAATTCCAATTCCGCTAAAATGCAAGTTGTTCAAATAACGCTGGCGCATAAAGGTAAAATCTGTCCAACAAATCACAGCTCCAGTTCCTACCCCACCGTACAAATCAATCCTTGACTTTATCCGTGGCAATTCAAGAACAGTTCCCCTTTTCTCCAATTGAACGCGGATGTAATTCATTCCATTGCTGTGGTGAAAATCCATGAAGGAACGCTTGAACAACACGGTATCTCCTTGTGAAAAACTACCCACATAAGCCCCTCCATCTGCTGGATCTGCATTGTAATAGTCCAAAGCTGAAGGATCAATGTTTCCCTCAATCTTCATGTTTTGGGTTTGTGTGATTCTGTATTTGTGATGGTCGTAACCCAAAGACAAAAACCAATTGTTCTTTAACTCTGTTCCCATTCTAAAATTAAATTGAGGTACAGAAAACTGCTTGATTTTAAAATATTGATCCAACTCCGCAGGCATATCATTGGCCTTGGCATCTACCAAGGTAAAATCATATCGATCACTCTTGAAATGAATATCCGACGGTGCGTAAAAATTGCGGTGATATCCCCAATAAATATAAGATTCTCTTCCCTTCTTTACAGGCTTCTCAACATCCTGAGCCAACGCATAAAACGGCATAAGATATAGGCAAAATAGAATAAGACTTTTCATGGACCAATTTTAGTTTCGTGCAAATAAAATACACTTATGCAAACACCCACTACAGAAATAGGAAAAAACGGCGAATATCAGGCCGCTCAATTCTTAAAAGATAACGGATATCAGATTCGAGAACAAAATTGGCGACTGGGTAAATATGAAATTGATCTAATCGCAGAAAAAGAAGACAACATCGTTTTTGTCGAAGTAAAAACCCGAAATGGTTTCGAAATTCCTGCAGATCGAATTGTTCTTTCGCAACAAAAACTGAGGATAATGAAAAGCGCGCACGCCTATATTGTTCGATTCAGCATCATGAAAGAACCACGTTTTGATTTGGTCACCATCTTTGGAGAAGGACCTCAAATGAGGATCTCACACATTGAATCTTACTTTTATCCCACGCTAATATCCGCTCGCTCGCTTTAGATTCACTAATTTTGCCAAAAACAACGATATGGCAAAGTTTCAAAAACGTGATTCTGATAATGGTGGTGAAAGAAAGGGTCGTTCTTCTCAAAACAAAGGAAGATCAAGAGGAGCAGAAAAAGATGAACGTGGTGGAAAATCCACTGGTGGTCTTCGTGTAGGAAAATCTCGACCAGAAAAATCTGATTCACGCGATTCCAAATCTGCGCCTAAAAGAGAATTTAAACCAAGAACGGTATCCACTTCTCGTGGTCCCAGAAAAGAAGGATTCAAATCTTCTTCAGAGGGAGGAAGCACTCGGTCTGAAAGAAAAGAAGGATTCAAGCCTAGAACGGAAGGTTTCAAACCACGTGGTGAGCGTTCGGAAGGATTTGCACCAAGAGGTGACAAGCCATTTGGGAAAAAACCATTTTCCAAAGGACCCGGAATTGGACCCAGAAAAAAGAAATGGGACAAAGAAGAGGTGGACCAAAAGCCTCGTTTTAGAAAGAGTTCAAAAGATTTAGATACAGATTTCACTCCTAAAAAAGCTTTCATTTCAAGAACGGAAAGAGATGGATTGGTGCGTATCAACAAATATTTATCTCAAGCTGGAATTGCTTCTCGCCGTGATGCAGATGAATTGATCGCGTTGGGATTAATTTCTGTGAATGGGAAGGTTGTTACTGAATTGGGAGAAAAAATCAATCCGCAAAAAGATGTCGTGAAATACGATGATCGCGTGATTCGTCCTGAACAATTTCGCTATGTTCTATTGAACAAGCCAAAAGGATTCTTGACCAGTGATGATGATGAAAAGGGAAGAGAAACAGTAATGAGCTTGATTCAATCCGCTTGCGCTGAAAGAATTTATCCCGTTGGACGGATGGACAAAGAGGCCACTGGTCTTTTGTTGTTCACTAATGACGGCGATATGGCCAAGAGATTAACAACACCTAAAAATGAGTTTGCTCAATTGTACCATGTCGAGCTTTCTGAGAAAATTTCTCAAGCAGACATGAAACAAATGTTAGACGGCGTGAAGCTAGAAGATGGTTTTGTTAAGGTTGAACAAGTAGCCTATGTTGAAGGCAGTGAAGACAAAAAACAGGTGGGTCTTCGAATTCACAGCAGCAAGAACAAAATTGTTCGTCGCATGTTCGAAACAATGGGATACCGCGTTAAAAAATTAGACCGCGTTATGTACGCTGGTTTAACCAAGAAAGACTTACCCAGAGGGCGTTACAGACATCTTAACACAACCGAAATTGGTTTCTTAAAGATGATTCGATAAAAATGAATTTCTTATTGACTCCTACTTTACGTCCTGAAGAAAACCTACTCCAAGATTGGATGGTGCTTCTTTTCGTATTGTCGTTGTCATTCATTGCTTATTTCAACACGGTTTACCCAACCAAAATTCGCAATATTTTCAAAGCCTTCAGAAGCGATATTTTCATGCGGCAGCTCATGCGTGAAGAAAACATCCTTCCCAGAACCCACGTCTATCTTACTTTCCAACATGCTGCTGTTCTTGGACTGTTTGTGGATTTGGCTTATCAAGTGTATTTTCCACAGCCTTTTGCATCGTGGTTATTTTTCCTTATTTGCTTTGGGGGTATTTTATTGATGTACGGTTTAAAATGGTTGGCCATCTATGTTGTCAAATGGCTCGCAGATGGTGACTTCACGCTTTCTGAGTACCGATACAGAACTTTCGCACTCAATCGCCTTCTCGCTATTTCCGCATTGCCCTTTGTGATTTTACTCGCTATTACGGATAGAGCCATTGCCCCTTGGTTCATTGCTATTTTGAGCACAATGATGTCTTTGCTCATTATTTGGCGCATTTTGAAAGGTGCTTGGACCGCTTTTACGAATAACGTTCCATTGTTCTATATCTTTTTTTACATTTGCACTCTTGAAATTTTACCCGTGTGGATGGGAGTTGTTTGGATTTCCAAAATATCACACGCTTAATTTTTCAAATTGTTTTTGAAAATGGCAGAGAAAGTAAAATCAATTCTGATTACGCAGCAAGATCCAGGGAATGAAAAAAATCCCTACTATGAGCTTGCCAAAAAGTACAAGATCAAAATTGATTACAGACCTTTCATTCACGTAGAAGGCATTGCTGCCATTGACTTTCGCCAACAGCGCATCGACATTCTTGAACATCCCGGCGTAATTTTCACAAGCCGCAATGCTGTGGATCATTACTTCAGAATGGCCAAGGAAATGCGCATCACCATTCCCAATGAAATGAAATATTTCTGTATGTCTGAAGCTATTGCTTTTTACCTACAGAAGTACATTCTTTTTAGAAAGCGAAAAATTTTCTACGGCACAGGAACGCTTCAAGCGCTATTAGAAATTATTCAAAAACACAAATCGGACAAGCTTCTACTTCCTTGTTCTGATCTCCTGAACCAAAACATTCCCAATACCTTAGAGAAAGAAGGTTTTTCTTACTCCAGAGCCACGATGTTTAAAACAGTGTGCAGTGATTTGAGTGATTTGGCGGATGTGAAATATGACATGTTGGTGTTCTTCTCACCATCGGATATCGAATCACTATTCAAAAACTTTCCAAAGTTCAAGCAAAACAGTACAAGGATTGCCGTATTCGGCAAAACCACTGCGGATGCAGCAACAGAAGCCAAGTTGAAAATCAACATCATGGCGCCCAATCCAAAGTCGCCCAGCATGAGCGCTGCGATTGAGCAATACATCATCGAGAACAAATAAAATATAGGGTATTCCTATAATTTATGCGGTACAAGCCCATAAGTCCACGTGCACTTTTGCATCATGGATGATTTACTTTTAAGACAACAAGTTGCACTTTCACTAATTCCAGGACTCGGTCCCAAAAGAACCCGTGAACTGATCGCGCTATTCCAAGATCCAATGGAGGTTTTTCGCGCTCCAATTCAAGACTTTCAATCGCTCAGCTTCTTCAACGCCTCCATTTTCCAAGCCCTACACGGAAAAGATATATTAATTCAAGCCGATAAAATCATCAAGGACTGTGAGCGATTAAAAATCAATATCACCTTCATACAAGATAACGCTTATCCGCATCGTCTCAAAAATTGTGAGGACGCTCCTGTTGTACTTTATACCCAAGGACAACCGCTTCAATTCTCTCCCTTTGTTTTTTCCATCGTGGGGTCAAGATTCACAACTCCTTACGGTACTCAATTTGTAAAAGACTTTCTTCAAGCCATCCAATCCCATCCAATAACCATCGTATCTGGACTGGCCTACGGCATCGACGAAACGGCTCACCTAACCTGCAATGAACTGGGCATTAATAACGTGGCCTGTCTAGCACATGGCTTACATACTATCTATCCCGCTCTTCACAGAGGAATGGCCAATGACATCAAAAAAAATGGCGGATTAATCTCGGAATATTGCCCTGGTATTTTTGCGGATAAGGAGCGATTCCCGATGCGAAATCGACTTATTGCTGGTCTGTCTGATGCTACTTTGGTCATAGAATCGATGCGCAACGGGGGAAGCATGATCACAGCTCAATTTGCCCAATCCTACAACAGAGACATCTTTGCGCTCCCGGGAAGAATTCATGATGAAAAAAGTGAGGGTTGCAATTACCTCATTCAACAAAACATCGCTGCTCTGATTTCAAATATCCCCGACCTGCTCCAAGACCTGGGCATCAAACAGCAATTGGAAATTCAATTTGACACGCCAGAACTATCTGAAAACGGCGACAAAATATTACTCACTCTCCGCCAATACCGCGAGATTCATGTGGATGAACTTCAAATACTATCTGGACTTTCCTCCTCGCATTTTGCCGCAGCACTATTTGAATTAGAAATTTCTGGAATTATTCAAAAACTTCCGGGTAATCGCGTGTCTTGCGCGCGCTAAGTCTGATTACATTTGTCGCATGAGTACTACCATCACGCTGCAACATATTCAAGCGCCGATAGCGCAAGAAATGCGTGATTTTGAACCCTTCTTTGCACAAACCCTCAAAAGCGATCACAACTTGTTGGATCGCATCTCTCATTATATCATCAAAAGAAAGGGAAAACAGATGAGACCCATGCTCGTTTTCCTGTCTGCCAAGTTGTTTGGAGAGGCAACAGAAAAAACATTTGTTGCTGCCTCCCTCATTGAACTCTTGCATACCGCCAGTTTGGTGCATGACGATGTCGTAGATGAAGCCATGACACGTCGTGGTTTCTTTTCAGTGAATGCCCTTTGGAAAAATAAAATAGCCGTTTTATTCGGTGACTATTTGCTATCCCGAGGCTTATTGATTAGTTGTCAAAACAATACTTTCGACTTACTCAAGATCGTTGCTACGGCTGTGCAACAAATGAGTGAAGGCGAATTGCTCCAACAAGAAAAGTCAAGAAAAATGAATGTGGATGAAAAGGTTTACTACCAAATCATCCAACAAAAAACCGCTTCCTTAATCGCTGCCTGTTGTCAAATGGGCGGTGCTGCTGCAAACGTTTCCGAAGAAATTCAAAAACAACTGTATGACATGGGAGTAGCCATTGGCATTGCTTTTCAAATCAAAGACGATCTTTTGGACCTTGGTTTCGGTGGCGACATCGGAAAGCCTGTTGGTGCCGATATTCAAGAAAACAAGCTCACCCTACCGCTATTGCACGTGCTAAAAAATGGCAATGCACAGCAGGTAAAGTTTGTCAAAGCGCTATTGAAGAAAAAAAATCTTACCACCGCCGACCTCACTGAAATTCAAAACATCCTCATGGAGACAGGCTCCATCGCATATGCTCAACAAGCCATGTTGGGTTTTGCGCAAGATGCCAAAAATATTTTAGCTCAATTTCCGCAGAACGAAGAGAATATTGCGCTGCAACGCCTGGTAGACTTTACCATTCAAAGAAATAAATAATGAAGTACTTTTTCCTTTTCATATCAATTGCATTGTGGTCTGCTTGTAAAAACGGTCCTGAAGAAGTTGTATTGGCCACGTATGGCAATGGAAATCCGATGAATATCGTATACAAGGATCCAAAAACCGGCGAAAAGCTTCAAGAAAAAACCTTCTACGAGAATAGTCAATTACACACGGATATTTATTACAAATCAGACAAGAGAAACGGTACATGCCGCTCATTCTACAAAGACGGTAAACCCTTTAGCTTGCATACTTATGACCAAGGTGTAAAGAATGGACCTTACCAATTGTGGTATGAAAATGGTCAAATTCGTATCGACGGTTTTTACAAAGACAACAAGCCCAGTGGCGTTTGGAAAAGTTATCAGCAAGATGGTACACTTATCAAAACCACCAACATGGATGAAAAAGAAAATAGTATTATTGTTCCATGATCAAATGGTTCAGCGTCATACTAACCTTTCTTTCTCTTTCGCTTAGCGCACAGCCCAATGTCCAATTGTACATTGAAACTTGGCGCAACGAGTGTATTCTTCAAATGGAAAAACACGGTATTCCAGCCAGCATCACAATGGCACAGGGAATACTAGAATCCGCAAGCGGTACATCTGATCTAGCAACCGAAGCCAACAATCACTTTGGTATCAAATGCCACAAGGATTGGACTGGAAAAAAATTCTACAAAGACGACGACAAGAAAAATGAATGTTTCCGAGTGTACGATCACGCGCAACAATCCTTTGAAGACCATTCCTTTTTTTTAAAACGCACCCGTTACGACACATTATTTCAGCTTTCTCCCACAGACTATAAGTCTTGGGCTTACGGTTTGAAAAAATGCGGTTACGCAACCAATCCCAAGTATCCACAACTATTGATTGATCTCATTGAAAAACATCAATTGTATCTGCTCGATCAAGGTCAATCCATCTCCATGGAGGACTTAAAAAAAAAACTTCAAGAGATATATTAACTATTGACGGACGCATCCGTTACGTCATCGCGCAGCCCAAAGACGACCTCGTATCCCTTACCAAAAAATACAACCTCGGAAGTTGGGAACTCAAAAAGTACAACGATACCGAAGTTCAAATGTGGAAAGCCGGTGATCGTGTTTATCTCCAACCGAAAAAAAGAAAAGGAAAAGAAAAATTTGTGGTCGCCAACAAAAACACCACGCTCTGGCAAATCTCACAAGACGAGTGTGTCAAGCTGAAGCAATTGGCCAAGTACAATCAAATGCCCCTGAATGCCAAGGTAGATAAGGGAAGTAAGATAAAGTTGAGAAAATAAAAAAGGCCACCGAAGTGACCTTTTACTGTTGCCCGAACAGGATTCGAACCTATACAAGCAGAATCAAAATCTGCTGTCCTGCCATTAGACGATCGGGCAATTGCGAGGCAAAAATAATACCTTTTTACTTTACAATGCAAGTCTTTTCTGAAATAGATACTTTTGTAGTAAATTTTTTTCTGTGATTGAGATTCTAAACTATATCAACGGTGAGCTAACTCCCGCATTATCAGGTTCTAAATTGGACAACATCAGTCCCCGCGATGGAAAAGTTTTTTCGTCCATTCCAGACAGCAATGCGGACGATGTCGAAAAGGCGGTAGCTGCGGCTCAAGTGGCTTTTCCAAAATGGAAAACAACCAGCAGTGAAGACCGTTGCAAAATCCTTACACGCATTGCCGACTTGATTGCTGTACACCATGATGAACTTACTCATGCAGAATCCTTGGACAACGGAAAACCCGTTTCGCTTGCTGGACACGTTGATATTCCCAGAGCAGAAAGCAACATGCGTTTCTTTGCATCTGGGGCGCAACACTTTGCCAGTGAAAGCCACGTGATGGAAAATGGCGTTGTCAATTATACCTACAGAAAACCCTTGGGTGTTGTGGGTTGCATCTCTCCTTGGAACCTTCCGTTGTATCTCTTTACTTGGAAAATTGCTCCTGCACTTGCAGTTGGAAACTGTGTAGTGGCCAAACCTTCAGAACTCACGCCTTACACCGCTTTCTTGTTTTCAAAAATCTGCATAGAAGCCGGACTTCCCGCCGGCGTTTTAAATATCGTACACGGCACTGGTCCCAATGTGGGAGAAGCCATTGTGAACCACAACAAAATCAAAGCGCTGAGCTTTACAGGCGGAACCGCTACTGGAAAGCGCATTGCCTCGATACTTGCACCACAGTTCAAAAAAATGTCGCTGGAACTGGGGGGCAAAAATGCCACCTTGGTTTTTGATAATGTGAACATTGAAAAAACAGTAAACAATGTCGTTCGCGCCTCTTTTGCCAACCAGGGCCAAATTTGCCTTTGTGGCTCTAGAATCCTTGTTCAACGGGGGATATACGATGCATTCAAAAATGCCTTGGTCGAAAAAGTAGCCAAAATGAAAGTGTCCGATCCTTTGTCTCCAGATAGCAAATTTGGGGCTTTGGTATCTGCAGCTCACCTCGAAAAAGTAAAGTCCTACATCGACATTGCAAAATCAGAAGGTGGCACTGTATTGTGCGGTGGATTTTCACCTGAAATGCCTGAGGAATTGGCGGGCGGATATTATTTACAACCCACACTGATTGAGGGATTGGATGCGCATTGCAGAACAAACCAAGAAGAAATTTTTGGACCCGTAGCTACATTGATTCCATTTGATACGGAAGAACAAGCGATTGAGTGGGCCAACTGTACACCTTACGGCCTAGCGGCTTCCATTTGGACCGATAACATTTCACAAGGTCATCGCGTTGCACAAGCTTTGGAAACTGGAATCTCTTGGGTTAATACCTGGCTGATGCGAGACCTACGAACTCCATTCGGTGGTGTCAAACAATCAGGACTGGGCAGAGAAGGTGGATGGGAAGCTTTCCGCTTCTTCACCGAACCACAAAACATTTGTATCGACCCTAATCACTCATAACGTGCCCAAGAACATTGATGGTAGTTCATACCTGAACAAAATAGAAGCCCTCAACGAGGTGGAGTGGATGCGAAAAAACAAAACGCCCTTGCGTGGATTGGATGTCGTTTCTATTGAAAATGAAAGTGTTGAAACCCACTACGAAAAATCAGTTTGGTTTAAAACACAACGATTGGCGTACGCTCAAGCCAAAAACTTCTTGCAAAAGCAAATGGTAGGCAAATGGCAATGGGTGGAATTTAAATTATAAATTCTGTTAGAATAGCCATTGTTAAGGCCTTCCTTCCTAATTTTAGGAACTCATCACGATGGCCTCAATAGAAAGTCAAATATTGGTTCAGAAACTGGACGCATTCATTCGGAAATACTACAAAAACCGAATGCTCAGAGGTGCGCTCTATGCCATCGGTTTGGTGATTTCCCTCTACCTCCTCATCGTATTTTTTGAATACATGGGCAGATTCAGTTCGGGTGTCAGGGCTGTTTTATTTTTCTCATCGGCTGCCGCCATATTGGGCATTCTATTTTACTACGTGGTATTGCCCTTTCTACAGATATTCAAATTGGGTAAGGTCATTTCCAATGAAGAAGCAGCGAAGATCATTGGCCAACATTTCCCCAATATCCAAGACAAGCTGCTCAACACATTGCAGTTGCAGCAAGCCGCTCGAAAAGAAAACACTTCTTTGCTCTTGGCCGCCATTGAGCAAAAGCAATCTGAATTGCAGCCCATTCCATTTCAGAACGCAATTAATTTCAGAGATAACTCGCGCTATTTGAAATATGCACTTCCGCCTTTGGTGTTGCTGAGCGTACTACTTTGGGCCACACCCTCAACAATCACTCGACCCACCAAGCGCATTGTGCAATTCAACAAAGCCGAAGAAGATGCGCCTTTTCAATTCGTTGTGACTTCTCCATTGACCGTCACAGAAAACCACGAGGCTGTCATTGATTTGGAACTAAAAGGCAACGAAATTCCAGATCGGGTTTATCTCATCAAGGACGGTCAAAAGCTACTGCTCGAGAAAAAAGACATTTTCCACCACCAAATCAAATTTGCACACGTAGATCAATCTTTCAGTTTCTACTTCACAGCGGCAGATTACAACAGCCAATCGTTCGATTTAAAAGTACTGGCAGAACCCAAGATGTTGGCCCTGCAAGCCGTTATTCGCTACCCCAGTTATCTGAAGAAACCCGAACAAACCCTGGCGCAAGCAGGTGATATGGCGGTGCCGGAAGGAAGTACCATTCATTGGACTTTCAATAGTGTCAATGCTGATCGTATTTTAATGATGATCAACCAATCGGCGCAAACATTGGCCATTGACGACAACCGCGCAGAATGGGAAACCCAAGCGATGACATCGTTCTCCTACCTCGTCATTCCGCAATCCCAATCTGCACCAAGTCCCGACTCGTTGAAGTTTTGGGTCAATGTGATTCCTGATCAACATCCCACTATATCGCTCATTGATAAAATGGATTCCACTGCCAATCAATTGCACACATTGACTGGAGAAATCCAAGACGATTATGGACTTTCGGCTTTGTATTTCTGTACAAAACTGCCCGGACAAAAATGGAACAAGAAAAGTGTCAGCATCAACACACAAAACACTTCTGACATTTATTACATGACGATGGACGTCACGTCCTACGGCCTTTCCCCCGGTGATACCCTTTCTTACTATTTCGAAGTTTGGGACAACGATGGCATTCATGGTGCCAAGTCGCGCAAAACCATGGTACAACGCTACATTGTGCCAAGCGATGAGGAGATGGAGGAAAAATCAGATGAACAACGCGAGGAAATCATTGATGAGCTAACCAAGGCCCAGCGTGAATCTGAGAAAATTCAACAAGCCTTAAAAGAACTCCAGAAAAAACTCTTGGAGAAAAAAGAAGCAGATTGGCAAGACAAGAAGAAGTTGGATGATTTGCTCAAAAAACAAGAGCAGCTGCAAGAGAAGTTGGAAGAGCTGAAAAAAGAAAATCAGCAACACCAAGAAGAGTTGCAAAAGCAAATGGAGCTGCCCGAAGAGCTGTTGGAAAAGCAAAAGAAGTTGGAAGAGTTGATGGAACAGCTCATCGATCCTGAGACCAAAAAGATGATGGAAGAACTCCGCAAAATGATGGAGAACGTGGACAAAAACGAATTGCAAAAAGAGCTGGATAAAATCGAAAACAAAGAAGAGAATTTAGAAAAGGAAATCGATCGTGCATTGGAGCAATTCAAAGAATTGGAAGTAGAGCAGAAGCTTGAAAAGACCATTCAAGAATTGCAAGATTTGGCCAAGAAACAAGAAGAGCTTTCCAAAGAAACCGAGGAGGGAAAAAAGAGTCAAGAGCAATTGCAGAAAGAGCAAAACGAATTGAATGAGCAATTCAAGGATGTGCAGGATGATTTGAAAAAACTGGAAGAGTTAAACAAACAACTTGAAAATCCCAAAGAATTGCCTTCAACAGAAGAACAACAAAAAGAGGTAACAGAAAGTCAAGAAAAAAGTAGCCAAGACTTGAAGGGCGGAAAAAAGTCCAACGCCAGCAAGAACCAAAAAAATGCAGCCAAGAAGATGGAGGAGATGGCTGAAAAAATGGAAGCGGCCATGGAGCAAGAGGAGGAAGAACAGCAAGAGGAAGACGCTGCTGCACTGCGACAATTGTTGGAGAACTTGGTATCATTGAGTTTCAGTCAAGAGAAGTTGATGAATGACTTTTCCAAGCTCAACATTGTGGATCCCAATTACGACAGCTATGGTCAACGTCAGCGAAAAATCAATGACGACATGAAGATGGTTGAAGATTCGTTGTTTGCTTTGAGCAAGCGCGTTTCACAACTTTCTACCTTCATCAACAAAGAAGTAGGGGACATTCAAAATCACATGGGTGCCGCGTTGAAGTGGATTCCTGAAAGACAAATTCCTGCAACCCGCGCAGAGCAACAGTTTGTGATGACAGGACTTAATAATTTGGCTTTGATGTTGGACGAAGCTTTGCAACAAATGCAAGAGCAACAGCAGCAGCAAAAGAAGGAAAAATCAGGCAACGGAAAATGCAAGAAGCCCGGTCAAAGTCAAGGCGGCAAGAGCAAGTCCAAGCCCAGTGCTGGTCAGATGAAAAAAATGCAAGAGTCATTGTCCAAGCAATTGGAAGATCTCAAGAAAAAGGGACAGAACAAAGGGCAGAGCAAAACAGGCAACAATCCCCAATTGAGCAAAGAATTGGCTGGTGCCGCTGCCAAGCAAGCCGCGTTGAGAAAAATGATGGAGGACAAAGCTGGAGAACTCAATCAAGACGGAAGTGGGAAGGGCAATGAGATGAAGCAGATTGCCAAGGAGATGGAGCAAATCCAAAAAGACATCGTCAACAACAACATCACAGAAGAAACCCTGCGTCGACAAAAAGACATTTTAACCCGTCTTCTTCGCGCTGAGAATGCGGAACGCACGCAAGGAGAGGAAGAAAAGAGAGAGAGCAAGGAAGGTCAACCATTGAACAATACTCCACCGCCAGGTTTGGAGGAATACATGAAAAAGAAGACCAAAGAAGCAGAATTGTTGCAAACCATTCCACCCCAATTGAAACCCTATTATCGGAACAAAGCCAATCAATATTTGATGAATCAGGTTCCGAAATAATTTTGAAAAATTGAAACATTCGTAAATAAATATCGTATACCTTGCGATTAAGTAAAAACTATGGCAACTGAACGCATCCTTAAATTCTCATCAGAAATTGAGAATATACATTTAGCAGAGCAACTGATTGATGATGTATGCATGACGTTTCAGGTTCGCGAAGAGTTTTTTGGTGAGATTTTAATTTCACTAACAGAGGCCGTGAACAATGCCATCGTGCACGGCAATCGTTTGGATCCCAACAAAGAGGTTACATTGACTTTTGCTGAGGATGGACGTTACATGTATTTCACCATTGAAGATGAGGGAGCAGGATTTGATTACGACAGTTTACCAGATCCCACAGCCCCAGAGAACATTGAAAAGCCCCACGGTCGTGGTGTGTTCTTGATGCGTCAATTGGCCGACACCTGCGATTTTGAAGATGGCGGCCGCATCGTGAAGTTGTCTTTTGACGTCATCGGAAAGGAAGTTGAGGCGTAAGGGAGATGTGGGGATGAAGGAATGAGGTGATGAAGTGATAAGTTTTTAAGAATTCATTCTCGCTCTGTTTCTCATTCTCTTTCTAAAAATTTTTCTGATCGGTTCTCCCCTCTTGCCACGAAGTGGATAGGAGGGGTGGCACGCAGTGCCGGGGTGGTTCGTGCGCGTGCGAATACAATTCGCCCTCACAAATCCAACGATTCATTATTGTTACGAAAATTTATTTTACCTCTTGATTGGGTAAACCAATTCTTTTCAAGGTTTCGTTGGCTTCTTTCAATTTTTCTGAGAAAAGCGCATCAAGCTTCATATTGTTTGAATTTGCTTGATCCGAAGAAGAATGTAAATTGCTGTTATTCTTGAATTGCTTTTTATTCATAATCAGAATTATAAAGTAAAGTTAGTTTTTTATTTCCTTCGAACTAAAAATCCTTGGTAGTTTTTGTGCTCACTGAATATCTCCTATAGATCGTTAAACTGCCCGTAAATCTCAAATTCTATTTCAATTTCAATGGACAAATTTCTGCTCAATCATGTAAGAATTAAACCCATAAATTATGCGTATTTATTCAATCTCCTGCTCATTCTCTTTCTGAGCACCAACCCTACAGATACGGGCGAATTTCTCCAGCCCCAATAGATCCACCGATTGCTTTTCCTCCGAACGGGCGAATAATTATTCGCCCCATCTAATATACCAATCCAACGATTCCTTTTCCTCCGAACGGGCGAATAATTATTCGCCCCATCTGATATACGAAACCACTGATTCTCTTTCCTCCGAACGGGCGAATAATTATTCGCCCCATCTGATATACCAATCCACTGATTCCTTTTCCTCCGCGCAGGCGAATTCTCCCGCCCCAATAAATCCACGGATTCCCTTTCTTCCGCACGGGCGAATAATTATTCGCCCCATCTGATATACCAATCCAACGATTCCTTTTCCTCCGAACGGGCGAATAATATTCTTACCCTACTGATATACCGATACACTGATCTACCGATTTACCTTTATGTATGTAAATACATAACCGATAAATTTTTCTATTATATTTGAAGACAACCTTTTGCACATGAAAAAGCTCCTTGCCCTATCCCTTCATCTCCTCATCACCAACTCCCTTTTCTCCCAAAACCTCCCATCTTATCTCCCGAGCAACGGCTTGGTGGCTTGGTACCCCTTCAATGGCAACGCCAATGATGAGAGTGGGAATGGAAACCATGGAACAGTAAGTGGGGCAAGTTTAACGGAAGATAGAAATGGCAATTTAAATACGGCTTATAGTTTCAATGGAAGTAATAACTACATAACAGTTCCTTTTTCTAGTAGTTTTAATTCTATTCAAACAGGATTGACAATGTCCGCTTGGGTGCTTATGTCCGGAGGCACTGGTGCTTCAACACCGCCAAGGGTAATGGAACTTCGAGGTGCATATGGAAACGGTGGAGATGCTGGATTTGTTATGTTGGCTCAAGATAACTCAAGCATTTCTAGAACATTCGAGGTAAGGTGGCACAACAATTTCGGTAATACCAATATATCAATTGCCCCTACAAGCAATGTATCCTCTTTAGTTTGGCATTATTTAGTTTTCACTGCAGACGGAAATTCTGGTGTCGGAAATTTTTATGTTGATGGACAACTTGTCAATAATAACTCATCAATGCAATTTCAAGGATTAATCAATAGTTGCAACTATAATAATAACCCTCTTATTATTGGAGCAGAGACTAATTTACTCGGAAAATGGGGAGGTAAGCTCGACGACATCGCCATTTACAACCGCGCCCTTACCCAAGAAGAAATCACCGCCTTATACACCGCAACCCCTGTCAATGGTGGCGAAGGAAATACCAGTGCAAATGCTGTTCCCCCTGGAATCCCGTACCAAGCAGTTGTAAGAAATGCCAACGGAAGTGTAGCGGCCAATACAGCCGTAACCACCCGTTTCACTTTGCACCAAACCACAGCGGATGGTACGGTAGAGTTTCAAGAAACACACGCCCTTACCACCAATGCACAAGGTCTCATGGCAACGGTATTGGGACAAGGCACTGCGGTGCAAAACACCTTTGCCGCCATCAACTGGGCCAATACCACCAAGTTCTTGCAAGTAGAAGTAGATCTCGGAAACGGCTATGTGGACTTGGGAACGCAACAGCTCATGTCTGTTCCTTATGCACTCTACGCCGCCAATGGGCCACAAGGTGCTCAAGGACCGGCCGGACCACAGGGACCTGCGGGGGCTGATGGGGCACCTGGGCCTCAAGGTATTCAAGGTCCAGCTGGTACAAGTGTGCAATCCGTGGTACAAAGCAGCAACCAATGGGTGATTACTTTCTCGGATGGTAGCACAACGACATTCCCAATTGGAAATGGCAACTCAGCAACAAATTCGCAAACTTTCCATTACTTGAGTGATGGTTTCTAATACAACTTTAAAAAATTAAAAAAATGAAATACGTTATCGCACTTTTATTCGCATTGACCTTCTCAAAAATCGATGCGCAGAATTTACAGTTTAGTCAGATTATTTCTCAAAGTGTTGCAATTAATGAATCGATTACGGTTCCATCGGGCAAAGTTTGGAAAATAGAATTTGCAGCTATTTACGGTTCAAATACAAGTGCTGCTAGAATTCGGGTTAATAATTCAAGTGATATTGTTTCATGCAAATCTTGTGGATATGTCAATTCCTTTCCGATTTGGGTGAAGGCTGGTGATGTCTTAAATTTTGTATCCGCCGAAGGCTATATTTCGGCAATTGAATTCACAGTAGTTCCCTAGTGTAATCGACAGATTTAAAAATATAAAACCGCGGAATTCTGAGCAATCAAATCGGCGGTTTTTTTCGGACGGATAATTGAAAAGACCTCCCCGGGCAGACAGCGCTTGCACTCGTCTGCCAACCCCTCCTAAAAAGTTTACTGTGGTTTTTTCATATCCACCGTGAAATTCACTCTTACACCCAACGCGTCAAAAACATTCATGATGGTCTCAAGTCGGGCGCTTTTGATACTGTTTTCAAGTTTGGATATCTGCGCCTTTTGTACACCAATCAAATCGCCAAGCTCTGATTGTGTCATGTTTTTTGCTTTTCGCACAGACCGGATAGATTCGCCCAATAAGTCAAGCCTTAATTCATTTTCAAATTGGTTTCTTCTCGCGCTGCCTTTCTTACCAACGTGTTGATCGATGAGCAGATCCAAGGGCACCGTTTTAAGTGCATTGTTTTTTGTGAGACTATTTTTTTTCATGACGTGCAAAGTATTGTTTTCGAATTGCGTTGGCTTTTTGGATTTCCTTCAATGGCGTTTTTTGCGTTTTCTTTTGTATTCCATGCGTGGCGATTATCAATTGGGGTTTGTAGATGGTATTGTTCCAAAATGAAAAGAATCGAAAAGCATTTCCATTGTACAATGTTCTAAACTCCCAAATGTGATCATCCAATTTTTTAAGCAACGTTGGGTCTCTATGAATTCGGGCTTTGGCCATGTTATATAATATCTTTTCTCTGGTCTTCGAATCCAGTTTTTCCAAGAAATCAATTGCTTCGGGCAACAGCTCAATATCAAAGTTTTTTTTCATATTGATATTGATTTTTCAAAATTAGTGGTTTCCCTATAGGGAAACAAGAAATATTTTTCATGATGTGAAATTCATTCGCAAAACAATACGGGGCAAGAAACACATAAGGCGCACATAAACACCACCCCAGCCAGACAACGCTGGCGCTCGTCTACCCACCCTTACAATCCACATCGTGTCAAGAGTCGAGATTCCGTCGCGCCGCGGAAGACACAACTTCCGTGCGACTTGATTTTTTGGCTACTTTTTGATCAAGCAAAAAGTGGTATAGAAAGACAACTTATCCAAAGCAAATACAAAGAGCGTGAATGAGAAACAGAATGAAAGTGAATACTTAAAATCCTATCCCATCATCTCCTCATCACTTCATCCCCCTTCTCACCTCCCGAACTTCACCAACAAAACCGCAATATCCGATGGATTAACACCGGAGATTCTGCTCGCCTGACCAATCGTCTCGGGACGAACAGCACTCAACTTTTGCCTGGCCTCAGTACTCAAACTCTGCATCTGGTGGTAATCAAAATCGATAGGAATCTTCACGTAATCCAATCGGGTGAGTTTGTCCGCCAGTAATTTTTCCTTCTCGATATACCCGGAATACTTCACCTGAATCTCTGCTTGTTCCAAAGATTCTTGTTTGTAGCCCTTTAAAACGATTTTCTCTTCTATTCGCTTACATGACGCTGTCAAACCAGATAAAGTCGTTTGTGGGCGAGATAATAGGCTTAAAACGGATGTTTTGTTGGGTATTTCAGTCGAACCCATTTCAACCAGATATGCATTAACCTCAGTCGGTTTGATGGACGTTTCTTTCAAAAGCTCCATGATCTCGGTGGTCTCATCGCGCTTGAGCTCCAAATCCTTCATTCTTTCGTCACCTGCCAATCCAATGGCATGACTCATCGGCGTTAATCGCTCATCGGCGTTGTCTTGTCTCAACAAGGTTCTGTACTCCGCACGACTGGTAAACATTCGGTATGGCTCGTCGGTGCTTTTGGTGATCAAGTCATCAATCAAAACCCCGATATAAGCTTGATCCCGATTCAAAATCATTGGATCTTTTCCCTTTACAGAAAGGGCAGCGTTGATTCCCGCCATCAATCCCTGACATGCCGCTTCTTCGTAACCTGTAGTTCCGTTGATTTGCCCAGCAAAATAAAGCCCTGGAACATCTTTGGATTCGAGGGTATGCAACAACTGATTCGGTGGAAAATAATCGTACTCGATGGCATAGCCCGGACGGAAAATTCGGGCATTTTCAAAACCTTCAATTTGTCGCAATGCTTTGACTTGAACTTCTTCCGGAAGACTGGTCGAAAATCCATTGACATAAATTTCAACTGTACGCCAACCCTCAGGTTCCACGAACAATTGGTGGTGGTCTTTGTCTGCGAATCGTGTGATTTTATCTTCGATTGATGGACAATATCGAGGGCCTGATCCAATGATTCTTCCGGTGAACATCGGTGACTTCTCAAATCCTTCAGCCAGGATATCGTGCACCGTTTGGTTGGTGTTGGTGATCCAACAAGAACGTTGTTTTTTCAACGGTTCCGTTGTTGAACTATAAGAAAACTTGGAAGGATTTTTATCTCCCTCTTGCTCCACCATTTTATCGTAATTTAAGCTTCGTCCATCCACACGTGGAGGAGTTCCTGTCTTCATTCTTCCGGCTTGGAAACCTAATGAAACCAACTGTTCCGTGATTCCTTCAGATCGCTTCTCCCCCATTCTACCACCGGACAATTGTTGCTCACCAATGTGAATTACACCATTCAAAAAAGTACCACTGGTGATGATGACTTTCGGTGCATAAAACTCAACTCCGATTGAAGTTTTTACACCTTTCACTTTTCCATTTTCGAACAAAATTTCCTTCACGGAATCTTGCCAAAAAAAGACGTTCGGAATAGCCTCGAGTTGGAGTCGCCATTCTTCCGCAAACATCATTCGATCACTCTGGCACCTGGGACTCCACATCGCAGGACCCTTGGAGATGTTCAGCATGCGAAATTGAATCGCACTTTTATCAGAGACGATTCCACTCAATCCACCCAACGCATCAATCTCTCGAACAATCTGACCCTTTGCAATTCCACCCATCGCTGGGTTACAACTCATTTGGCCTATTTTATTCATATCCATAGTAATTAAAAGTGTTTTTGCACCCAAATTACCTGAAGCAGAAGCGGCCTCATTTCCTGCGTGACCCGCACCAATTACTATAACTTCAAATCTATTTTCCATAATGTTCCACGTGAAACAACATTTCTATTTTATAAACACTGAACACATTTTTGAATCTATCATTTCACATCAATTCTTAGACAAATATAAGGCAATTGCATCGTTTTCACAAGCTCTCATTTCAACAATTTGTTCACTTTTTTTATCTTGAAAACCAATAAGATGAAGCAATCCATGGGCTACTACACGAATCAATTCTGAATTAAATTTTTGACCCAATGTAACAGCATTCTCTTTTACCCGATCCAAACTAATATACAACTCCCCAGAAATACTTTTATTCTCAGTTCCCAAATCAAACGTGATGATGTCCGTGTAATAGTCGTGATTCAAGAATTGACGGTTCATCACCAACAATTCTTCGTCAGAAACGAAAATGATGTTCAAATCCTGGATCAAACAGCCATGATGAGCGGCCAATTGGTCCAACCAAAGAGAAATTCTTCGATTAGAGACGAAATACGGGCGTTTTACGTCTTGGAAGTAAATTGATATTGCCATAGACACAAAAGTCGATTTTTGAGGCCTATACAAATGCAGGAAACCCAACGAAGAATAAACAGCACAATGTTGGTTGCGCTACTTTCACGTGAAACGAGATACGTATTAAAGAATCCAATTTTATATTTGCTTCATGAAAAGCATGAAATGGATATTCGTTTGGACCATGATCACGGTCGCAATAACTGCGCTAAGCAGCTGCACACGCATTCGCTACACAGGTTTTTCAATCAATGAAATAAAACTGGAATCAGGCTTGGAAGATATTACCGTTGGTAACAATTACTTTATCAAACTAGAAGGAAAAGAAATCAATGATGAAACAGATCGAGTTACCGTCTACCCTGGTTTTTCATCAACCACCTTCTACACCAATTTTTCTGGTGATAAGGAACAAAAAAAATACAAAGTGACTTTGATGCGCGAAGAGGCATCAGGCGAGTATGAGGTTTATTCTTTCGATATCAAATTCATTGATCACGCCGGACAAGAAAGCTTCACTGTTTCACCTGGGGACGGCTATAAATTTCAATTCAAAATGTCTTGGCCTGCTTGGTGGTAAGACTTTTACATTCCTTTGGGTAAGACTTTTACCCCATCCACTTTCACCATTTCGCCTGCTTGATAAGTAACAACCAATCGTTGCTCACCTAGCTCATTGTAGTAAATCCAATCACCTTCACGCAAGCCACCTTCGTAATCGCCCTTCTCCATGAGGTTACCATTGGGATACCACATTCTGTGTTTTCCACGTGGAATCCCGAGGTTAAACTCTCCCTCAAAAGCCGGTTGATCGGTATTGAAATAATACCATTTCCACACCCCATTCTTCTCACCATCCAAATATTCACCTTCCTCCAAATGATCATTCAATTGGTATTTCCACATGCCCACTTTTAATCCATCACTGTAATTGCCCTGAAGAATAACTGTACCCGCAGTATCCCACTCGGTATATTCACCATCCAATTTTCCACGTGAAAAAGACTCTCTTCTGTGAACTTCACGATTGTCATAATACCAAGTCCACTCTCCATCAGGAATTCCTTTCCAATACTTTCCTATCAATTCTACCTTTCCCGAAACCTCAAAATACTTCCACTCTCCTACCCTTTGGTTGTCTTTGTATTCGCCTTCAGCTTTCAACTCCCCTGATAAAAAATACTCTTTCCAAACGCCCTGACGCATACCGTCATTATCCAATTTTCCTTCAGCAACTTTCTTTCCCATCTGATATACCTGGTTGATGATCTTCTCACCAGAAACATGTTCCACATGAAATACACCCTGCCTTTGATTTCCTGCATAACCTCCTCTGGCAATAACGCCTTCCGAAACCGTATCGACCTTAAAGGTTAGGTTACCCGCTCCACCATCATCCGTTACCAAAACATCATTCTCATAAGTCTCTGTGCGAATTACAATTCCCTTTTTATCGTAATACTGGAACAAGCCATTTCTTTTACCCGATGAATAATTACCCTCTCTGAATACCAATTCAGACTCTGGAAAAAACTCTTTCCAAATACCCTCTTTCTCTCCATTTCTGTTGTACCGATTGAATCTTTCTACACTACTAATAAAACCTAGTGTGTACTTCGTAATACCCATCAACATTCCCTCTGAAGAATACTCTTTGGCCTTTCCCTCCTCTTTATTGGCAACAAAAGGAATAACCCAATGAATCTTACCATTGGAATAATAAAGTGTCTTAATACCCTCTTTCTGATTGTTTATATATGTGGTTGACTCCAACTTGATACCCAAAGAATCGTAAATGCTTTCCATTCCGTTCTTCTTACCACCAACATAATTGATCTCTTTTTCAATTCTTCCCTTGGCATCAAAAAACTTCCACGTGGAATCGATGACTCCATTTGATCTTTTACCAGAACTAATTAAAATTCCACTTTCGCTGTATGTCTTCCAAAAGCCATCCGGTTGACCATTCACAAACCAACCTTCACTGGACATCACACCATTCTTATGATAGAACTTTTTGTATTCCTTTTGAGAAAAAGAGAATAGAGGAACCAAACCCAAAAACAAGAAAAAAGAGAGATGAAAAATCATTTTCACACATGAATACTCTAAATCAATAAAAAATTTCTTTTTTAAAAAAAGAGATTTAGGATATATAGAGCTGTTCATATGGTTGGCAAAAAGTTTAAATGACTTTTGTAATTTTCATAATTCACAATTTGACCGTCGTTATTAACAAGTTTTAAGGTAGTTAAAGACTTGGTTTTCATAATGCTCAAATGGTTTATCAATATTTGAACATATAACGAGGACGTGAATAAATACTTGATGTGAGGAGGTGTTGATAATGGGGCTAATAACTGAAAAGGGATGTGTACAAATACCAAAAAATAAATTTGGTTTGTAAGTGATGAAAGGATAAGCGTTCCTAAATCTCCTTGTAACAAATAAACTTTTGCAAGGTTTTCAACAGCTATTAACAATCCAAAAAACAGAAATGTAGATAAAAGAAATTGTACTTTTGGAAAATGAAAATTATTATCGGAAGCGATCACGCGGGTTTCGCCATGAAAGAGCAATTGAAAGGCTGGTTGGCAGAACAAAATCACGAATGTATAGATGAAGGTTGTCATTCAGATGCAAGTGTAGATTATCCTGACTATGCGCATGCAGTAGCTCAAAAAGTTGAAAGCGAAGATAGTTTAGGAATTCTCTTGTGCGGCTCTGCAAATGGAGTTTGTATCACAGCCAATAAACATGCAGGAATTAGAGCAGCATTGTGTTGGACCAGTGAGATTTCTCAATTGGCCAGACAGCACAACGATGCCAATATTGTTTGTATTCCTGCTCGTTTTATTTCATTGGATGAGGCAAAGGAAATCGTAACCGCTTTCCTTACCACTGAATTTGAAGGCGGACGTCATCAAAATAGAGTAAATAAAATTTGCATGTAATGAAAAGAATATTCGTTTTAATCATTCTGTGTTTTCCCCTTTTTTCGATTGCACAGCGCAATGCATCTGAGATTTTTGGTCAAAATATTTCAGTTCAAGAATTAAAAAAGCACTTGTATGTTTTGGCTTCAGATGCTTATGAGGGTAGAGAAACTGGAATGGAGGGACAGCGCAAAGCTGCTCAATATTTGGATGAATATTACGCCCAGATTGGAATTTCTACCCAAAGACAAATTTTTCCATTGAAGCGATTGAGTTTTTTAGCATCCACTTTGCAAATTCAAACGGGTTCAAACAATCCAGAAAAGTTTGATTTCATTCAAGATTTTTATTTTTTCAGTGCGGATAAGACACAAAGTATTGAAGTAAAAGACATCGTTTTTGTTGGTTATGGAATTGCTGATGAGAATTGGGATGATTACAAGAATGTTGATGTAAAAGGAAAAGTGATTTTGTGTTTATCAGGAGAGCCAGTAAAAAAAGGAAAGAGCTTGATTACAGGAACAGAAACTTTTTCTGAATGGACTTTTAATCGCGAGTTGAAGAGAAAAACGGCTATTGATAAGGGAGCCACGATGTTCATTCAAATTGATCAGAATTTTGATCAATACATGGGTCGTGTCAAGTATTATTTGCAAACGCCAAGAATGACTTTGGATAGAACAGGTTCTGAGGATGAGGAAGATTTAAGAATTCCTTATTTGCATTGCTCTCCAAGACTAGCTGAAAAAATCTGTCAAAATTTGGGATTGCCCAAGTATGATGTTTTGCAAAAGAAGGCAATGGCTAGAAAGCGCGTCAAGTCTAAGGTTTCTAAAGGAAAGATGACAGTGAACTTTCAAGTAAAAAGAGAGGATTTGGTATCTGATAATGTCCTTGCATTTTTAGAAGGAACAGATCCAGAGTTGAAGTCAGAGATTGTAGTTGTCAGTGCACATTATGATCACGTAGGGATTATCAACGGAGAGATTCACAATGGTGCGGATGATGATGGATCAGGAACTGTTACGGTGATGGAAATTGCGCGAGCTTTTAAAACAGCCAAGGACAAGGGACAAGGATCTAAGAGAAGTATTTTGTTTTTACATGTGAGTGGAGAAGAGAAAGGATTGTTGGGTAGTGAATGGTATTCCGATCATCCTGTATACCCATTGGCCAATACTGTTTGTGATTTGAACGTGGATATGGTAGGAAGGAAAGATGCGGATCATGAAGATGGCAGATATGTGTACTTGATAGGATCAGATAAATTGAGCACAGAGCTTCATCAAATTTCAGAGGAGGCCAATAAAAAGTATACCCAATTGAATTTGGACTACACGTACAACGATCCCAACGATCCCAATCAGTTCTACTACAGATCCGATCATTACAACTTTGCAAAGCACAATATTCCCGTGATATTTTATTTCAGCGGAGTGCATGAGGATTACCACAAGCCAGGCGATGATCCAGAGAAAATCATGTACGATAAAATGGCCGAGATTGGAAAATTGGTTTTCCATACAGCATGGGATGTGGCCAATAGACCTGAACGTTTGAAGGTGGATGTAGCCAATGATTTTAAAGAGAGATAAAAGAATAGATTAAAAATTTTAAATAGATACAATGCAAGAAATTTTAAAAACTTTAGGGTTAGAAGCGGTTAACGCAGGAACTTCAACAGGATTGAAGTTTATGGGATCAGGTGAACTTATTTCATCTTATTCTCCAGTAGATGGAAAGCACATAGCGGATGTGAAATCTACAACCAAGGAAGAGTATGAGCATGTGATTTTAACGGCTCAAAAAGCATATCAAGAGTGGCGTTTGATACCAGCACCTAAGCGTGGTGAAATAGTTCGTCAATTCGGTGAAAAATTGCGTGCAAAGAAGGATGCTTTGGGTCGTTTGGTGAGTTATGAAATGGGTAAGTCATTGCAAGAAGGATGGGGTGAAGTTCAAGAGATGATTGACATCTGTGATTTTGCAGTGGGATTGAGTCGTCAGTTGTATGGTTTGACCATGCACAGTGAGCGTCCAGGACATAGAATGTACGAGCAATGGCATCCACTAGGTGTTGTTGGAATTATTTCCGCTTTCAACTTCCCAGTGGCTGTTTGGAGTTGGAATTCAGCATTGGCTTGGATTTGTGGAGATACATGTGTTTGGAAAGCTTCAGAAAAAGCGCCATTGTGTGCGGTGGCATGTCAAAATATTTGGAATGAAGTTGCCAAAGAAAACAATTTACCAGAAGGAATTTCTTGCATCATCACAGGAAAAGTTCAAGAAGGTGAGTGGTTGGTAACAGATACCCGAGTGCCTTTGATTTCAGCAACAGGATCTACCCGCATGGGAAGAATCGTGGGAGCTAAGGTAGCTGAGCGTTTTGGAAAGAGCTTGTTGGAATTGGGTGGAAACAACGCCATCATTGTAACGGACAGCGCAGATTTGAAAATGTGTATCCCTGCGATGGTCTTTGGTGCTGTAGGAACTGCAGGTCAACGTTGCACGACTACGCGTCGATTGATTATTCACGAGAGTTTGTATGAAGCAACCAAAGAGAGTTTGGTAAAAGCCTACGGTCAATTGCGCATTGGAGATCCATTGGATGCCAATAATCACGTGGGTCCACTTATCGATACAGATGCAGTAAACAATTACTTGAGCGCTATCGAACAATCCAAGGCACAAGGCGGAAAGGTATTGGTGGAAGGCGGAGTTTTAGAGGGAGATCAATATTCTTCTGGATGTTATGTGAAGCCTTGTATCATCGAGGCCAACAATGATATGGCCATCGTACAGCATGAAACATTTGCCCCCATTTTATATGTGATGTCGTACAAGACATTGGATGAGGCTATTGCGATGCAGAACGGTGTGGTTCAAGGATTGAGCTCCTCTATCATGACATTGAACATGAGAGAGGCAGAGCGTTTCTTGAGTTGTGAGGGATCGGATTGTGGAATTGCCAACGTTAATATCGGAACCAGTGGAGCCGAGATTGGTGGTGCATTTGGCGGTGAGAAAGAAACAGGCGGTGGACGTGAAAGCGGATCAGATGCTTGGAGAAATTACATGCGTCGTCAGACCAATACCATCAACTATTCTACTTCATTGCCATTGGCGCAAGGAATTAAATTTGATATTTAATGCAAAAGATTCTTCTTCTTCTATTTTCGTTTCTGATGCTTCAAAATGTAAATGGGCAGACTGAAAAGTGGTCGATGCAATTTCATCTGAATGACAGCGTAGATGCGGTTTTTGAGGTTTTGCTTGAGCACAGTGATGAAGGAAATATGGGATTAACCATTGAGAATGGAGGAGAGTTGATTTATTTGAACCAGATAGAAGGCCAGGAATTTCCTGGCTTTCTTTTTCCTTATTTTGAGTCAAAGATTGAATGGAATCCTGCGGACAAAGGAGACATGGCTTGGAAAGGATGGTTTGTGAAGAAGGGAGGAAAGCCCGTGTATTTTGATGCACAAAGAATGGCCAATGTTGTTTTGGAAGAATTTTGGAAAGATTCAAATTCTGGAGAACCTATTTCTATTTCAGAGGGTCCCCTCCTTTTTCGGCAGAAGGTGACTTTTGAGCCAGGCACGCCGGATGCTTATCAAGCCATAGGATTGTTTCAATTGTATGGAGGTGGAAAATGTACAGGAACGTTTTTAACTGAAACGGGAGATTATCGTTTTTTGAAAGGAACTTGGGATTTTAACCATATCCAAATGCAATGTTTGGATGGCGCTCATTTGTTTTGCTTTACAGCAGATGTAGCCCATGAGGAGGGTGCTTTTTACAACGGCAGATTTTACAGTGGCAATACCTATTCAGAAAAATGGGAAGGCGAGGAAAGTGCAGATTTTGAATTGCGTGATCCGGAGCATTTGGTACATCTGAAGAAAGGACATGAGCAAGAGGTTTTTTCATTTCAAGCCATGGATTTGCAAGGCAATATGAAAATATTTGGTGCTGAAGATTGGAAGGGTAAATTGAGCATCATACAATTGATGGGCACTTGGTGTCCCAATTGCACAGACGAAGGCAGGGTAATGGCAGCCATGCATAAAAAGTATGAAGCCAAAGGATTGCAAATTATTCCTGTGGCATTTGAGCGAAGTGATGATATCGCAGAGAACAAGCGCATGATTCAAAAGCAAATGGCGCAATTAAATTGTGGTTATGAGTCCTACGTAGGTCGAGCAGAGGGAAAAGGCAAGGAAAGGGCTCAAAATGTGTTTCCGCAGCTTGAAAAAGTAATGGCGTTTCCCACAATGATTCTAGTGAATTCAGAAGGTAAAGTAATTCATGTGCATACGGGATTTAATGGGCCGGCAACAGGTGCGTATCACACCAAGGAAATATTGCAGTTGGAAAAGCTGATTCAGCAAGGATTACCAAAGTAATTCCAATTACTCCCCATATTGAAGAAGCCGCGGTTGTTCTTCACCCCAGTTTATTTTTCGAGTATGGTCGCAGCCCCCATGTAGGTTGGCAGCGATGAAAATTTCTTTGTTTGAATCTTTGCTTTTGAACAAAATAACCCGGTATTCCTTGGCCAATTCACGCGTATTGAATTCCACTCTATTTTTTTTCACTCGGTGTTCTTCGTAGAGTGGGAAGAACAGTTGTTTTTCTTTATCGTTTTGTCTTTGTATGTGCAGTATAGCCCGCCATTTTTCCGCGGTTTTTCTGTCCAATTGACATCCTCCGTGGCAATAATTTTCTTTGAACTCTTTGGTGTATGAATCATCTAATGGATATACTGTAAAGGTGATTTCTTCTTGATCCGGATTG
>JACCDT010515543.1_pt1 | contig 27556 bp, 24 predicted proteins | sample 7446291 | NCBI WGS metagenome assembly JACCDT01 (sample SAMN15323446, study PRJNA562643) | freshwater metagenome | isolation source: river surface water | place: USA:Blue River Watershed | collected 2017-08-17 | reverse complement strand
GTATGATTTCGTCGATACGGTTCAAAAATTCCGGACGGAAGTAATCTTTCAAAGTTTCCATGACTTTGTCTTTGACGCTCGCATAATCTTCTTTAGTACCGGCATTGGTAAATCCAATTCCCTCCATCTTTTCGATGAACTGGCTGCCGATATTTGAAGTCATGACAATAATAGCGTTTTTGAAATTCACGACGCGGCCTTTTCCGTCAGTCAAACGTCCATCATCCAGTGCTTGTAGAAGCACATTGAAGACTTCCGGATGAGCTTTTTCTATTTCATCAAAGAGAATGACAGAGTATGGTCGGTGGCGAATCGCTTCAGTGAGCTGACCACTTTCCTCGTAGCCTACGTATCCTGGTGGCGAACCCAAAAGCTTAGAGACACTGTGGCGCTCCATGTATTCGCTCATGTCCACGCGAATCAAGGCCTTATCGTCGTTGAACATAAATTCAGCCAAGGCTTTGGTAAGCTCAGTTTTTCCGACACCAGTTGGACCGAGGAATATAAATGAACCGATCGGACGATTTGGATCAGAAATGCCAGCGCGTGATCTGCGCACCACATCAGCTACACGCTTAATCGCATCTTCTTGTCCTACGACACGCTTCTTGAGCTCGTCTTCAAGACGTTCGAGCTTGGCACGTTCTTCCTCAAGCATTTTCGTAAGTGGGATACCTGTCCACCGTGCAACTACTTCAGCAATATCTTCAGCGGTAATTTCTTCCTTTAAGATGCGACGTGACTTTTGGAGTTTCTTGAGTCGCCCGAGCTTCGTATCAAGCTCTCGCTGAAGAGTCGGGATACGGCCATAGCGAATCTCAGCTGCCTTTCCTAGATCCACGCGCATCTCTGCGTTTTCAGCTTCGAGACGAAGCGTGTCGAGCTCTTTCTTTATCGTGCGAATTTCACCAACGATGGTTTTTTCATTTTGCCATTTGAGTTCAAGTTCGCGAGTTTTTTCCTTCAGATTGCCGACTTCTTTATCAATCACTTTGATTCGTGCTTTCGTTTCTCTGTCGTCATGATTTTCGATTTCTTTTTTAAGCGCTTCTTTTTCAATTTCAAGACGCATGATTTTTCGATCAGCTTCTTCAAGGATCGGTGGCTTGTTTTCGAGCGCTATTCGTAGCGCTGAAGATGCTTCGTCGATCAAATCTACCGCCTTGTCCGGCAAAAATCGGTTCGTGATATATCGAGACGAAAGCGTCACTGCCGCCACGATTGCATCATCAGTGATACGCACACCGTGATAGAGCTCGTATTTTTCTTTTAGTCCTCGGAGTATTGCGACAGCATCTTCCACAGATGGCTCATCAATATAAACTGGCTGAAAACGCCGAGCCAAAGCTGGATCTTTTTCGATATGGCGTTGGTATTCTTTAAGAGTTGTAGCACCGATCGCTCGAAGCTCGCCTCGAGAAAGTGCAGGCTTAAGCATATTGGAGGCATCAAGTGAGCCTTCGGATGCACCGGCTCCAACGATCGTATGGATCTCATCGATGAAGAGTACGATCTTGCCTTCAGCTCGCTCTATTTCTTTCATGATCGTACGAAGTCGTTCTTCAAATTCGCCGCGGTATTTGGTACCCGCAAGAAGCGCCCCGAGGTCAAGCGATACAATTTCTCGGTCTTTCAAGGATTCGGCAACATCGCCTTTTGTAATGCGCTGTGCCAAACCTTCCACCACTGCGGTTTTTCCCGTGCCAGCTTCACCAATCAAAATGGGATTGTTCTTGGTGCGCCGTGAGAGAATCTGCATGATGCGCATGATCTCAGTGTCGCGTCCAATAACCGGGTCAAGCTTGTCTTCACGAGCAAGCTTGGTGAGATTGCGAGTGTACTTGGTCAGCATTTTAAACTTTTTTGGAGACTCGACGTCGGTGATGTTTCGATTGCGGAATTCTTCAAGAACTTTCATAACAGCATCATGGGTGAGGCGAAATCGCGCCAAAAGCTCGCGCGCATCGCCGGTCGTAGTGAGAATAGCCAAGAACAGATGCTCCGTGGAAACAAATTCATCTTTTAAATTTGCGGCAATTTTACTTCCCTGCTCAATCGCTTGCGCCAAGTCTGGCGTGAGGTATATCTGGTATGACGGAGAAAGAGTTGTACGAGATTCTGGATTTTCAATTCCTTCGAGCACGGAGTCCGTAAGGAGCATCGTATCTACTTCGAGCTTATCAAGAATTGAAATAACCATTGACTCTTCTTGGGTCAAAAGCGCAGCCAAAAGATGGAGGGAATTGACGTGATTTTGGCCACGTTCAATAGCCAGCTCATGGGCCTTCCTAATAGCTTCTTTGGCTTTGGTTGTGAAATGATTAAATGGGGGCATATAATTTAGTAAATAGTTAATAGAAAATAGAGGAACGGTCAAAGAATGGTAGAAATTCCCTCATAGACTCATTATACACTAGCTGTCAACCTTTTTCTATTTTCGTATATTTACTCTTAGAGAGACGAATCAAAAAGCATTCTCTGACTAGTGCCATACCTTGATGCGAGCAAGAATGGCGCTAAGATTTTTTACAATAGTCGTGATGTCATTCTTAGTCGTAGCACGTCCAAAAGAAAGACGTAAACTCCCGGTCGTTCCCGCATACTCTGATCTTTCATCTCCCAAAGAAGCTATGACATAAGACTCTTCGGGATCATCGCTTTTGCAAGCACTTTTGCCGGAAGCTTCAATCCCGAGCGCATCAAGCTCTATCACCAGACGCTCACTGCTTACGCCGGGAATAGAAATATTTACATTGTTTGGCAATCGAGCTATGCGATCACCATTGATTCGTACTGGATTAATATTTTTTTCCACAAGCGAGAAACAATATTCTTGAAGTACACGAAGTCTCTGATTTTCTTTTGCATGCATATCACGCGCATACGTCAGCGCAAGTGCGAGGCCGACAGCATTCGCTACGGATTCGGTTCCAGGTCGTAGTCCACGCTCTTGGTCACCACCATAGAGAATGGATGCTATCGGAATTTTTCGGCGGGTATAGAGCGCACCACTCCCCCGCGGGCCATATATTTTCGAACCATTAAAAGTCAAAAGATCCACTCCTAAAGATTCGACATTTACCTCAAGATAGTTCATTGCCTGACACGCATCAGTATGGAAAAGTGGGTAGGTGATACTTTTTTTAGTGGCAAGAGTTTTATTTTCATTTATAAACTTTTTATAGTGTCGAATCTCTTTGGCAATATGCGCGATTGGCTGTATCGTGCCGATTTCGTTGTTGGCGAACATGATAGAAACGAGAATTGTTTCCGGCTTGAGCGCAGCACGAACAGCTTTGGGATCAACTACCCCGTTTTTTTCAGGCATCACGTAGGTCACGGTTATTCTTCCTGATTTTTCCAGTGCTCGACATGTTTCAAGCACAGAAGAATGTTCTATCGCGGAAGTTACAACGTGCGAAAGTTTAGTATTTGTATTTCCCGCCTCGTAGTTCGCCACTACGCCCTGTATGGCCAAATTATTCCCCTCTGTACCGCCACTCGTAAAAACTATCTCATCACTATGTGCTCCAAGGATGTTGGCTATGGCGTCCCGTGCATCGGAAAGTGCCTGCTTCGCGATTACTCCGCCCTGATGAATTGAGCTTGGGTTGGCTGACCAGGTGCGATTGGCACGGCCCATCGCCTTTTCTACTCGCGGATCAATCGGGGTGAGCGACGCGTGGTCGACATAGATGCGTTTTCTGGTGATTTTTTTCATATATTTATTGGAGGGGTTGGGTGATTTTGATTGCAAAATAAGGATATAAAGTATATACTGACTGCCATGAATATCTATTCTATCATACCGTATGTGGCACTTCTTTTGGGTGTTGTATCAGTAATTTGGCTTATAACGCTCGAAATCAGACTGAAACGGTTTTTCCGCGGCAAACGCGGTAGTGATCTAGAAGATACCATTATTGCCCTTGGAAACACAGGGCTCGATCTTTCACGAAAGCTTGGTATTGCTCAAAACCAACTGGCAGATCTCAACAATCGCGTCAAAAAAAGTGTCAACGGTGTCGAGCTCATCCGCTTCAATCCCTTCAAAGACGCCGGCAGTAACCAGAGCTTTGCAGTCGCACTCTTAAACGAAGAAGGTGACGGTGTGGTATTTTCGAGTCTCTACTCCCGTGAACGCGTCAGTGTCTTTGCTAAAGCGCTCAAAGACGGAGTATCAGAACAAGAACTCACGCAGGAAGAGAAAACGGTTGTTGCTAAAGCACGAGGCGTAATACAAAAATAAATTATGACAGAGAAAAGTACACACAATGAGCGACCACCGGTCGTAGTAGTTATGGGCCATATCGATCATGGAAAGTCGACGCTTTTAGACTATATCCGAAAATCAAATATTGTCGCAGGCGAAGCAGGCGGCATCACTCAGCATATTGCTGCATATGAGGTATCTCACAAAGACGAGCATGGTACTGATAAAAAAATCACGTTCCTCGATACGCCAGGTCACGAAGCTTTTTCTCTCATGCGAGCTCGCGGGGCCTCATCCGCTGACATTGCGATCCTTGTGGTCTCCGCCGAGGATGGTGTGAAAACCCAAACAATTGAAGCATGGAAAACGATCATGGAAAGCAAGATACCATTTATCGTAGCTATCAATAAGATAGATAAACCAGGTGCCAATATTGAAAAAACAAAAATGGACTTGGCTGAAAAAGAAATCTATCTTGAAGGTATGGGTGGTGATGTACCATTCGTACCACTCTCAGCAAAAACAGGCGAAGGTATCCCGCTGTTGCTTGACCTTATTTTGATCGTGGCAGCCTTGGCTGACCTCTCGACTGACCTTTCGGTCCCCGCTACTGGTATCGTCATCGAATCCCACTGCAATCCAAAACGCGGTATTTCAGCCACAATCCTTATCAAAGACGGGACGCTTGAAAGCGGCATGTTCTGCACCGTCGACGGCGCACTCACAGGCACTAAAATGATCGAGAATTTTCTCGGGGCGAAAATTCTGAGCGCCACTGCTGGCAGTCCGATTGAAATCACCGGTTTTGATATTCAACCAACAGTAGGCGGCATACTCCAAGCATATAAAACAAAAAAAGAAGCTGAGGAAGCAGTACGTGGATTTCAAAGCGCTAAGCGCGACCAAAAAACTCCAGTATTTGACCGAAACCAAAACGCAGGTGTGAAACTTGTGCCCTTAGTCATCAAGACCGATGTGTCAGGCAGCGCTGAAGCGATCGAAAAAGAAATCCGCAAACTAGAACTTCCCAACCTCAAATTTAAAATACTTGCGACCGGCGTCGGGTCAATCAGTGAAAACGACATCAAACTTGCCGCAAGCGACAAAGAAACAATCATTATCGGCTTCAATGTGAAGACAGATAACAGTGCTTTGGCCCAAAACGAAAATATTGGTGCTACGATCCATACTGCTGATATTATTTATAAACTTTCTGACTTCTTGCAAGAGATTGTGGAAACTCGCAAGCCACGCATCGAAGTAGCTGAAATACTCGGTAAAGCGAAAGTGCAGAAAACTTTTGGCGGCAGTAAGGAAAAACAGATTGTCGGAGGTAAAGTACTTGAAGGCAAAGTAATGAGCGACAGTATACTTAAAATCATGCGAAGAGACTTTGAAATCGGCCAAGCCAAAGTGGTCAATCTGGAACAAAACAAAGCCAAGACGGGAGAAGTCACCGAAGGTGGAGAATTTGGTATGATGATTGAAACAAAAACAGAAGTTGCGCCAGGTGATATTTTGGAAGCATTTACTATGGTGTCAAAGTAAGACACATAACTATTCACTCCCCCATGGCCTTTCACGAAGAAAAACTTGAAGAACTCTTAAAGCGTCTCTCGGCGCAATTTCTTGAGCGTGAAGGCAACCGCGACGCGATCATCTCGGTCACTCGCGTCGAAATATCTCGTGATAGTAAATATGGAAAAATATTTATTACAGTCTTCCCGGAATCAAAAGAAGCCGGGGTCATGGAATTTGCCAAACGAAAGCGTGGATTGCTTCATAAAGAGCTCCGGGAAAACATCCGAAGCCGCGTCGTACCGTTTATATCAATCGAAATCGACAAAGGTGAAAAGAAGCGCTTACGAATGGAAGAGCTACTCAAAATGTAGTTCACCAGCTTTGAAATCTGTGTTAGACTGACGTCGTGTTTGAATTTGGTATGACTTTGAAATAATACTGACCTAGTCGCCAAGTGGTAAGGCAAGAGTCTGCAAAACTCTTATACGGCGGTTCGATTCCGCCCTAGGTCTCCCCACCATATGGTGGGGAGACTAGGTCTCTCCCAAGAGTACCTATCTCCCTAAAAATATGTATTATGTATATGTTCTTGAAAGCCACAAAGATTTTAAGTTGTACATTGGTTTTACAAACAACTTAAAGAGAAGATTCTTTGAACACCAGAATGGTTTGGTGCATTCCACGAAACCCCGCCGACCTTTTACATTAATATATTACGAAGCATACAGATCAGAGCACGCTACTAAAAACAGGGAATTCCAACTCAAGAAAGGTAAACGAGCATACGAGCAGCTGAAATTACGAATAATGGATTGCAGAATACAAAACAATACGATAAATAATTTTAAGAAAGATGCAACATAGCCTTGCCCGGGTGACGAAATCGGTAGACGTAGAGGACTTAAAATCCTCGGCCCTTATACGGCATGTGGGTTCGATTCCCACCCCGGGCACAAATGCAAAATTTAAAATGTATGGTATGATCGTGGAATCGTTGTAATTTTTTAGGAGATATATACAACCAAAAAATAAATCCGCCCGTAGCTCAGTTGGTAGAGCAGTTGCCTCTTAAGCAGATGGTCGCAGGTTCGATCCCTGCCGGGCGGACAAGAACGAGCGAGCAAACTTCTTTGCTCGCGTGCGGGGATCGAAAGGATTTTCGATACCGAGCTAGCGAGGTCGAAAATAACCCGCAGTGGTAACCGAGACTCCTGCCGGGCAAGGATTCTTAAGGAAAGAAATACATATTGAAAATTGCTGGAGTGGCGGAATTGGTATACGCGCTAGTCTTAGGAACTAGTGCCGCAAGGCTTGGGAGTTCGAGTCTCCCCTCCAGCACAGCGAATATTATGAGCAAGCGGAGTGCACGCAAACTGCTTTGCGTGCACGGGAGCTCGAAAGACTTTTCCCTGCGAGCGTAGCGAGGCGGAAAAGTACCTGGCTATGTCCTAGCCGAGTCTCCCCTCCAGCACAAAATAACCTTATATTTAGACCTGTTTGACAGGTTGACTTTTGCGTGGTTTTAGTGTATAATGCGCCCGAAATTCAGTAGTGTGTCCGGGGTGTTCCCGCTCACATGAATAAAAATATATAGCTACTGCATTTGGACTACATGATCCAAATGAGTTAAAGCGCAAAAAATCTTTAAAAACAAAAAAAAACAAAAAACTATGTTCACTTACGTACTTTTATCATTCCTACTAAGTTTAGTAGTAGTGATTGTTCTTAATTACGAAAAAAAGAAACCTGTGGGTTATTACGGGAAGCTGCTTCTTAAAGAGTGGTTATCAATAATAATTTTAACTGTCTCCTTCTTTTTTTGGAAAGAGCTAATGACTCTTTTTCTTGTTCTAATAGTCCTTCCGATTTACATGTTGTATTTAAATCCTACAGACATACAAAAAGGAAGAATCTTCACAACCATGGGTCTGTTTGCGCTGCTTGCAGTTCTCGGAATTATATGGTTACCCTGGCTTTTTACTGCACTTGCTATCACAAGCATGATCGTAGTACTAGCATTCTTGCTTTCGCCAATTCAGAGCTATGTTATTACGAAGTTTGCTCAGAGCCATGGCCCCTTTTTTACGGTTGGTCCGAAGGTGAACAATTATATGTTCATACGGAAACAAAACAAATTGTTTCGCGACCTTGAGAATGTGGAAGCCATGCATCAGAATCGCCCAGGAGGCAATTATGACCCTGCATATCCGATTGGGTTCATGTTGCCAAATAAAGCATGGGCACACCCAAAACATGTAAAGAAAAATGGGATACATCCTGCCGAAAAATCAGGAGACCAAATTGAAGGAACAAATCGATTTCGAAGAGATTATGACCCAGCGAAAGATGATCCCTTTGATTTCCAGCTTGGCATCTTTAATGGATTAATCGACAGATGGGAAAGACAGTACAATGTTTACTTTACTGGCCTATTCTTCTGGATGTATGATTTTTATCCAATTGAAGAAACAGAATATGAAATCAAGTACGATCCGACCGGCGAGCAAATCATAGGAATTGACCGAAAAACAATCAAAAGCCGTGAGATGTCCATGCAAAAAAGGATTATTACTTCAACCGAGGGAGATACTGGCGCACCAGCAATGAGCAGGGCACTAATGGATAAGTATCCTGATTTGTTCGGGACACTTGATAGACCTGAAAAAATCCAGGTCTTAATTTACAGCACGCATTTTGTTGATGTATTACATCCAAGACTTGCCCTTATACCTACTTTTTACGAAGAAGCCTGGGAGGACTCTGCTGATACTCGACTTCATGATTTGGTTGCAAAACAAAATTATGATGACCTCATTAAAATGAAGGGGGATGGACCAGAAAAAAATGGCTACCTCGGGGCGATTTATGGTATTAATGGAAAACTCAAAGACGACCAGGACAATGAACTCTCTCCTTTTACTGATGAGGAAGGAATGGTGATGATGAGAGGAGTTTGTGTTACCAAGACAAACTATATTGATAGCAAGCCTCTTGGCGAACTTTCACTTAAGGTTGTTAATGCTGGCACATTGGTTCGCATAGCTATTGAAGAAGGAAATGAGGCAAGAGTAAGAGAAGAAGCACAGAAAGACGTCAAAGACCTAAGAGGTCAGGGTGATGCTTTGGAACTACAACATGTAGCCGAACTGATTGAAAAAGATCCGACTGTTCTTACGCTTGTAAAGCTAAAAACTTTAGGAAATTTTAAAGAGCTTCGTAATCTTGGAAACGCCGAAATTCTCTTAAACATTGATACAAAGTAGTTTTTGAACCTCCAAAAAAATAAGAAAGAATGGAAGAAAGAATCGCAAAAGCTTTTGGGGTAGCTGGATTATTTTTCACGATAGTGATTATTTTCCCAACTCCTACATTTGCAGTAACACACATTAGTACAAATACGATCAACTGGCAACTTTGGGGAACGGTCATTTCTGTTGCAGTAATACTTCTTTTTCTATTTGTTATTCTACCGGCATTGGCAGGTGGGAAATCTAAAAAAACAGCAAAGAAAGAGAAGAGATCAGCAGACAGTCATGACGAGCATGATGGAAGCGATGATGGAGATCATCCAGTTGAAGATGATGAAGAAGGAAGTCATTCAAAAAGCATCTTCTCGACAATATGGAGTGGTCTCCTTAACACCCTACTGTTTGTTCTTCTGGTAGGAATCATTGGATATTTTTGCTGGAGATTTATCTTGATGATCCCTTACACCGAAACGCTGACTGGTATGAGGGGAGATACAGTACGCTACAATGTCCCCTACCCATGCACAGGAGAAGTAAATGGGTCTGGGGATGAATACGAGATGTGTACTTCGAGTGAACCGAATTTTGTGAAAGTTGGTGGAGACAACCCAAAACATGAATTCAATATGAAGAATTCTAAATGGGTGAAAGTAATATTTCCATCAGATGAGTTTAAAGCAGAAGTTACCATTAAGCCAAATTTTACTTGGTGGTAAATAGATGTAACGCCGCACGTGTGTTTTGGTAACCCCAAACCCGTGCGGCTTTTTATTTGCCCTAAAACAAAAGCCGCTTAGAAAGCGGCTTTTGAAGAAAAATCTTTTTAATAGCTTGGTATTTCAGCGCTATGCTGCACCCCGAGCGTTGTTTCAATGATTTTTAAGATCCCAAATACACCGATCATGATCACCATCCCTACAATCCCCCAAATCATATGCTGTTGGCCTTTTTCCCGTTCATCTACTTTATCGGAATGTACTAAGAATTGGAAAACGCCGTAGAGAAAATATACCAGGGCAACCGCGAACATAAATATTATGATCGGATTTAAGAGATAGCGATTGATGTTGTGGATGAGCCCGTTGATCGTCATTGGAAATTAGAGACCTGGAATTTTTAAGTCAGGTTGATCTCCAAGACCGCCAGTATTTACCCCAAAGAAATTCCGTACAAGACTGACAAGTCCCCACATAGCCACAATCACAAACAAAGCAATGATACCGTGAATCATAGTACTACGAGCTTCGCCTTTCTTTTCTTCGTCCTTGGCGGTAATAAACTGTACGACGCCCCAAATAAACCACACTACCGCAAGGGCGATCAAAAGTGGGATGATGTAGCCATTGATAACGTTGAGCACTCTACATAAAATACCTTCAATACTTCCACCCACGTAGTTCACGCCAAGAATACAAGCACTTTGTCCAAACGATGCAAGAGGAAGGGCAAATGCGACTGCAAGCGGGCCCATAAAACGAAGTGCGAAAGGAGCTGTTTTTTTAAACATGATTTTAAATTCGATCGTAGCGGCAAAGCCGCCATTACCTAATAAAACTAATAATTAATTGACCTTTTAAGCTCCCCATATTATATCACGCGAAGCGAAAGTCTAGGTCAAGGATGAGATAGTGGGTGTGGGGATAAGTTCAGGCTTTATTCTCCAGAGGAAACAGGCAACTGCGGAATCACGTTTGAGATACCGAGTGAGGTCGTAAAAACCTTTACAATACCCCAGACCGAAACCATGACGAAAAGTGCGACAATACCCCAGATCATAAAAGTCCGTCCTTGCTCACGCTCGGTACTATCGTTGGCATTTTGGATAAACTTCACCATACCCCAGAGGAATACTACGATCGCTAAAGCGAAGAAGAGTGGGATAACAGAGTTCGAAATAAGACAAGTGACAAATTTTAAAATATCAGCAATCGAGCTGCCATTGGAATTGAGTGTATCAGAATAATCTTTGCAATAAGAAGCCGCCGAGCTTATCTGTGGCAAAGTAAATAATGACAAGATAAGAGCGAAACGTGAAAATTTATAGAACGTAGGTTTCATATGGATTGTGAGTGAAAAATCATCCAAATAAATTAGTAATGATAGACGTCGTTGTAATATCTTTCAGTGTGCTTTCGATCGCAAGCGCCAACACCTTTGCTCCCAAAAGGAGTGCTGCACCGATCAATGTATACATAAGCGTGGTTTTGGCCTTGGAGAGCTTTTCACTGTTACCTGCGGCCATGACAAACAGAAGACCAGAATAAATGATAAAGAAAGTCACGATCGGAATAGCGATGAGAATGATGACATCGAGGATCTTGGCAATAAACCCTTCGAGGTTTGAGGGACCGTTATTGCCGAGCGGGTTTTCTAAATGAAATTGAAGACTGATATCTTGAACGGACTGAGGAGACTGCGTTGGGTTTTGCTGTGATGCGGAGTCATCTTGTTGATTACCAAAGGTAGCGTCTGGTTCTTGATTACCAAAAGTTGCATCTTGAGCAAAAATTTGAGTAGGTACCGTTAGCATAAAAAAAACTACAAAAACTATCCCTATAAATCTAAATTTTTGTTTCATATGCATAATTCTACCACACTCCTAATTAATAAAACGTGTAAAACGTGCCGGTATCATATCCAAGTCCCATCATGACCGCTTTGACGATAAGCCAGGCTGAAAGCGCAATAATGAAGCCCACCAGTACCTTCCAGAAAATACCTTTGGCCTTGGAGCGATTGTGTTCATTGGCCCCACTCGTCAGATAGAGAAATCCAGCGTAGGCGAAAATAAGCGCCGCGAGCGGTAGGGCGAGGTCAAAAATAAGGAAGTTCATGACATTTTGAATAAGCTTGATGAATGCTGGAAAGTTGCAGGGATCGACAGTCACACCATTGCGATCCACAAGGTTTTGACACGGCACTATTCCTCCCCCGCCAAGTCCCTGCGTGGAAAGCGAGCCGTCCCCCCCGACTACAGGCCCAATATCAGGACCACCAGGCGGAATATAGACATCAGTCGGAAGTGTATGAAAAAGCGTCACTGGATAATAGGTCACCCAGATGTCAGTTGGGTCTACGATCGCATAGTAATAGTTGGTGTCCGGTGTAAGTGGCGTGTTCAATCCAAATACATAGGTAAATCCTCCATTTGTCACAGTCGGTAACGCTTCGGTCGTAAATTCATGATAATCTTTCCCCCAAACGATTTTGACAGCCGAAATACCGTCCGACAGGGACGCTTTAAGAGTCGCTTTAGTAGATGTGACTTCAAGACTATCAACTGTTACAAAAATGTTTTTTGTTTGGAAACTATGAAATTTGATCGGGGTGCCCACCGGCGCAATCGTATTGGCAATATAAAAATAGTACAAGGTCGAAGGTTTCAGTCCTGTAAGATCGATACTAAAGGTACCAGATCCGAGTGTCGGCGTATGAGAGGAGAAGTCCAGCGAATCAGTAAAGTTAGATGAAATAAATATTTTCATCTGGCTCGCATCGCCAGTCGTCTTACCGCTTATCGTTGCAGTGGTCTGTCCGATAGGATCTGTTTTGAGGTCGCTATAGGTAAACTCATTCGCTGTGCCTTCCCCGACTGTTCCTGACTTGCCTGTTTCAAAAATACCAACGTCACCATAGCGAACATCGGTCGTAATATCATATGCGGCATAAAAATATTTCGTGTTGAGAAGAAGTTCTGGTGGCCCAAGCGGAATGATAATAGAGAAATCTTGGCCAGGCTCAAGCGGTGCGGTAAATTCTTCGTACGCTCCACTCGTATCATTTAGAATCACTTTCCCCCAGCGGATATTTACAGCCGCCAAATCGCCCGACGCGAAAATAGTGAGATTGGCACCGGTCTCAGTAATGTCTGTGGCTGTCACTTCCACGATATTATCGGTTGTCGTAAAACTTTTTATTTCCCCAACGATCGTACCAGTCGCTTGATTGTAGAGCGCGTAAAAATATTTTGTTTTCTTGCTCAGGCCTTCAAATCTCCAGCTCGCCATGTGCTCGCTATCAAATGCCGGAATACTGTAGACGCGCGAAGGACTGCTCGCAATATGACTCGAGGTTTCATCGAGACGAAATTCTGCATGGATAATATCTGGAGAAACTGTTGCAACAATATCTACTCCGACGGCTGTAATATTCTCAGCGCTTAAAATAAGAGAAGACTTGGGCGTGGTAAAAGCGAGCATATTGGCATATTTTTCATCCGTACCATTTTTATAGAGAGCATAATGGTACGTCGTACCAGGAGAAAGCGGACCGATCGGGAGCGAATAAAATGTGGTAAAGCCGATTGTTTGGGAATGGTCAAGATTTTCGGGATCAGTGCCCCACTTGAGATCGCCGGAAGTGATATCGTCGGAAGCGGTGACTTTCAGCGTCGCACTGGTTTGAGTGATGCTTTCAGCAACGATGGTGAGCTCACTTTTCAGTGTAGTAAACGAATTGACCCCTTTGTAGCTTGTACCATCTGTGGCATTCTTGGCTTGATAGAAATATTTTGTATTTGGGGTAAGGGCGACGCCGATCGGCAAAGTAAACACACAGGGATCGACTTGGCAAAACGGCACCGACACAGTATTGGAAAGCGTGTTTGAATTCTCCCCCCACACGATAGCTACTCCACCAGGTGGATACCCGCTGATCGAAACTTGAAACTGAGCAGATGTTTGAGTGATCAGAACTGGAGAAACCTCGACCGATGTAGCAGAAGCACGGTTTGAAATCGAAAAAGCTCCGAGAAGAGTAGAGACAGCAAAAATCGCAGCAAGGAGGATTCTGTGATGATGAGGAGCTCGCATATTCATAGTAAAAATTATTGCAAAGTCTTAGAAATAAGCTGCGAAAGACGGCTATGGGCTTTGGTGACTGACTGACTGACGCTGAGCGCGCCAGAAGAAATATCGCTTACCATATCTTGAAATATTGCCGTAGTCTCTTCTTTGTCAGGATCGATCCAGGTACGAGCAAGAAGTGCCGCTTGATAGAAGATAGCGAGGTAAGGATCGGTCGGCTTTTTTGCGATTTGATCAAGCCTGATAGGCGGAACCGTTAGTGTTGTCTGATTCTTTTCAATAAAACTTTTTTGAAAATTCACATCTGAAAACTGGGACGCTACTACGACTGCGCTTATTTTATTTTTTGATGCGTTCGTCACACTTGTAGCGTAAAAATGTCCAAGTGTCGTCGGCAAGAGGCCACTGATCGCTCCATGTGGTACTTGGGCAACATCAAAATTGAGATTGGGGTTTACAGAACGGATTTCAGGCAATTCGCTCGCAAATCCGAAGTAAAACGCTAGCGTGCCTGAAATGAAACTTTCTTTCGACTCAGGCAAAGCACGATTCCACGAATACGCATCTTTTACGGGATTGGAAAAAGCCATATAAAAATTCATAGCGTTTTCAGCTTCGATTGACGCACCATCAGCTGATCGATCCGTCAGAGTAGAAACGAGCCCTACCGTATCAGCTTTTTTCGTGATTGGATTGCCGACTCCCAAAAGCAAGAGCGCCATAACATCCTTTGCGTGAGTAATATTATCAAAGGTACCAAAGGCTACCGCACTTTGATCGATCGAAAGATCAATACTTTTTTTTGTAAGCTTCGGCACAGAGTCGCTCATTTCAGTCCAGGTGGTTGGTGGAAATGGCATCCCCTCGCGCGTCAAAAGATCGCGATTGTAGTACATGACCATAGGATCAACCAAGAATGGAAATCCGACGACGCCGTCAGTATCGAGAAAAATTTTAGCACCTTCTACAAACGAATCTTGAAATTTCCGTATCGGATAGCTTTCAAATGGCACATGAACAAGCTTATCTTTGTATCGCCAGAGATCCGCACCTTCATAAATAATCGCATCAGGACCTTTGCCTGAAGCCAAAGCATCGATGAGTTCTTCATCAAACGTGGTTTCCTTTTTTTCCTCATACTCAATACGGACATCTCGATTGAGAATAGAAAATTCACTGATGGATTCATTGAGGTAGCGCTTAGGAATAGTGCCCCATACCACGACTGTGCCCGAGGCATTGTTTTCCGGCTTTCCTTGGCCGATCGGAATAATACCGGCGAAAATACCGACCGCAACAACTGCGAAAACGATGAATGCAACAATGATTCCGATTTGGAAATTGGAAGACATGAATAAGTCTAAAATTAGGAGGTACTACCTATGGGTGCGAAGTTAATCATACGTACTATTATAAAACTATTTATCTAAAAAACCCAGTATTTAATTAGTAATTCGTAATTTTTAACTTTTAATTAAAACAACTCCCCAATGATGCGAACCAGCATCAATGCTGCGATCTGCCACAAATCCAGCGCGGCCAAAAAGTGTTTCAGCGTCTTTTTGTAAAACAATATGATCTGGGTGCGGCCCCATATGATTGTAGGAACCCTTCCAATCCACTACCAGAAGCTGCCCGCCCGGCTTTATTATCCGAGCAATTTCTTTGGCGCATGCCTCTTTATCTTCTATCGTAAAAAGGGTGTTGGCTAAGATTGCTTTATCAATAAAGCCGCTGGCAAGTTTGGTACCACCTTCACGTTCGAGGTTGCCAAGAAGTATTTCCACATTGGATACATGCGCGGCGCGAGCTTCCTTCTGGATCCTAGTCAAAAGATCAGGGACTAAGTCGATTGCGTAGACCACGCCACCATCTTCAGCAATAACTCGTGCAGCGGCGATAGTATAGTAGCCTCCACTCGCGCCCAAGTCAGCGACTTTGATTTCGCCGTAGACACCGAACTGTTTAAGAATGTATTTTGGATCAGAGAACATGGATAGTGAGTAGAAAATAGTAAATAGAATACTCAACAAAGTATAGCAAAATTATTTTGATCTTGCATTTTCTACTTACTACTACCTACTTTCTATTTACTATTCTAAAGGCATACCAATGATGCAATACCGTCGCCAGGACGGAGCTTCATGATAGTCACTCCTTGAGTCTGGCGACCGGAGTTGGGAATCGAAGCGAGCGCGGTACGAATGACCTGACCTTTTTTTGACATAGCAATCAATTCTTCTTCGAGCTTCACAACTTTAGCGACAATCAGCTCGCCGGTTTTCGGAGTCACTTTCGCTGTTTTGATACCTGAGCCACCGCGTTTTTGCACTTTGTATTCTTTCAAATGTGTTTTTTTACCAAAGCCATGAGCCGAGAGTGTCAGGACCAATCCTCCCTCTTTCATATCTTTATCGATCACATCAACACCCACAATGCGATCAGATCCGCCGACACGGATAGCACGCACGCCACCTGCTGTGCGTCCCATTTCTCGCACGTCAGCTTCTTTAAACCTGATCGATTGTCCGCGCGCTGTCGCTAGCATGACTTCGTCACCCTTACTTAAGAGTTTTGCAGCCATCATGTGGTCATTTCTATCGAGTTTGATTGCAATAATACCGCTGCGGCGTACATCTTTGAAATGCTCATATGACATTTTTTTAGCGGTACCATTCTCGGTCACCAACAATAAATATTCTCCGCTTCCCTTCTTGTCCTTTGCGACCGGCAGAATCGACATCACTTTCTCATCTCCTGCAAGTGAGAGAAAATTCATAATAGATTTTCCTTTGGTCGCGCGTTTGCCTTCCGGAATATCGTACATTTTTATTTGATAGGCTTTGCCCATATTGGTGAAGAAGAGCAGATCACTATGCGTGTTGGTCGAAAGTAAAATCGTCACAAAATCTTCTTCTTTTGTTTCAAGATCCACCACGCCAACACCACCGCGCTTTTGAGCGCGATATTCGGACGGATCAGTACGCTTTACGTATCCGCCAGCGGTAAAGACCAGGACTGATTCTTTCTCGGGAATTAGGTCTTCGTCAGAAATAGCTTTCACTCCCCCTTTGATAACGCGCGTACGTCGGTCGTCGCCGTATTTTTCGCGGATGTCACGTAGCTCAGTGCCGATCACCGCAAGGATTTTCTTTGGGCTCGCCAAAAGCGCGGTGAGCTCTGCGATCAGTTTTTGTTTTTCAGCAAGCTCAAGCTCGACTTGTTTGCGCTCAAGTCCAGCAAGCTTTTGGAGACGCATTTCAAGGATCGCGACAGCTTGGAGCTCTGAAAACTTAAACTCTTTCATAAGATTGAACTTCGCGAGCTGTGTATCTTTCGATGCGCGGATGACACTAATGACTTTGTCGATATGGTCGAGAGCTTTTTTGAGACCAAGAAGTATGTGCTCTCGCTCCTCGGCTCTTGCGAGATCATATTTGGTGCGACGAGTCACTACGATTTTTCTGTGTGCGACGAATTCTGAAAGAATTGTCGGCAGTGAAAGTGTTTGCGGTACACCGTCCACAAGCGCGACGATATTGAAATGAAACATTGTCTCAAGCTGAGTGTGTTTGTAGATAAAATTGAGAACTTTTTGCGGATGAATACCTTGTTTCAGATCAATCACGATGCGGATGTCTTTGGTGGATTCGTCGCGAAGACCCTTCACTCCTTCGAGTTTCTTTTCTTGCACCAGTGCTGCCACAGATGTAATAAGGTCTGATTTGTTGACGCGATATGGAATCGAGGTGATCACAATTTGCGCGATACCTGTTTTTTGCTCAACGATTTCTGCTTCTCCGCGCGTCACAATACCGCCGCGGCCAAAGGCATAGGCATGCTGCAAATCTTTTTCGCCATAGAGAATACCACCAGTCGGAAAGTCTGGCCCTTTGATGAATTCGAGTAAATCGTCGGTGGTGGCATCAGGATTGTCGATCAAGTGAAGCGTCGCATCTACCACTTCGCGAAGATTGTGAGGAGGAATGTTGGTAGCCATACCAACAGCAATACCCAAGGTACCATTTAAAAGCAGGTTTGGTACGCCGGCTGGAAGCACGGTTGGTTCTTTGCGAGTGCTGTCGTAGTTGGGACGGAAATCAACGGTGTCTTTCTCAAGATCTCGCATGAGATCGCTTGAAAGCTTGGACATTTTCGCTTCAGTATAACGTTGCGCGGCAGGTGGATCCCCGTCGATCGAACCGAAGTTACCTTGACCGATAATAAGCGGATAGCGGAGTGAAAAATCCTGTGCCATACCAACCATGGCATCATAGACTGACATGTCCCCATGCGGATGGTATTTTCCGAGCACATCTCCCACGACGGCTGATGATTTCCGAGTCTTGGCTGATGCGGTGAGACCCATTTCTTGCATCGCATACAGAATACGGCGATGCACTGGTTTCAATCCATCGCGCACATCAGGCAGTGCGCGAGCAGTAATAACGCTCATCGCATAGCTGATATACGAATCTTTCATCTCAGTCGTAATATTGATCGGCATGACCGACTGACGTTCTATTGGAGCACTTTCTTTTTCTTGATCTTTTTTTGCCATGATGTTGGTACGTAATTTATTGAATTGGTGTAATTTCTACTGGTTGATTGTAACTACCGTCCGGTACAGGCGTCGCATCTTTTTGAAAAATACCTGAGACAGCGCTCTTCAACATACTAAACGGCGATGCGCTTGAGCGCGCGGTGCTCTTGCCTCCCGCAAAACGATTGCCGAGCGTCGCAAACCAGAGTACGAGGACGAGCGCCATAAGCACAACCATCGTTAAGATCAATATCCGTTGACGGATATGTTCTGGCTTTCGGCGTAGGTTGTGGACAAATTGTTCCATGTATTTGTATTTTATGAATTATCAGCTAAAACAATGACTTCTCCGTCCTTAGCTTCGATTTCTTTTCGTTTAATCGTAAGCTTGTCGATCGCTTCAAGTTTCTCGTTACCGTCTTCTTTGAGAAATGCTTTCAGCGCGCCATTTTCGCGCTCCGCTCCATAATCCATCGGAATAATAATTTTCGGCTCAAGCGACACGGCGAGCTTGTACGCTTCTTTGGGTCCCAAAAGTCCATCGCCGCCGATCGGGATAAATAAAATATCAGAATTTTGAATCAGCTCTCGCGCGCTCGCATCGAGGGTTTCAGACAAGGCACCCAAGAAGCAAAGCGTAATATCGTCAAATGTGACTGTATACATGGTATTAATGTATTTTTTCTTGTCGATCGTAGTTTCTGCCATGCGACCGCTCACAAAGACACTGTTGATCTCGTAGTCACCAGGGCTCGTAATAGCAAACGGTACCGTGTCGCCATAGGTGACTGTTTCGATACCATTATAGTCTGGATGATTGATAGTGGAAATAGCAATACCTGCCCCAAACCGAGCGATTTTGCCGGCACCTTTGGCGTCTTTACTGATCGGATTGAAGGCAATCGTAGTGTCCCCTTGCGAGACTTTGAAAAATTGTTTGCCGAAGTAGGTAATTATCATGGGTAGTAAATAATAAATAGAAAGTAGTTAGTAGAGAAAATGCTTTCCAAATATGTGGGGATTATAGCAGAAAGATCATCTTTTAAAAAGACCCAAAGGACCAGTATGATTACCACTGCTTTCAATTAAACTATTGCTTTTGAGCCAAAGAGTCGCTTGCTTCGGGATTTTGTTTAGATGGATTATTTTTATCAAAATCCATCACCTCTTCCCCGCTGGCTCCAGGAAAATCGTAATTAGCTTTACCTTTACTCTTTTGAGACTGTACTGAATTGGGATATTTATCTCTTAGATTAGATACAGCTTCTGCCAGCAATACTTCGTCAGGAAAGTATGTAGTACTATTATCTTCTCCTATCCCTGAAGTTATTGTGTACTTGGAATCTGTATTAAATTCAGTTTTAGTAACTGGAAGTTCAGGTAAGGTGTTTTGTTTAGACTCAATTAACTGGGAGTTTTTAGAATTAAGTTTATTAATGTTCTCTTTTAATCTTTCTCCATGAGGGGTTATTGTATTCGTGGAATCTCCATGTGGGGTTATGGTATCCGTAAATCCATGACTAAGAGTAGCTGCAGGACCATTACCATTTACATCCCTATATTCGACTGGTTGAGTTGGTTTTGCAAATTGAAATACTCCAAAATCAGAGTCTACTTTAGAATCTAATCTTTTATAACCAGGAGCTTCCTTATTTAGTTTCTTTAAATTATCCCAAGACTTATCATATTTGTGAGGAACATTTATATATCCATTAGTTCCACTCCATAGTTCAGAAGCTTTATTATTTTCTCCCTTTTTAAGAAGGGGTTCTATTTTATTAAAAAAATAATCCTTAGCTTCTAATCCTCCTTTATAAAGATTTAAACTATCCTGATATGCTTGTAATTTAGGATCACTAGGATCATTTACTATGATTGGCTCGCGTTCGTTTGCCGTATTGGGCAGATTTTGCGCTCCGACATGCCCGGAAAATATGACAGCCACGCTCGTTGCAAAAAGCTTTAGTTTCGACTTCAGTGCCTCGAAATTCCTTTCGATTTTTGGCGGGAATCCTTGTTCCATACTATTCATACTTCATATTGTATCAAATAGTTGCATTTAAAGAAGGATATGGTAAAGTACCTCTGTTATTTATTAGCAGTCGCCCGCTCTATTAATAGGAGCAGGCCGTAGTATGGTGTAACCCTCGCCGAGAGAGAAATCTCGCGATATCCATGCTCAAAGGGTACTTTATATATCCGCTGCGGCGGATTTTTTTATTATGCCTACAGTTACAAAAGATGAAGAAGAGGTAGTTATAGAGGCTCCAAGCGCCTACAAGATCATGATCGACAAGGGACCATCTCCCCTGGCCGTTGATATGCTCGTGGAAGGTCCCGTTATTGCGATCGAGAAGTCATCGCTCTACGTCGAACTGACACCATTTGGTACCGGTATCATTTATGGACGCGAGTTCATGAATGCACGCGATATTATCAAAAAGATCAATATCGGCGATGTCGTCAAAGCAAAAATCGTGGACGCTGGGAACGAAGACGGCTACATTGAGCTCTCGCTCAAAGAAGCAAAGCAAGCGCTCATCTGGAGCGAAGCAGAAAAAGCGATCAAGCAAAAGACCGTGCTCGACATTCCTGTCAAAGAAGCCAACAAAGGCGGACTCATTCTTGAATGGCAAGGTATCCCTGGATTTCTTCCTGCGTCACAGCTCAAGAGCGAACACTACCCACGAGTCGAAGACTCTGACAAAGACAAAATATTGAAAGAGCTCAAAAAGCTTATCGGCAAAAAACTTTCTGTCACCATCATCTCCACATCGCCGAAAGAAGGCAAACTCATCTTTTCTGAAAAAGAAAACAATCCTGAAGAGCGCCAGGAAGTACTCTCAAAATACACACTTGGTGAAGAACTCGATGCGACCGTCGCTGGTATTGTGGACTTCGGCGTCTTCTTAAAGATTGAAGAAGGACTCGAAGGATTGGTGCACATTTCTGAGATCGACTGGGGACTTGTGGAAGATCCACGCACCATGTTTAAGATCGGAGATAAAGTAAAAGCCAAAATCATTGAGATCAAGGAAGGGAAAATCTCTCTCTCAATCAAAGCGTTGAAAGAAAATCCTTGGCATGAATTTGAAGGCAAACTCAAAAAAGGAGACATCATCAAAGGCGTCGTCATCAAATACAACAAACACGGTGCCCTCGTCTCGATCAAAGAAGGTGTAGCTGGACTCGTCCACAACTCAACGCTTGGCTCAGAAGAAAAACTTCGCCAAGCCCTCGAACTCGGCAAGACCTACAACTTCCAAATCACACTCTTCGAGCCAAAGGATCAACGTATGACACTCGTACATTTGGACGAAAAGAAATAAATATTTCTTGAAATATAGGCCTCTCGGGCAAGCCACAGGGTAATCTTCGAGCTCGCTTTGCTCGCACTAACGCGGGGCGGAGCTCTGCGATAGTAGACCTATATTTCGACTTCGACTCGGACGTTATGAACGAGAGTACTCGTTCATACGATCCTCGCTCGTCGAAATAAAAATTCCCGCTTAAGCGGGAATTTTTATTTGTTTTATTGGATAAAACTAGTAGGGATTGCACACAGCACCAGTCGTACCGCTATATCCTCCGCCAGCTACACACACGGAATCGAGCGACCCTGAAGTATTACACTCCATGCCAGTCGTTGTACTGTAATATTTATACGACGAACATCCAGCCTCAAGCGGACTACAAGATACTCCGGTCGTATTACTATACCCAGCATATGAAGTACAACCTGCGTGATATGGTGCTTGGCTAATAGTAAAAGAAAGATTTGAAGAATCACAAATCGAGCCATTGGCAACTTCGCACATTTTTACCATATAGATACTCGCACTCGAGAAAGTTGCGGGTGCAATTATCATTTGTTGAGAATCGTTTGGAGTAGTAATAGGAGCCAAAAGCACCGTGCCCACTTCATCGACGATAGAAATATTTACGGTCGTATTAGAAGGAATATTGCATGTCTTCCATTTTATAGGAATCTGCGTGCCTGCTTTATAGACCTCCAAGCCGTTTGGCGAAAGCACTTTTATTTTGTGAAGCGGACCATTACAGAGTAATGATTCATCACCCATGCCTGCCACCTGCCCTGCCTGGGAAAGATTTCTATTGCTAATGCTTGTATATACAAAATATCCCACAAGAGCAACGATGATGATAATAAGAACAATTTTAAGTGAATTAAATTCTTGGCTTTTAAACATAAAATAGCGATATTAGTTTTTAATATCTAAAGTATGATCCTATTTTTTAAGAATGCAACTTATTTCCGACTACGTTTCCATTCATAGAGCACGAGTGCGGCTGAGACCGACGCATTTAAGGATTCAACGTCGTTGTCCATCGGGATTGAAACAGTATAATCACAATTCGTTGCAGTCTTATCTCGTATCCCCTTGCCTTCGGCGCCGATCACAAAACAGGTCGCTGTATCAAATTTTTCTTGCCAAAGTTTCTTCGGAGCGCGAGCATCAAGTCCAATGACCCAAAAGTGAGCTTCTTGGAGTTTCTTAATAGTGTCATTGATGTTTGCTACACGCATAAGCGGGATCCGGCCAATCGTACCGGCCGACGTTTTATATACCGTGCCTGTCACTTGTGCCTGATTGTACTTACCGAGTATCACGCCATGTGCACCAAGTGCTGTCGCCGTGCGAATAATCGCACCGACATTGTGAGGATCTTCAAGCTCGTCGAGTATCAGTACGCATGGGTTTTGAATGCTCTCCACGGAGGCAAGCCATTCTTTGAGCTCCATAAACTCCGTGCGACTCACGCGGGCTGCAACGCCTTGATGCACTGCGCCGTCAGTCATATGATCGAGCGTATGCGCGCTTACCATTTCTACGGCGATACGCGAAGCAGCAGCCAGATTTTTAATCGAAAGTGTGAGCTCCGCATCAAGACCTGAGCGAAGAGAAATTTTTATAATATGTCCCGGATCGCGCTCGAGCATTTCTCGCACCGCATGTTTACCGAAAATAATGAGTGAATCTTTTTTGCTTTTAATCATAGTATTATTGAGTGCTCGCAATTAATTGTGGATGCTCATCGTTTTATTCAATCCCTCGCTTGTAAATGTCTCGAGTATGGCGATGATTTTCTTGGAAAGCTTTTTGATTTCCGCGAGTTCCGGCTCACGGAAATTTTTCAGCAGAAAATCTAGTACCGCTTTCTCCCCCGCTGGCTTCTTGGTTTTGCCGCCTGGCGTGTGAGGCGAGATGCCTACCCTGATGCGGACAAACTCTTCTGATTTTAAAGCCTTAATGATTGAGCCAACACCGTTGTGACCACCAGCGCTTCGATTGAAGGATATTTTAATGCGGCCAATCGGCAAATCAAGATCGTCATATACCACGACCAACTGGCTTAAATCTTTTTTTGACTTGATGAGGGGCGCCACGCTTTTGCCAGAATTGTTCATGAAATTGTTTGGCAACATGAAAACAACTTTGGCTTTTCCTATCTTGCCGTTTGCCACGAGCGCTTTTGTTTTCATATCTTCTTTCCACAGAGAAAAATCAAGCTTCAGCGCCAGCTGCTCCAAAATCATCCGGCCGGTATTGTGGCGCGTATGCGTGTATTCGTCTCCAGGGTTACCGAGGCCTACGATTGTAAACATGTCCCTATAGTAAGTGGAAAGAGGTAAATAGTAAATAGGAGTTCTCGGTAAAAATCTTCTATCGGAAATATCGATACTCGCCAAAGAACACATCATGGCCCTTCCCGTCAAGGGCATATCCATACTACAATAGCAGCACTTAAGACGACTGCACGTTCATGGAAGAAACACACCTACAACAACCCCAAGCAAATGCACCTTTGAAACGAAAAATTGAGAAGAAGGATTCTCTGTGGGACCTTGTGCGTTTTGCGATTATTGCCGCGCTCATCGTGTTGCCGATCAGATTTTTTATCGCACAGCCCTTTATCGTGTCTGGATCTTCTATGGTGCCGACATTTCAAAATGGGCAGTACCTTATCGTCGATGAGCTCTCCTACCGCCTCGGTACACCAGCGCGCGGCGATGTGATCATTTTCCGACCACCGATTGATCCAACAAAGTTTTATATCAAGCGAGTCATTGGACTTCCAGGAGAAACAGTCACCGTTTCGAGTACACAAATATCTATCACTAACAGTTCCCATCCCCAGGGTTTTACTCTCGACGAGCCCTATATCGTAAATATCGGTAATGGGACTCCTCAGACGGTCACTTTGGGCGACAAAGAATACTTTGCGCTTGGCGACAACCGCACCGCTAGTTATGATTCCCGCAAATGGGGTCCCGTGCCTGAAAAAAATATTGTTGGCCGCGCTTTCTTGCGACTCGTACCACTTAAGACACTTGGAATTTTACCTGGAGAATACAGTCAAGCCGAGTAATATAAAAGTGCCTAGAAAGAAAATTAAAAGATTACTAATTAGTAAGTAAAGAGCGGTTTATAACCGTACCTAAAAGAGGATGTCAAAAGAAAAAAAAGTAAAGAAAGAGGCTCCAACGGCACCAAAAGGCATGCGCGATATTATTGGCGACGAATATTATCTCTTTCAGGGGTTTTTTGAAAAAGCTCAAGAGGTAGCCATGTACTACGGCTTCAAGCCGATAGAAGTGCCTATTATGGAACAAGAAGAAGTCTTTACTTCGAGCGTGGGAATCGGTACCGATATTATCGACAAAGAAATGTACACGCTTCGCACCAAAGGCGGAGACAAACTCGCGCTCCGTCCCGAGCCAACAGCCGGTATTATGCGCGCCTATATCGAACACGGCATGCAAAATCTTCCGCAGCCCGTCATGCTCTATTTTTACGGACCAATATTTCGTCATGACAATCCTCAGCGCGGGCGCTATCGCCAGTTTTGGCAGTTTGGCCTCGAATCACTCGGCTCTGACAAAAGCATTGTCGATGCCCTCGTGATCAAAACAACTCTCATGATCCTTGAAGAAGCCGGAGCAAACAATCTCTCAGTCGAGATCAATTCGATCGGCGACAAAGAATGTCGTGGCACCTACATCAAAGAGCTCGTCAACTACTACCGCAAACACGTCAATTCGCTCTCAAGCATCGATCGCACTCGGCTGAAAATCAATCCCCTACGCATCCTTGATTCCAAGGATCCTAAAACCAAAGAAATCAATGAAGGCGCGCCAGACGCAGTATCCTATCTCTGCCAGAACTGTAAAAAACATTTCAAGGAAGTGCTTGAATACTTAGAAGAAATGGGTATTAGCTACACGATAAATAAAAATCTCGTCCGCGGACTTTCCTACTATACGCGCACGGTATTTGAAATCATTGATACGACCGGGTCCGAAGACGGCTCGCCGCTCACCATCGCTGGTGGCGGACGCTATGATTATTTAGCACGACATATTGGTAGCAAAAAAGACGTCCCAGCTATCGGTGTTGGTATTGGCGTAGATCGCATTATTGTTTCTCCATGGTACAAGAAGTTGAACCCTCGCATCATGAAAAAGCCAAAAATATATTTCATCCAGCTTGGCTTTGAAGCACGATTGAAGAGCTTAAACGTGATCGAGATCCTTCGCCGCGCCCATATCCCAATCATGCAATCAATATCGAAAGATAGCCTCTCTGTCCAGCTCGCCGCAGCAGAAAAAGCCAATGTACCCTATACTATTATCTTTGGCCAAAAAGAAGCCCTCGAAGAGTCTGTGATCGTTCGAAGCATGAACAATCGCTCGCAAGAAACCGTCTCTCTCAAAAAGCTACCTGAATACCTCAAGGATTTGAAATAAGAACAGTATGGTTGCACATTGGGCGATTCTGCTCAATTCGTAATTGATAATTCGTAATCTACAATCATGGTTACTATCCTCCAAAAAGAAAAAAAAGTTCTGCATACTGTCGCAGCGCCTGTGGCACTCGCAGATATCGTGTCGCCAGAGATACAAAAAATATTGCGCGAAATGAAACAAGCGCTTGGCACCCAGGCCGACGGTGTGGCTATTGCTGCTCCACAGATCGGGGTGTCACTTCGGATATTTGTCGTATCCGGAAAAATATTTGAGGATGATTTTACTCGCGGCGAAGGCTTGCCAGATGGCAGAGAGAGTAAAAAAGAAGACCTGGTCTTCATCAATCCCATCATCACTAAAATATCCAAAACAAAAAAATGGATGCTTGAAGGCTGTCTATCAGTGCGCCCGCTGTGGGGAGAAGTCGAACGCTCCACTCGAGCCGCGGTAGTCGCCTACGATGAAAAGGGTAAGAAGTTTGCCCGAAGCGCGAGCGGTCTTTTGGCTCACATTTTCCAGCATGAGACCGATCACTTGGACGGCATTTTATTTATTGAAAAAGCGAGAAACATCCATGATGGGCCAGTCGGAGAAGATTTCACTGGCAAAAAATAAAAAATAATGGAAGAGCATAAGATTAAATTTGTTTTTTTTGGAACTGAGCCATTAGCAGGAAATGTTCTATCGAGCTTAGAGTCCGCTGGATATATACCTTCGCTCATTGTGGCGGCACCTGACAAAAAAGATACTCGCAAAGATCTCTTAGTCTCACCTGTTGAGAAAATCTGGGCGCTCGCACGAAGTATACCAGTCCTTCAACCTGAAAAGATAGGTGAAGCATTCACAGCTGACCTCTCAAAAACACCTTGGGATATTTTTATTGTGGCATCCTATGGGAAAATCTTGCCAAAAGCATTGCTTGATATACCACGCCTTGGAGTTTTAAATGTTCATCCATCGCTCTTGCCACGATTACGCGGCTCTTCTCCAATCCGCTCAGCGATTTTAGAGGACGAAAAAGAAACCGGCGTCACTATCATGCTCCTCGATAGCGGCATGGACACGGGCGAAATCCTTGCTCAAAGAAAAGTGGCGGTTGATTCCTGGCCACCAGAAGGGCATATCCTCGACGAGCTTCTGGCGCGCGAAGGAGGTATCCTACTTGCAGAGACTTTGCCACGCTTACTTAGTAGCGAGATCAAAGCCACCCCCCAAGATCACACAAAAGCTACCTTCAGTAAAAAAATTAAAAAAGAGGACGGAGAGATAGATCTTGCAGGCGACCCGTATCAAAATCTTCTAAAAATCAAAGCATTTGATGGCTGGCCAGGCACATATTTTTTCACCGAGCGCAAAGGCAAACGGATCCGGGTGATCATCAAAGATGCCCAGATCACTGATGGAAAACTCGAAATAACCCGTATCATACCGGAAGGTAAAAAAGAAATGAGCTAT
>JACCDT010547090.1_pt1 | contig 27598 bp, 42 predicted proteins | sample 7446291 | NCBI WGS metagenome assembly JACCDT01 (sample SAMN15323446, study PRJNA562643) | freshwater metagenome | isolation source: river surface water | place: USA:Blue River Watershed | collected 2017-08-17 | reverse complement strand
TCTTCAATTTGAGCCAATGCACTACTGATAGTGCCACGGGCATAAGGATCATACTCACGAGCATGATTGAGTACGTTGGGAGTAACGTCAAATACTGCCATTATTTGGTAAATTTTAATGCAAACATAGTTGCAAGTTGTGGATCTTCAATGTGCATGTACCAACTAATAACCCTAAACGACTTTTGGGTCAGTTTGTTTAGTTTTTCGCTGTCTCTCTTTGAAGTGTGTATTTCCCACCCCACACCTTTACGCATAATTTCCTGCGTGAACCCGTGTTTTTCAGTCATAGGTCCGATGTGTTTTTCTACCCACGACATCATTGTTTCAAATGATTCGTATTTCTTACGACGAGTAGGTTGTTCGTCGTAAGTAAACATCAGGTGGGAAATATCAATTCCGGTCATTATGGACGCTTAGTAACCACCTCATCGGCAAGACCCATATCCACTGCTTCTTGTGCAGACAGGAAAGTGTCAAACTTCATGGTACCAAACATTTCGTCGTATGTTTTGCCCTTGGTATTGTGCTTAACATACAGTTCAGTAAGGCGTTGGTTCAAGCGTTGGCTTTCTTCAAAGCTGCGTTTAGCATCTTCGAATTGCAGTTCTTGAACGTGTACAGAACCACGTGTGCTAGGAGTACCTGAGCTAACACGATGAATCATTGTGCGTGATTCTGGCAAGACTAGTCGTTTGCCTGGGGCTCCTGCTTGGGCAAGGAAACTTCCCATAGAGCAGGCTTGGCCAAGTACAATGGTAGAAACATCAGGCTTAATGAACTGCATAGTATCATAGATTGCCAGGCCAGCAGTGACGAGGCCACCGGGTGAATTGATGTAGAAGAGGATGTCGGCATTTGGATTCTCACTTTCTAGAAAGAGCATTTGAGCAACGACTAAGCTAGCACTGTGCTCGCTTACATCGGTATCTAGCATAACAATGCGATCCTTTAGCAAACGACTATAGATGTCGTAAGCACGTTCGCCATTGGCTGTTTTTTCGAGTACGGTAGGTACAAAATTGGGCATAGTTTCCTTAGATAAATGATACGGATTTCACATACTGTCGAGTTTTGAGATCGTCTAGGTTAATGTCTTGGTCTATTACTGCAACCGGTATGGTGCCGTCTGTGTAACAGGTTTGCCATTCTCCAAAAAAATCACGATGCTCTTCGTAGTACTGTTGTACTTTAACACGTCTTTGATTTATTTGCAATGGATCAGTGGCCCAGAACTTTACAACAACGTCTGCACTGTAGTGCCTAAATGGCTGGAATGCACCCGGTTCAATATATTGATCATTATCCTTGCACAGATTTGCAATGGTCTTTCCTACTTCGGCATAGTTTAAGAGTACAGTACCAAACTCGTGCTCGAGTGTAAAATACTGATAATGGTCTTCGCTTAGAAATCGATCCTTGGGTAGCCCAAACCAAGTCATTACGTGCATGGGGTTATTTCCTGCTGCTACGCCTTCGCAGCGGTGTACGGCTATGTTGAGGTCCGATAGTGCTTTACGAACGTGTGCAGGGGCTGTTAACCAGAATTTATGGTGTTGTTTGTTTAGTAGCCCGTGGTAAACTTCAAATATGTGATGTAGATAGTTTAGCGTGTCTTGGTCACTGATGCTGGTTAGCTTGCGTTCAACAATGGGCTTGTGACTGTTAATAGTATCGCAACATTGGTTAATTCTTGCTATTGCATCTGCTTCTTGTTCAGCAAATGAACCGAATCCGTAGAATCGTTTTGGATCGTCGATTGGGAAATTACTAGACTGTGCATCTTTTACGGCCTGTACCCATAGAGGAGTAACTGGGTTGCTAGTCAGCCGAAACTTAACAAATATACTGTCCTGTAGATTGCTGGGATTCGCGTACTCTATCACTAAATGATTCATCTATTTAGTATACAGGATTTCTATGTAAATAACAATAAATAAAGGTGTAGTTCGCGGCTGGCAGGCCCAACTACTCTAACGCTTTAAAGGAGCATCAGCAAATGTATTTACGCTTCTACGTATACGCATACCTAAGAAAATCAGATCTTACGCCGTACTACATTGGGAAAGGTACCGGCAATCGCGCTTGGTCTAGAAATCATAGTGTTTCAGTTCCGCGAGACCCTACAAAAATAATAATACTCGAGCATAATTTATCTGAAATTGGCGCATTAGCGATCGAGAGAAGGATGATTAGATGGTACGGCCGCAAGGACTTAGAAACAGGCATACTTTATAATAGGACCGAGGGCGGAGACGGGGTTTCTGGCAGAGTTTCTACAGTAGAGCAAAGGCTAGCACGTTCACAATTATGGCAATTAAACGGGCACCCGCGTGGGTTTAATAATAGAACTCATTCGTTAGAGTCAAAAGAAAAGATTGCAGAATCGAGACGTGGTAAAACGTTGTCGGATGACTCTAAAGCTAAAATTAGCAAAGCCAATGCTGGTAGAAAACATACAGACCAATCTAAACGTAAAATATCAGCGGCACAAACAGGGCCAAACAACAATAATTTCGGAAAACCTAGGTCAGAAGAAACTAGGAGAAAAATAGCCGAAGGTGTTAAAAGACGTTATGCAGAACGTATTAGCAACGAGAAAAATCCTGATGCTTAAACCAGCGCTTTTGACCAAACGAAACTTTTAAATGTAAATCGTAATGCTCAAACCTGTCACGCCATGCGTAAAAACTAGGTCCGTGTGCTCCGGATTTTTGGTAGATGTCTCGCCCGTGCTCTGTGATGTGATCCCAACGATATACATCCCACTGGTATTGGTGGATCATTTCGTGTGCCAGGGTATTCATGAACCACTGTGGGCAGAACCATTTGTCGCTGATCTTAATGCGTACCCACGATCCGCTGTTTTGCTTGGCCTCTTCCCAGAAGCATAGTCCCCAGCATTTAGTTAGGCGGCCTTGGGTTAACTGCGGCATCTGCAAAATACCATCAAACACATAACGGTTAATAGCATTGTATGCATAAACAATGTCTGCATCGCTTGGGCGAAAACTCTTGCGGCGTTGGTACGTTATACTTGGTAACGGCTGCGCCATTATTGCACGAATTGGGTTAGGTCTGGCCATGAAAAATCCCTCGCTACAGTATTTAAGTACTGCACGAGGGATTTTTAACTTGGAGTTTATTCTTTAACTACGCTTTTAACGGTGTCATCGAGCTCTTTAAATTCGCGGTCAGCACGTTTGATAGTGGCACGAATGTTGAGTTTACGCTCTTTGGCCGCTGCCAGTTTGTTAATGTCCCCAATTGGCAATGCAACTAGCACATAAGCACGGAATCGACTGCCATCTTGGATCACTTTAATATCGGCAATTTCTGCACCAGTAACGTCAACGTCGGGGCACATGCTCCTGATTGCTGTGGTGTTAATAGAAGAGCTGGTATTGTCAGTGTCAACTCGGTACACCTTAGTTTGGCTACGAACAGTTCCGCCAGCTGCCATACAAATACCACGGAATGCATTAGTTTCTGCAATGTCCTTGGCCATGTTGTAATCACCACTTGCAGCGGTGCCGCTTGCGTAAACTGCATCTGCGCTTTTGGGCAGCTTGGCCATCCAGTCCGGTGCTTTGTCCAGTGTACGCTCAACACTTTTAGCCTGACGTTCGCGTTCAGCATCGGCACGGCGCTCGTAAGGGTCTTTGCTGGTGCTACATCCAGTAACAGCAAGGCCAATGGCAATGATTGCAAGAATACGTTTCATGTTTTACCTTTCGGTTGTTAAGTTATGGATATTGTAGCACAAATGGATTTATCAGTCAACTAACGCTTCCCAACGATTAACTGGGGCCTGTTTGTTGTTCTGATAGCATTGTGTGCCCTGGCTGCTACCAGATGGCATTCGCTCAGTTACAGTCACACATCCTTGGGCAGGCTTTGGTGCTGCTGGACAATTCCACAAAATTGTTCGAATTTTATCACGTGCAATGCCAGCCTGCTTGCCATCAAACGTGGCTCTATCTTCGGTGTATGTTCCGTTGATCATTGACGAAACAACACCAGATGGGCTAGTCATACGCATAGCGTTCATGTAACGCTCACCCTGGGTGGGAATTTGGCCACGCAAAAATGCCAATTGTTCTTCGCGTTTACTGCAATCAATTTGATAATAGTTTAGGTCAACTACATTCATTCGACTAGCAGTAGAGCAACCGCTTAACGCAACCGCTAAAGTTAACAACATAACTCTCATGGGCAGTAGTACCTCAATCGATCGATTTGAATGTCGATAGTTTGATTGTATTTGTAGTCGCTAACGTCCACGGACTGGAATTGCTTTAGCTTGGTCAAATAACGAATCTGTGCGCCTTTGTTGGCACAGTCTGGTGTAAAGTTGGTCACTGCATCATAGCTGGGTTTGTGCTGTGTTGCACACCCTGCAAGTGCAGTGACCAGAACCAGGATTAACCGAGTCACTTGCTCTTGTGGAACGTGACTGTATCTTTGAGCGCTTTGCTCGCAGTTTTCTCATCAACGCCTGCGTTACGTTGAATGTAACGAACCGCATCGCGGCTGTTAAACTGAAGAACAAAAACAGCTTCGTTAGCGAAATGTTGGGCTTGGTTAGTTTGCATCAAAGTCTCCTTTATTACGATGCTTGGGTTTACGTTGATATTGTTGTTTGGAACTTTTTTCTACCCGAGGGTAGAACGGCAGTTCCTGATCAAACAGCGCTCGATGCGAACGGCGTTTTGGGGCTTCAATTCGAAAAGAGATTTGTTTTTTCATAACCGTATTTTAGCACTAAATGGATTATTTAGCAACCAAAAATCAAATTAGTCTCTGAGACTCTCGAACGCTAGTTCATGAATAATTTCTGGGTATTCGTCATTAAGCTGATCAAGTTCGTCCTCGGTCAATTCAATTCCGTTTTCGTACTCTGCATAGGAAATGTGTGCATCACAAAAGTCCGGCCAGTCTGTGTAATCCACATCGCTAACTTCGAGACTTGCGATCTTAACATTATGACCATTAATCTTCATTCTTCAACTCCGAAATGTTTCTTAATTTCGGTACCCGGATGCTGACATTGTTTTTCCGCTTGGTTGCTAATGTCAGCACATTCCTGAATAATCAATTCAGCAAACTCTTGCAGCCTGGGCTCACTTACCATTTGAATTTTTGCTTGCACTGCGATTTCGTAGATTCGTTTGTTCATTTTTTAAATCCTAACTTGAGTAACATTGCCATATATTCCCCAGGGTTCTGGGGTTGCCGGTACGAGTCGTGCGATATCTTATCGTAGCATTTGCTACAAAAAGATCCGCTAATACCAAAGTAATTTTGGCAGCTCCACCACTGGGAGGTGTTACCCTCTCGTGGTGTTTCACAACCAGTGCATTTGTACATTATGCTGCCAGCGTGTAAGGCTTGTCCCACTGACCGATGTTGATGTCGATGTAGTGCGACAGGTGAAAATAGTCAGTTTGGATATCACTGTGATCAAAGAACTCGGGGCCCTTCATTGCAGCAACCATTTCAGTCAGGAATTCCTTGGCATCACCATCGAACTGCTCATGGAACCAGTGAGTGTTAACGTCGATGCTCTTAGTAGCAGGTTGGAAGGGCAAGTGAGCTTCGCGGGGCTTGGCACCGCAGATCTTGTTGTAGCTGCCCATGAAGTCAATTTTGCCTTGCTTAACATTCAGCACCAAAGTGCTGTGGTGGCGAACTGCAATGCTGGCTTTGATACCGTACTTTTTGCAGATAGCCTTGATAGTGGGGGCCAATTTTGCTTTGAGTTCCTGGGAAACGTATGCCATTTTCTGCTCCTGGTGTTGCTAAACAATAACTGTATTATACACGGTTTCGAATTATGGATCAACCATAATTGCAAATTATTTCACATGCTCCAGTAGGATTCGCTTGCAGGGTTGCAGCACCAAGGCGTGTCTGCTTCAATTTGAACTTCTTTGCCGGTCATCAAGCTGCGGACCGTCATGTAACGCTCCTGCACGTCAAAGCGCCAGCCATCTTTTTGCGGGTAAAGTTGAGCGGAAAGTTCCTTCAATTCACGCTCGACAGTCTCGCGAGTCATTCCCGAAAACGGATATTTGGCAATAAAACGCTCGCCTGCTTTGCAACGACGATCGGTTTTGTACACTGCAACAGTCCAATCTTTCTTCACGGAACGCTCCTGGTTTGTTTACAATAACTCTATTGTATGATATTTTGAATTTTGGGTCAACCAAAATTTCTATTACCACTGGTTGTAAATAACCATGTGGTCCACATTAGGCACTTTTCCAACTGGGCGATAGATGCACTGCTCACCGTCCCAGCCATCTTCGTCGAACAAGGCGTCACCAGGCTGGACCGGAATGAAACGAATAACTTTACCAGTATGGTGGCTTTTGACCCAAAACGTTTGCGGCATGCCAAAGTACTCGCTGGACAGTTTAAGAACTTTGCGCTCTTTGTTGAACTCGCACAGATTAAGATCCACAGTGGGAATCTTAGACATTGCGGCACGGAACAGGGCAGGATTGTTGAGAACCGTGTTGCTGAGCATTTCTGACTCCGTTTTGTTTAACTAGCCATTATTGTAGCAAAAATGAATCCAACGGTCAAATAAAAACCCGCCACTGGGGCGGGTTACTATTGGTAATACTTGAGTATTACTTTTTAGCTTGGAAAGACTTGGTAAAAGTTTCAGCAGCTTTTGCAAAATCAAACTTTCCAGCTTCCTGGACTGCTTTAACGGATTCGCTAGCTAACTTGGTTGCAACTTCGGTGCCTGCTTTTGCAGCGGCTTTGGTGTATGCAGTTTGTGCATCAACGAATTGGTTGAGTGCAGTAGCGATTGTGGTGTTGTTCGCGAACACTGCGTTCACGAATTGCTTTTTACCAGTTTGGATGGTATCGATTGTGGTGTCTAATGTAAACATTGTTTTCTCCTAAATAGACGAAATACTTTTTAGTAGGCCCGCCCTATGCAGCACCGTACAAAGTATTTATCTATTATATTAGTGTAAACCACTAAAGTCAAGAAAATTTCCTAGTGAGCTATCACTAATTAAATACATATACATTGAAACATTCAAAGGAGTAAAAATGTTCAAAGCAATCAAGGAATTCTTCTTCGGTAAACCGTACGAAGCACCTAAAGTCGAGGATAAAGTTGAAGCCGTAAATGCAGCACCTTACAAGGTTGAAGCACCGGTTGTGGCAGTACCTCAAGTTGAAGTAAAAGCTGAAGTATCGGCACCGGTAGCTAAAGTTGCACCTGCTAAAAAGCCAGCTGCACCTAAGGCTAAAGTTGCACCTGCTAAAAAGCCGGCTGCACCTAAGACCAAGTCAACTGCAAAGCCATTGGCAAAGGCCGGCGATAAAAAGAAGCCAGCCGGAAAAGCACCTAACAAAAAGACAAAGTAATGTTTCGCAACGTCGGGGTATTTCGCGATAATTCCGACACGGTTAGGTATCACCTAGATCATTTTAAAACTCATACTCCAAACGAGTGGGCAGTTTATGATGATCTAGGTCATTTTTTGAATAGTGGGCATCCACTAAACATCGCGATTTTACATCTCCCGTATCCATTTAAACAGGATACCCAATTCAAGCTAGATCAAGTATATGAGATCAGTGATCTGGTCTTGGTAATTGGATCTGAGCTACACGATTCAACAGTTGAATTTATAAAAGCAAACGATAAACCGAATATTGTTTATTATATCTGCGGGTTTTTAAACTTTGAGTTAGCCCACGCAGAAGTGTGTCAGTACTTTGACTGGTTTGAGACTTCTAGATATTTCTACAGAGACTACCTACCCGAGATGCTAGGTCGTATAAGTTACACAAGACCTAAAGAGTCTCATTTTGATATTTTACTGGGCAGGAAGAAGCCACACCGTGATGCTGTTTATCAATACGTTAAACAGAATTTGCCAGCTGGCAACAGAGTGCTTACGTACTTCAACGAACATCAAATTGATTTTGCTACAGGCAACGAGCAGTGGATCTGGGAAGACCGCGGAATGCAGTTTATCAATGATCCTAAATGGACTGTGGACTTTGTTAAGTACTACGGCCACAATATGAGCATCAGCCAGGTAATTCCAATTGGAATTTACAATCGTACTGCGTACACAGTGATTGCTGAAACAAACTATAGCAATCAATACAGCTTCTATACAGAAAAGACCAGTAAGCCCATTATTGCACGAAGACTATTTGTGATTTTTGCAGGACGGCATTATTTACAGAATCTTCACAAGCTAGGGTTCAAGACATTTGATAGTGTCATTGACGAGAGCTACGACAGCATAGAAGATAATTCACAACGATGGTCAGCGGCGTGTGAGCAACTGTCGGCGTTGTGCAAACTAGATCAGGCAACAGTGCTTGAAAAAATCCAGCCTATAGTCGAGCACAACTTTACAGTTATGATGACCACAGACTGGCACAGAAACCTAGTTGCCGATATGGAACTTAGGGTCGATACACTTGTTCGGCAAATGCCTGGCTAGCCAAGTTTTTGGCCTTTGACTCGCACATGATGTCGAAGTGTTCCAGGAAGCGACCGGCCCAATCGTTAACCGCAGAATTCCAATAGAAGTCGCTGTGTGCGCGAAGCTTTGCCTTTTTGTAACCACTTACAAGCAACGCTGCGTGATCGGGCAAGGTGTTCGTGCAGTGTCCGGGGAGGACTGCTTCTTGGGAAACGGAGTAATGTAGAGTAGGGCGCACACCGCGCCAAGAATCAACAACTGCCTTAACACGATCGCTATTGACATCAACGTACTCTCCTTCTCGGATCCAGTGATGATGTATATCGAGCACAGTAGGTACAAGATCACGTAGAGACAAACAATCGTCGAGTCCATGGGTGTACTCCTCATTCTCTAGAGTTAGACAGTTACGTGCTTCGGGACTAAGGCGACCGTACACATCTCGAATACCTTGTGGGCCTTTGCGACCGCTGATATGTACGTTAATCTTAAAGTCTTGAAAGGATTGGCCGTAGCCCATCCAGCGTGTCATATCAGCGTGGTATTCGAATTCGTCGATTGAACGTTCAACAACATCTCCAGAATCACTTGCGAGAACGCAGAATTGACCTGGGTGAAAACTAAGACGCACATTGCAGCTACGAGCAAGAATACCCACTTGCGCAAAGTGCTTCTCGCAATAAGCCCTAACGTCAGACTGACGCCAAAAATAACTCCAAGAAGGCTCGGTATATAGAGGAAGAAGGTCGCTGCTAAGGCGTACCATTCTAAGATGTGGTTCAAGAGATCCTACCTTTGCTACCAGTTGTTTAACTGATTCGATGTTGTGCTTCATGATATCCCAGAGACGTTCCTCTGCAATATGCTGGCTCTGTCTATTTAGCCAAGCGGCAGTGGTGCCGCGGGTATTCAGTTCGGGCACAGACTCAACTTGTCCCTTGGGGTTAATTACGCTGTACTTGCAGGCAAAACCGATTCGTGCGTTCATGATTTTAACAATCTAAAGATGTTGTGATAACTTGCGGTGCATTGCTGCAATGCCCATTGTAACTGTCTAGCAGGCATTTCGTCAACGATTTGGTTAATATCTTTTTCAAGATCTGTGTGAGAATACATACGCTTAAAGGTATGGCGATTGTGATCGTCGAGTAATCCCAAAATTCTCTTGATTTCGTTTCGACGATCCTGCTGTAATTTTCGTGACATGCCCGTATTGTAACGGATTTGGGTTAATTAGTCAATAATACCAAAGTTTGCCCAATTTGCAGAACCCAAGCACACCCATCCCAATGGCCCACCCGGGGTCGGATTTGCGTTAAAAACAATGTGACCTTTGGTACTTGAGTAATTTGGCGGGGCTTCGCTTGCAGTCATTTTTACTTGCCCTACTTGCAGGTTGTCAATTTGTGCAGTGCCGTCTGAGTGAAGCACCACGTTATTTTGTCTGTTACTACTAAGCACCAACGATTGATTACGAGGAGTTCCAATTCGTCCTGTTTGGTCTTTTAGCTTACTAACAGTGACTTCAATTTCTTCATCCCACACCGCAAGTGCTGCACTCGGTTCAATGGTGTTAATACCTGTGCGCTTATTACCCACATATAGTGTTTCGGCAATTTGGGTTTCGCCCTCTACTTGCAACTCTTTTAAAAGACCAACTCGCTGAAGGTTACTTTCAGTGATACTGTACCCAATGCGGTTGCCTTCGATAACAGTGCTGCCGTTAACTGTAATCTTAGATAGGTCCAACCCGTCGGACTTGATGGTGTTAAAAATAACATCACTAAAGTTTGAAAACAGATCTTGGTTTAGGCCACTCTTTACATTGCTTGTGACAGATGACGATATTTGCTTAAAGAACTGGCTGGTTTCGTCTACGGTACCTTTAACGTTAAGGTTCCCCTCTACAGTTAGGTCTAGAGTTACCAAATTGTTTTCCACAACTACAGCGGCATCTAGCAAGGTTACAATACATTTGCTAGCACGATCATCAATACCGGTACTGCTAAAGCCTTTGATAATTCCGCCATGAATTTGGTCGCCACTGATTACTAGATCTTGTTGCTTAACGCTTGAGGCACTAATACTGCCGGCAGGAAAGTCTACTTCAGTAAGTTTGTTGCCAAGGATACTTTTTAGTGCGGATGAAAATTGCTGATCAATGTTTATGCCACTGATCTTTTTATCAATGATTCCGTGTATCTCGGACTCTAACTGCTTCTGGATATTGGTTACAACTACGTTAACCGCGGCGTTAATGCGCTTCTGTAATGCTTCTGTGTCCTCTGTGGACAGCAACTCAGTTAGCTTGTGAACAGCTAAGTCGTAGTTATATGTGTCTAAGCGGGTTTTTAATTGATCTTTTACAAGGTCAGTGATCTGTGTACTGACCTGGCTTTGAACGTCTTCAACTATGTTGGCTACTAAAGTGTCGAATTTTTTCAGTTCCATTTGTCCTCGAATCTAATGCTAATTACGTGTTCGTAATTTTTCTTAATCAGACTCTTGTACATGAGGTTTTTGTGTACTGTAAAATCGCTTGCGCCAGCATCTAAACTAAATTTTGCCAATTGTTTGAAGTACATGGTACGTCTTGGGAATGGCCCATAAGCAGTCATTGAGTGATCCGGATTAGAGATTTCGTACACTGTGGTATTCCAGGCGCTGCGATTAGCAAAGTCCCAGTCATGAAATTCATTGTAGACTCGGTTTGTTTTACCATTTCGAATTACGGCAGGAATACTAAACTCACGATCTTTAAAGTCTTGATTTTTGTAATCACGTAATGTACTTACCACAAACTCGTTTGCTAGTTTACAAATTTGTTTAACGGTGCTTTGCTGCTCAATGTCGTCTGCTGCGTAGGTAAAATACTCATCCATTGCAACTACAACGTCAAACCTTTTGTCGCACAGTTCGGTTTCTGGAATGTAGGTATATTCAATACCGCGGCCATCTAGGTACGAACGAGCATTGTCGCTTAGATTAGTAACCGAAATTCTGCCATTTCCTTTTGCAAAGATTGCGGGACTAAACCCAAGGAACAACGTTGTGGTTGGGGTGAAGTTATGAAACCCGTAGATACTGTTAAGTATGTCTTGTTTCTTAGTTACAATTTCTTGCTCTTTACTGGTATTAGTAAAAGCTGATAAAAGTGCATCCGAATATCTAATAAAATTCATCTTATAGTTATAGTTTATCAAGTATTTATTCGGAACGAACCAAATCGAGTGTAACACAGTGGAACCCACCTCCTAGTGTACGGCTATGACGTAATTCCAAGGGAATAACTTTGATCCCTTTAGCATCCAGCACGTCATGTAATCTTGTTTGTCTAGCGTCACATATAACTGTGTTTGGGTCCACCGAGAGCATGTTAAGGGCGATCCATTTGCTTGCATATGGGTACTCATAAAAGCCTTGAGGTTCAACTTCATCCACATATATCTTCTCCCAACCAGCGAAGGCTTGTGGGCAGTTTGTTTCATTAACTCTAGATCCATTTAATAACACCAACCCTTCCCTCAATACAACTACGGTGCTATCAATATGCACACCTGCGTAGAAGTTACACAGTTCGATATCCACATCCGGAACTTGTTTGCATAGCCAATCGTATGCGGCACGATTACCACTAGCCGATTCTAAGAATAGCCATTTGTCTTTTGAGACACGTAGAATGTTTGCTGCATCCAGTACCATGCCTTGATTGCGTGGCATGTGGATGATGTGTTCTGCTTCTTCTAAAACATCGATATAACACTGATATTCCATGTCGCGACAAGGATACATCATTGCAGGATTGATAAGAATACCGCCATGCACAATAAAACGATCACGGGGGCAATAGTTGTAGAGCCCATCATGCACTTGAAAGTTCATTGGGTCCGGGCGCACCACTTCTACACCATGTGCAGTTAGTGTGGCGCACAGTTGGCTCAAGTCTTCGTTAGTTTCATCAATGATCCACTGTGGTACTGGACCTGACGGGAGTGGAGTTTCTTTCCACAAGGTATTTTGTTCTTCTGCGCGAAAGACTCGATCGTATACTGGCCAGTTTGCATGTGTTGCATCGCCAACAATAATACGCTTTAACGGATCGTATTCATTCCAACTTGATATCATACCCAACCTGTTATTTGAAGTGTGTAACGCGGGTCAATTCCAATATTGGCCGCGGCGTGCGGGGTATCATAATCCCACTCTAGCACTGTTCCTGCATCCCAGTTAACAAGGCCTATGCCATTGATTTCACTGTAGTGACCAGGCATCCAATCTTCTAAGAACACTACTGCTCTACGGATTCGACGTTCCTGTCGTTGCAAGTTATGCAGTTTAACATATTTCGCATACAAGTCAGAGTGAGTTGGTAAGACTGTTCCAGTGTCCATGCGATAGTAACTAGTGCCAATGTCCTTCCATCCCATCTCCTGATATATCTCAACAAACTTGTGATTCCATGATGGCTGCTCCTTGCGCATGTCGCACATGGCGCCAGTGAACTTGTTACTGTATCCTAAGTTTAACCAACGCTCGACACTCACACCGTCATTAAAGTCTTCTTGCTCGTATTGTAGATAGTGGAACTCATTGTCCCAGAATACTGGCAGTTTATACGTTACGTGTGTTGCCATAATGTATTACCTTAATGTCCGGGTCACTAACCGAGTATTTGCGCCAAGGATCAACAATAACACTGCCCTTCAGGAACAGGCAGTACTGACTTTGCGCTTGGTTAACGCCTGCATAACCATACGTGACTTGACGGTTGTGTGCCAATAACACAACACCTTTGACCTCTTGTGGTACAAAGTCTTCTGTCAACGGATCTAAGTAAGTTGGGGAATACCCAAACTCTTCACAGTAATGCCCCACTAACAAACTATAGCTGCCTTCGGTGTATGCTACGTCAGGCTTGTAAGCCTTACCGTGAATATAAATAGGCAGATCGTAGATTTCTGCTTGTTGCACAAGAGCCAGTGCCATTAGCTTGGCCTGCTTTTCTCGGGCATTCATGATAGCATCAAATAAATCGTAGCCAAGATCTAATCGCTCTGCAAGGAATCTTAATGCAATGTTATCACGTGGGTGGCAGGGTCCGGCATCGCCCATACCTGCTGTCATATACTTAGGCCCCATAATTCGCATGCTAGATTTCGCTAGTGCATCAGTCACGACATCCACATTAATATTGCCTTGCTTGATAGCAACGTCCTGGATCATGTTAACTAATCCAATCTTGGCACTAATAAATGTGTTGTAAAACACCTTAATACATTCTGCTTCGTCCCATGTGCCCACTTCGTATCGTGGTTCATTTTGCATTAAGGGCTTGTAGAAGTCGATTAGTTCTTGAGCATCTCCTGTAAGACTTCCGTCTTCTGTTCCGATAATAACCATCTCTGGGTTAACCATGTCCCATTCAACTGACCCCATAGCAATCAGGTATGGGTTGTAAATGAAACGAGGATTTGTAATGTGCTGTCGTAGTTGTCCACGCACAGTGCCGGGCAATACAGTACTGATAAGAACAACCAGCTGGTTAGGTCTTGCCCAACAGTTAACTTGCTTTAGTACAGTCTCAACAATGTTGTAATCAAAGTCGGTATTTGGTAAGTGAGCAATAGGTGACGCACCACCATACTTGGGATCGTGTGGAGTCTGAACAGCAATGAATACAATGTCCTTGTTTAGCACTGCATCTTTGAGAGTGGGTGCAATTTTGATCTTGCTACTCGTTCTGGGGTAAATATCATAGCCGGTGACGTCATATTGCTCGCTCATCACTTCGGCGCAAGCCATTCCTAGTTTCCCCACCCCAATGAACCCAACTTTGGTTTTTAACATATGATTCCTTTTGATTTTTTCTATAATGTGTACTTTGACAAGTTCTTTTCCGAGTTGGATATTAGTATGGTTTGTCCTAGGCTAGGATCAAATCTAACAAAATTTTCAACCGAGTATCCGTTAAAAACTCAACTGTATCCTGTAAATGAGTCACTACGAAAAGATGTGATTATATTTTACGATCAAGAGCCGGTGGATGTAAACATTTTTTACAAGGAGTTTTACCGAGCTAATAACTTGTCAACACACAACATAAAATTGGTAGTAACAAGTGAAGTTAGCAGAGATGAAGAGTTCATACAGGAGAAGTTTTTAGCCCCTACCATGAACTACTTTTATCACGGACTGCTGTGCCCCGAGTGGTATAGAAACTATTGGTATACGGTACCGGATCCCAACTTGGATTTTGAACATGTATATATTACTTATAATAATCTTGTCACATGGAAACGACTTTATCGAGCCAATCTGCTTGTGGAGTTACACAACCGTAACCTCACCAGTCAAGGCTTGATCAGTTTCAAGGGGTTATCAAAGGATGAGCTGGCATTGTCTTTGCAGTATACCCTGTTGCCGGCACAGCATAAGGAAAAATTGGTAAAGAACTCACAGTTACTAGAGCAAAAGATTGTGTTAGATGATCAGAATGTAACTGGACACTACAGCTCTGCTATCAACATACCTCATATTAGAAGCGCATTCGTTAATGTTGTAACCGAAACTGTGTTTTACGAAAACAAACAACATCTAACAGAAAAAATATTCAAGCCTATTGTGGCCAAGATGCCATTTTTATTGCTTGCCGGGGCTAGAAACTTAGAGTATCTTAGAAGCTATGGATTCAAAACCTTTGGGGACTATTGGGATGAAAGTTACGATCTTATTACAAACAACTCTGACAGATTCGACGCTGTGCTTGATATCTTAGAAAGACTATGCAGTCTACCAATGCACGAGTTAGTGAGTATGAAGAAAGATATGCGTGGAATACTAGAACACAACTTTAATCACTTCTACAGGAATCTTCGCCCGTTGGTAGCAACAGAACTAACCACGAAACTGGGAAATGCTTTGTCTGGGGCTGGAATCAACTACAATGCATCTGCCCTTGAGTCTCTCAAGCAAACGTTAATCTACTAAATACTAGTATGAAAATTTCTGAAGTTATAGTAGAATCCGAGATAGACGAAGGCTGGAAAGATTGGGCAGCAACCGGCGCACTTGCGGCCGGGATGGCGTTGGGTGGCGGTGCTGCTGATGCCAAGCCTATACCACAGAAGCCGGCCGTGCAGTCCGTAGCTAACAAAGTTGCACAAATGAAGGCAGACGTTAATCGTCCATCTAACATTGAAACCACCGGTGTTAGTATGAACTCGGGTCCCGAACATATTCTGCAACGTGTTGCAATTCGCTCGGGAATTAAAGGTGATGAGCTAGCTCAATTTATGGCACAGGTTCGTCATGAATCTGCCGACTTTACTCGCATGAAAGAAATTGGTGGTGCCAAGTACTTTGCTAAACGGTATGACCCCAAATTGGCGCCCGAGACAGCTAAGATATTGGGCAACAAACATGCAGGCGACGGAGTAAGATATCACGGTCGTGGGTTTATTCAAATCACAGGACGAGACAACTATCGTATGGCTGGCAAAGCTCTTGGCTTGCCACTAGAACAGCAACCTGAATTAGCAGCTAAACCAGAAGTGGCTGCTAAGATTGCGGTGTGGTACTGGCAGACTCGTGTTAAGCCAAATGTACAAAACTTCAATGACACTAATGCAGTAACGCGATACATTAATCCAGCACTTCGCGGCATCCAAGATCGTTTGAATAACTTCAAACAATATAAACTAGCAATGAATCTTCGATAAAATTGTTATTTTGAGCTGAAGATAAATTCAGCTTCGGGTATACGTGTTCTACCGTTTTTACTACCCAACACAACAACGCGGCGCAGGCCGCGTTCTGTTTCGACTGTTAGGATAATGCACCCACCTGCTGCATTAGTGGTGCCAGTCTTGCTAACAATAAACTTGTGCTTGTGACCTATTAGGGGGTTGGTTTGTTTAAATATCAACCACTTCTTTTTGTGCTGTATTTCGATTTTAGTTTTCGCCGAGGAATTGGTAATTAGGCGATTTTGCTCTGCAACGTTTAGCAAAATCAGCAAGTCTTGCGCTGTGCTGGTGTTGTTAGCAGATAATCCGGTTGCATCTGCATACGTGGTGTTTCGCATGCCGTACTTGGCAGCATTGGCATTCATATCCCCTATGCAGTTACCATACCCGCCTACATAATTCTTGCAAAGTAACTCGGCTGCATGATTATCGCTTTTAACCATTGCTAGTTCTATCAGCTCTTCACGTGTTAGTTTGAGCGTGTTATTGTACGGTATGTACTGGCCGAGATCTTGTTTGGCATCTATAACCGTTAACACCGTCATTACCTTGGTAATGCTAGCCATTGGTCGAACAGCATCAGTGTCCTTGCTTGCGATTATTTGATTATTTGCATCCGCAACTAGCCACGACTTTGCTGTAAGGTCGCCATTGTCGCTAACAGTTCCGGGAGCTTTCCCCCAGCTAAGGCTGCTGGCCAATAATGCAAAAATAAAAATAACGCGGCGCATCTATCTAAGTAGTCAGTGTAATAGGTCATAATCGTGTACCCATTAATACCCTTGCATTTAATGCAAGGGCTTCGGGTTTATTTTACTTACCTGCTAGCGGATTGTCAAGAGCTTGCTTGATCTTGCTGTCAACTTCGCGTTGTACTTGCTTGATAGTTTGCTCTGTCTCTCGAGCAGTTTTGCGCATGTCTTGTTGGACTTCGCGTACTGCTACTTCTGCTTCACGGGCATTTTGTTTGCTAGAACGTTCAACTCCCTCGACTACTCCCTCTAATCGACGAATGTCTTGCTTTAAGTCATTCTTGATGTCGCGTGTGTAGTCGGCTGTTTTGGCACTATTATCTTGAATAGCAGCCATGTTCTTGGCACTAGTTTCTTCAATTATCGCTAGACGCTTGTGGAATTCGCTAAGATCAGGAGCAACATACTTCTTGATCTTAGCTTTCATGTCCATGTAGTCTTGATAAAACTCAAACGCACCCCACAATGATCCGCCTAACGCAGAAAACAATGGAATGGCCATTGCAATCATTGTGTTGTTTAATTTAAGTTTGAAGCCACCTAGGCTTACTTCGTATGCTTCCTTCTTTGGTGTGTTTTCCACGATGCTTTCTAAAGCATTCTTATTTTCGTCTGCCATTTTATTTTCCTAAGTTATATTGGCTGTCGACCATTTGTTGATGCGTTAATTCGCTGCCACCCATCAGTCGTCTGCTGATATTTTGATTGTCGACGTTCTGTTGATTTCCGTAAACCGTGTATGGTTTATAGAAAGTTGTATCCGGGATCTTGGCTGCGTTGTATGCATCAAATCCTGGAGTAAAACCCATTGCTTGGATAACAACATTTTGGATAGCTTTTTGTGCTTCTATATCTGTTGCCTTTCCCATTTCATTTGCTAAGTTAGAGGCTTTAGTTACTGCTTCCTTCTTAGCTGCCTCGGCTCTGCGTTCTGCAAGTACCTCTCTATTGGTCTTGGGCTTGTCTGCAGGCTTAGACTCGTTGCTGCTAGCGCTTGCACCGCTGTTATTGTTATCGGCCTTTTTAGGCTCATCCTTCTTGCCTTCAGCTGGCGCCTGCACAGGTGGAGGAGGTGGCTTAACCGTTGAAATAACTGCAACAGGACTAACGGATGTTGCAGAGGTTGTTGCAGGTGTGGATGTGCTAGTGGTCTGTGCAGAGATAGCATCAACGGTACCGGTGGTGTTAGCAGGATCGTTCCGTTGAGTTTCAACTATATCAGTCAATGCTGAATTAACTACTGTTGTGACTGCTGGACTAAGTCCCACAAGGTACTTGATAGCGTAGGCTGTTTTATAGCCCTCACATTGGGTACTATACAAGCTGTCTTTGATACATTGTGCGTTCAAATATGCTTGCTCATACCCCAAGCAATCTGTAGCAAATAATGGATTTAATCGGCATTGTTGATCGTGATATGCTTGAGCATAGCCCTGGCAGTCGGATGCAAACAGCGGACTGATGCTGCATTGTTGATCGTGATATGCTCTTTCATATCCTTCGCATGTTGTAGAATATAACGGATCTACTGAGCATTGGTAGGTTAGGTACGCTGCTGCATAGCCCGGACATGTTGTGTTGTATAAGGGATTAGCTGCACACTGTTGAATTAAGTATGCAGCTTGGTAACCGGAACAAGTGGCGCTATACAACGGATTGGCTGCGCACATTGCTTCAGTGTAACCCGGGCACGAAGGAGAGGTTAATGGGCTTGCTGAACAGATATCAGACCCAGTACCACCTAGTGCCTGCCAGCTAAATGCTCCAGTTGACCCCATTGGTATATTAATTCCCTGGCCGTGGTAATACTGATAATACTCGCCCTTTGACAAGTCGCCAGTCATCCCCGATGTCACGGCATTGTAGTTAACTAACGCCCCAGCAATTCTCGTATCAATTTGCCCAGCAGAATTAATTTTGACTTCAAAGCTGTTACCACCGCGGTTGTCACAACACTGGCTAACATTATACCATCCGTAGGTAGTGGATGTAGCTTCGTTTAGTACAAAATGAGAGTCAGGGCGGTATGCATACAGATCCGACCATAGCGGCATAATAGAGTAATTGAACTGAGAACCTGTGGTAGTTCTTAAATCAACTCCTGAGCAGCATAGGCCGCCGGCGCCAGTTGTGTTAGGGTCCTGAAATGCAACTACGCCGTTGGACATCATCCACGAATTGTTGAATGTTTTGCCAAACAGTGTAAAGTTATAGGCCAGTGGAACGTGTCTAAACTCGTCGTCGCCCATAGTGATATTAGTTGCCGCTGGGTTAGATCTAATATCCGTCAGAGGTAGGGCATTTGCCCCAGTCCCTACCGTAATAGAAAGTCCAGGGGCACCTGGGATCGGCACTGTTACAATTTCTGCTCTACCTAACAAAACAGTACCGAGTAGGATTAACGCTACTAGGAACCGTTTCATTACTTTGTGCTCTTAATTTTTTGCGGAATACGTTCTGGATTTGCGTCCCAGATTGCTTTGGCCTGTTCACCAATTTTGCCATCTGCTGGGCAAGGTGTACCTGCATTTAGCATAGCACTAAACACACGTTCGTCTTGACACATGATTGCAACGGCTGCAACCTTCATACCCATATCGTATACACTGCGGGCTAGCTTAATGCGTTCGCAGTTATAGTCAGTTTGGGTACCGCCCATGCTAATACCAAGAATTTGTGTTTGGACTGCACCGCTTGCAGCAACAGCACAGACATCACTGTTGATTACAGTAACCGCCGGTGCTACTGCTGTAGGTGGTGGGCTTTTTACAGTGGTAGTGCTTTCACTCTTGCTGTATGCTTTGCTGTCACTTGTAGATTGTGTGACAATAGGATCGCTTTGTGCGATCGAGTTGGTCGCAAGAACAGACCCGATGGCCAATGCGACAAATAATTTGTTGAACCCTTGCATTACTTACTCCTATGTTATTCTTATTATCTGAAGAATGCGTGTAAGTATTTACAAATAGGTTGTTCTAGATTAAATGCTGCTTATTTAACTTGGCTCTTGATCAATTCTTTTGAGGATTTCGTCGTAAAACGTGTCTAGTTCGCCCGCAAAACGCCCAATCAAGTGGATGTATAGATCCTTGCATAGCTTGTATTCTTTGCGCTTTAGTGCTTCTACAAACTCGTTGTGCAATTTAGTGGTATGCTCGATTGTGGTGATTTCTGTTAGCGCAACTTTCTCAGCTGGCACAACGCAAAATACTTCGAGCAGTTTCCCGTCTACATCGAACGTTTCTAGCTCAAGTACTGTGTATCGATCTCGCAGTTGATCTGCCACTTCTTTTCCAAAAATTAATTGCATTATTGAATATTCCCAATTGATTTTAGTTGCTTTTGATATCGTTGCACTTCTGATACAACAAAGTCTGCAACATTGTTATTGATGCTAGTATTTAATTCTAGTCCAGCATCCTTTAAGGATTTTGCTTTTGCTTCGTTGTTGATAATACGAGTTAATGCAGAGCTAATTTCTTTAACTTCGGTGGGGTTCGCAGAGGCATTAACCATCACAATTTGCCAAGAGATAAACCCGAAGTTTTTAAATCCTTTTTCCTTAAAGGTTGGTACGTTGGGTAGCTGTGATAGTCTGCTATCTGCTACAACTGCAATAGGAGTTAGTTGCCCTGCTTCAATTTGATTAATAACTGTTGGCAAAAACTCAAAGCTAACATCAATTCTTCCTGCAATTAAATCAGGAATAACTTCGATGGTTCCTTTATATGGAACATGCACCATATCTTTGTTTACTACGGATTTAAGCAGTTCTCCGTTTAGGTGTGTTATTGTGCCCACTCCTGCAGAACCATAGAATACAGTTTTGTTAGCAGGGATCTTGTTCCATGTACTCAAGTCCTTATACGGGAAAGAGTTGGTGGCAACTAACACAAGAGGAATATGCCCAAGATACGCAATTGGCTTAAGGTCTTGTGTTACTTCCTGCGGCAAACGCTTTAACGCGGTTTGCATGCCCAATGCAGCGCTAGTTACTAGCAATGTAGGCTCGCTAGTTTTGTTAGATGCTACATAGGTAGCACCAATGTTGCCGCCAGCGCCAGTCTTGTATTCGATATTAATAGGGCGGCCCAGTTCTTTGACTAGTTCGCGATGAACTGCCCGCGCTGCGCCGTCTGTTCCACCCCCTGCAGGGAATGGTACAACCATTGATAAATTATCTGCAAAAGCAGATGAGCATAAGAGTAAAAGTGATAATAATAGTTTTTTCATAAGTTTATTCCAAAAAGTACGGCGGGCTTAGACAACCTTTTACGCCATTTTCAAACTGACCGTTAAGCCAGTATCCGTCAAGTGTAGTTGATAATACGTGAGATAAATGCTGAACACCCATCACAAAGTTCTTACCAGCAGTTGAGTGATGAACAGTATCAAAAAACCATTGGTCTCTTTCACTGAAAATAGTGCTGCTAGGTTTGCCTACGCTGATTGTTGTTATGTCCCACGTTGGGTAAAGTAGTTGATTGATCCCGTTAGCAGTAAGAAACCAAGTCTTACCATCTCTAACAGTATACCCATAACCATATTTACCTCGAATATCTGTAAAGTCTCTTGAATTAATTGGGCAAGTTTTTAAGAATCGCATAATCATATGCGCCTGCTTAACTAAGCCAAGCGAGAAATCGGGACTCCAGTAAAACAGTTCATCAAACTCCCCGGGCTTATTAAATTGCTGCATGCTTGGACTAACGGTATTGTCTACTAGGTCCTGGAATCTAATAGCATACTTGCCGTCCACAACATGCAATCGTGGCTTCTCTGCTCCCCACACAAAACAAACGCTCTTACCAGCATCAATCATTGCACGATATTCTGGTATGATATTGCGGAGATGACTGCGAACGTAATTGTTTGGGCTGAAGTATGTGTTCATGAAGTAGATCCAATCGTACTTCACGTCGTTGTTTTGGTATACCTGGTTTGTTAGTGCCGTTAAATCAATGAGCCTATGTTTAATTCCAGGATGCTGTGCCATACGTGGAATAGCAACCTTGGATACTTCTGTACTAAAGTGACTGTTGAGATCACGGTCGCCTTCTATTGCCCAAAAGCTAGCGCACTCGTCTAGCTTAATGTCGTTGCTAACAAACGTATCAAGGATGTTTGTGGAGTCGCTGCCGCCACTGTAGAACAATACAACGTAGTCATACTGGTCTCGAATCTGCTGGGCTCTCATGCGATAAAGAGCACGAATATCAACGTCGGGCTCTTTAGTCCAGTCAAGTTGAGAAAATTCAACTTGATTAAACATCCAATTGGGGTGATTGCCTGTCTTTTCGTGTAATGTGATAGCTTCTAATTTGCTATAGGTTTTAACATCGCCGACTTGGTAATACCCAAATTTATCAATGCTCAAGATTTCGTAATTCCTAGTTTGCAGAACACTTGCTGCACTGCATTTGCTTGGCTTACACAGTCTTCTAGCGCATTGTGTAAGCCCACCTTGCCCTTTACTCGTGGGTCGCCGTGTACTTTAAACAGAGTACGACTGTCGCTGATCTGCCAGAATTGCCACGGGGTGGGCCAACCATATTGCTCATACAAGTTTTCCAGAATAGCAATGTCAAACACTGGCCCCTGGCACCAGATATTGTTTACGCCCACAAGGAATCGATTGAGTTCTCGATACATTTGTTCTACAGGCACACGACCTTCGGTGCCCAAGGCTTCTTCTCGAACATCTTCAGCTTGACGCATCCACCATTGCAGTGTATCTTCCTGGACCGTTCTACCACGGGCAATCTGTTCGTCTGCATCTGGGCGAATATACAAACCTGGGCCAGGATCTTCCATTGTGTACGGATTGAACTTAACTGCACCTAGCGTGAGAATAACACACCCAGGGCGAGTACCTAACGTCTCTAAGTCGAGCATAACGTCTGCCATTATTGATCCTGTTTAAGAACTTTTACAGTTTCGGCATGGGCCACACGTTTTCGGAGGCTAGAGCTAGAGAAGCTGTGGTCTCGTCCATTGAAGATTAGCTCAATTCCTCTAAACTGACATTCTGGCTTGCCAGTAAAATCCTTGTGCTCATATTCCACACCCAGGATTCGCACATCTACTGGAAGGATAAGCAAAAGGTCAACGAGATCTTGCTCAGTTTGATACACTACCACTTCGTCAACATAGCGGCAAGCTGCTAATTGAATCTGGCGCTCAACGATACTTTGCACAGGTGCATTCTTAGTGTCAGGGCGATCAATGGTTGGATCAGTTTGGAGTCCGCAGATAAGATAATCGCAATGATTTTTAGCTTCGGAAAGCATCGCAATGTGACCTGCATGAAGCATGTCAAATGTTGAGAACGTGATACCGATTCTTTTACCTTCAGACTTGAGTCGTTTGATGTGATTGAAAATCATTTAATTAGATACTTCTTTCTTTCTTTGAAGTCGCCGCAATGAGCACACTCTTTTTCCTGCACTATATATTCGTCAACGTAGGTTTTAATGTGATTTGAATTATCCCACTTTGTCCATTTGTGAAAACCCCACTTACACCACCAACTAGACACTAGCAGCCTATCGCCTTTTAAAGCTCTAAACGTGTTGTCTTCTTCCACGGACATTAGACAACTTCCTCAAGTACACCAAGTAATTCGGCAGCAATTAGCCAGCATCCTGCGGCAGCTACAGAGCCGTTAAACAGTGCAATGCCTGCAATAATGCGCAATGCACTCTTAACAAGGCTAACGTAGAAATGGCCCTTACTGGGGTCCTTGGGTTGAATTTCGAACTTTTCTTCCATTTTGTTTGTCGCCACAGTTACATTGGCGCCCTTGGTTACATTGTTGATTGCAATAAGGATTAGGGGCCAACAGCCCCCGGATCCATTTATGCAATAGTTTGATCATTGATCTGCTTCGAGCTTAACAGCAAGCGGAAATCCGCTGTTACGTGCAAGCAACGTAACCTCTACGCCCTTTTGTTCAGCGATCTCGTAAGGCAAAGTAGCTACAACAGCCGAACCGTCTTCGTGGATCTTCATGGTCATTGACTCGGCGCTAGCTTCACTATGCCCGAAGATTGCCATCAAGGTTTCTACTACAAATTCCATTGTGGTAGTATTATCGTTTACATAGATAACGTTATACAAAGACGGCGGCTTAACGTCATGGCGGGGTTGGATACGGATTTGTTGGCGAGTTTTAGTGCTAGTCGACATATTTGAAATTCATTTAACACAGGGCGTGATTGCCCTGTGTATGTTGCATTATACTAGTTTACTTCTTAAAAGTCAATGCAATCTTTTTCGGCTTCTTTTCTTCTGGTACAACCAGTTCCAAAGATACTGACAAGATACCGTTTTCAACAACAGCACCGCGTACCTCAACGTTATCTGCTAACGTAAAGTCTCGTGCAAAGTTGCGATTGCTAATGCCCTGGTGCAAGTATGTTGGAGCAGATTTCTCGGCATCCTTGACCTTTTCGCCAGTTACGGTAAGAACATTGTCTGCTAGTTCTACGTTGATTTCGCTTTCTGCAAAACCTGCAACAGCGACTTCAACCACAAAATTGGTTTCGTTAACTTGAACGATATTGTGCGGAGGGTAGTTGCCTTGTTTGCTGTTTGCAAAGGTGCGATTCAATTCCTCAAACATGCGGTCAAAGCCAATGGCTGAACGATGTAGGGAAGGTAGGTCTAGAGTACGGATGTTGAATTGTGTCATGTTATTCTCCTATTAAGCAAGTTATGACGTTTAAAATGTAGCCCGATTATCGGCACTACACAATTATTTATTATACAGACAAAAAGTCTTCAATCAAATTATTTTGGGCATCTACAATTTCAATGCGCTTGGTACTACTGCTGTGATAGTGTGACTTATAAGTTAGCAAAAAGAAACTTATATCTGCCGAGTCTGTGAATTTGAGGTACAGGTGTTTACCCTGATTGCAAAATATAACAGGCAACCCATGCTTAGTTGCCCATCTGTTTACGTCTATTTCGATAAAGGATATTGCTGACTGGTTAATTCTGTCACTGTTGTCTAGGAAAACAGTCTCATCAGCAGGTAGCCTAAATCGAAGTTGCATTAGTACAGTTTCTTTGGCAAGCTCTCTGCTTGCAGTTTCTTTTGCCAGCGGCGTTTGGCTTGCGCTTTTTTACGCTTACGCTCAGTGGTTGGCTTTTCGAAAAATTCACGCTCTCTCAGCTCTTGTAACTTACCGGAGTCTTGGATTTTCTTTTTGAATTTACGCAATGCTTTGTCAACGTTGTCGTTTTGTACAATTACACTGCTACCATAAAGTTTGATTCGTTCGTTCATTAGTGTCCTATTCTATAAAATTGGGTGGATCGTTATATTTAACCACTTTGTCGGTTATTTCGATCTTTTTAAACCCCTGCTTTTTAATTTCAGCTAGGGTGTACATGTAAGGCATTAGAGTTCTCTCCAATATGCTCTTGAGTCCGCGAGCACCTACCTTTTGTTCAAATGCAAGTTCTGCAACGGCATCTACGGCCTCCGCAGTAAATGATAGTTCTACTTCGTCTGAGCTAAAGTAAAATTTCATCTGTGAAAGTAGATTGTTTTTGGGTTCAGTTAGGATCCGAACAAAGTCATCTTTGGTGAGCTCATCAATTTGCACAGAAATTGGAAATCTACCAGTGAACTCCGGAATCATTCCGAACTTCATGAAGTCTTCTGGCGTAACCTGCCCGTTGTTGAGGTCTGCTGTATTGTTGCTATTGAATCCAATGCTGGTGCCACGCTGTCTGCGCTCGACGATTTTGTTTAGATCAACAAATGCGCCGCCAGCAATAAACAAGATCTTGCTGGTGTCAACTTCAACTTGATCTAGTGCGGGATGTTTTTTGCTGCTGTTTACACTAACCTTGCATTTGGTTCCTTCTACTAGCTTTAGTAGAGCTTGCTGAACACCTTCACCGCTTACGTCTCGGGTGATGCTGGCCCCTTCGCTTTTACGAGAGATCTTGTCAACTTCGTCAATAAAAATAATGCCTTGCTCACAACGTGCCACATCGTAATCGCTTGCTGCTAGCAGGCCACTGATAATGCTTTCAACATCATCGCCTACGTAGCCTGCTTCAGTTAACGTAGTTGCATCAGCAACAACAAATGGCACATTCAAGTACCGTGCAATTGACTTGGCTAGCAGTGTTTTGCCCGATCCAGTTGGGCCAAAGATTAGAATGTTTGACTTCTCGAGTTCTACACTGCTTTCAAAGAAGATTCTTTTGTAATGGTTTACAACGCCTACGCTGATTGCGATTTTTGCAGCATCCTGCCCAATTACATAATCGTCGAGATACTGTTTAATTTTGATAGGATCGAGAGCTTTGTTAACTTTCTTATCTTTGCGGATATGATCGTTGTTCTCTTTGTTGATAATGTTCGAGCACAAGGTAATGCACTCATTGCAGATTCCTGCATCGTTCGCAACAATCAGTTTATCTACTTCGTTACGGTTCTTGCCGCAGAAGTTACAGTGTACTTGAAGTTTGAGATTTTCGCTCATTGGCTCGATTGATAAAATATTCTAGGACTGTGCTGTGCTTGCGATCGTTGTTGATGAAATTCTTAGGCCCATAATTGTAAGACTTTGGCAACAATGCCAACGCATCTTTGAGCGGACTTAGTGTGGTCTCAACGGTATTAACTACCACCGCATCAGCTAACTCTGCAACCTTAGTTAGCCAACTCTGATCCGGCATTTCTGAGTTAAACAGGTACACGTTAAATGCTTCGTCGTGGCCTGCACATAAGAATGCCAAGGTCTCAACATCATCGGGGCTAACGTCGATTAACAGTATGTTGTGATTAGGATCCTCAACAAAATCCGGAGGTGTTATAAAATTTGTTGTCATTGCTTCGATAGATACTCTTTGATTTGATCTTGTTCGCTTTCACTTAGATCCTCAACTGCGTACTCTCCGCTGTTGATACGATCAATTAAGTATTTAATGTATTCTTCATTGTAGGTGTAACTATCTGTGGTGCTCTTATCCAATTCGATCCATTTAACACCGTTGAACTTGAATAAGCGGCCAGGCAAGTAATCAATACGCAAGAACATGTCTCCTTTATTGGCTTGCTCAGGAAACTTAGCTCCAAAGTCTGCATTTGCAGGAGTCCCAGTTGGAACATTGTCTGCTTGTGCAGTTAGGTCCGGAACCATCTTGTGTATTAGTGTCTTGATGCGAGTATTAGGATCAATGTACTCTTCGGTTACTTCCTTCATTGGTCCGGAATATTCTGACTCGGGCGGAGTAATGTAATCGCCGGGACGTTCAACTGAATCAATGCCCAATGTTAGAATCGGGGACTCAACTTCGTGACCTTTGGCTAGATTTTCATCAAAGCGTTCTAAGAACTCTTCTTCAACTGCTTTGGCTTCTTTGTTTTTGTCGAAGAATGTTTGCATAACTTCTATCAGTTTTTGCTTCTCTTCCTCGGTCCATGGTTCTTTAAAGTCATCTGGATTGCCGGAGTAAATTTCCGGTGCTGCATCGACTTCTACTTCGGTAGTAGCATCCTTGGTCTTTTCTGGGTGCCACACCATTGGTGTCAAATTTTGAAAATGCGAAAACGGTTGATTTAAGTACGGGTGTTGCTCAAGGATTGTTTTTTCCTTTTCGTG
>JACCDT011525647.1_pt1 | contig 27613 bp, 27 predicted proteins | sample 7446291 | NCBI WGS metagenome assembly JACCDT01 (sample SAMN15323446, study PRJNA562643) | freshwater metagenome | isolation source: river surface water | place: USA:Blue River Watershed | collected 2017-08-17 | reverse complement strand
GGTACCTGCTCTCCATTTGCAGGATTTGTCGCATATATACCCTCGAGGACTATGCCTGTTTTTTCATTTTTATCATTGATGCGGTCATCTTCGCTTATTGCTTGTACTTGGGCAATATAGCGCTGTACTTCATCCCAGTTTTTGATCTGTGGCGCGAGCTTTTCTACGAGTATATGCTCTGGCGCAAGTACTACATACGTCACCCCAAAGAGCGTATCTGCACGAGTAGTAAAGACAGTGATCTTTTCATCCTGCCCTTCTATAGCAAAATCTATCTCGCTTCCCTCACTTTTCCCTATCCAGTTTCTCTGAATTTCTTTTATACTGTTTGGCCAATCTATAGTATCGAGACCATCCAAAAGTCTATCTGCGTAGGCTGATATACGCATAAACCACTGGCGCATAGACTTGCGAACAACAGGGTACTCTCCGCGCTCTGAGACCATCGAGCCGTCTGGTGCTACTATCACTTCGTCATTTGCGAGCACTGTCCCAAGCTCTGGGCACCAGTTCACCTCTGCATAACCTTCGTATGCGATGCGGTATTGCATCAAGATATCTTGCTGCTCTTTTTTGGTATAGCTACCCCATGTAGGATCTTCTTTTGAAAGTTTCTCTATGCAGGTCTCTATAGACTCTGCTTTATTTGTAGCAGTGTTGTACCATGAATTGTACAATTGCAAAAAAATCCACTGCGTCCATTTGTAGTATTCAGGTCTATGTGTTGCCACCTCGCGAGACCAGTCGTATGAAAAGCCGATATTCGAGAGCTGTGTTTTGTAGTGTGCGACGAGCTCTTCTGTATGAGGGCCAGGGTGGTTGCCAGTCTTTATCGCATATTGCTCTGCTGGGAGGCCGAAGCTATCGAAACCCATCGGGTGCAGTACATTGAATCCTTGCATCCGTTTGTAGCGAGAAAAAACATCAGAAGCAATATACCCACGCGGGTGCCCTACATGGAGCCCAACTCCTGAAGGGTACGGGAACATATCGAGAACATAGTGTTTTGGTTTTGTAGTGTTGTCGAGAGTTTTGTATACACCCTGCTCTTCCCAAGTATTCTGCCACTTTTTCTCGATGTCATTATGGTCGTACTGTGGCTTTTCAGATTTGTTCATATACCCATTTTTCCATAAAAACAAACTTATGGCAATAAATTGACATTTAAGTAAAATTGAAGTAAAAGAGATATAGGATTTGTTTTTTTTCATACAGCAACGAGCAGACTGATATCCGCATGTAAGTACTGGCGAGGGAAAACATACGAACAGAACGCACCTGCACCATCAGGTCTGGGATATTGGAGAAGCTGCGGGCCTCTGGCTTTAAAGCGTAAGATATAAATAGTTAATGGAACAACTATCTCATCTTACAAACATAAGTATTGTTGTATGTAGACCGACGAAGCATATTCAAAAGGCTAAAAAATCTCAAATTCTAGGTCTGCAGACCACAGGGAGTCAAATATGTGACTCCCTGTTTTTATTTACTATATTTATTTCTCGTGACTAAGTGCGATAGTGAGCGCTTCTATTGCGATTTTGCGGGCTGCATCGGGTTTGAAGAATTCCTTTGCATGACGCGCCATAGTGTCGTATCGCTCGCGATTGCCGAGGATAGTGTCTATCTCATGGAGTACTACAGATGGATTCATATTTGCCTCCTCTACTACTACACAGCCGCCTGCTCTAGCATAGTGATATGCATTTTTGCGCTGGTGATCATCATGCGCTATCGGGTATGGGATCATAATAGAGGGCTTGCCCCATGAAGCCACATCAAATATACCGCCAGAGCCTGAGCGTGTGATCACGATAGTGCTCGCCCCACCAAACATCTTCATCTGGAGCTCATTTAAAAATGGAAATACTTTGTAGCGAGTACGGTGGATATTGCCTTCGAGTACGATATGGCTGTCTTCGAGTACACTCTCGTATTGCCCTGGCCCTGCTTGGTGTATTACCTGGTATTTGTCTACAAGCTGCGGCAAGATTTCAATTATCATATCGTTGACTGCTTTTGCGCCTTGTGAGCCACCGAGGACACCAATCACTGGCAAGCTTTGGTCGAGATCAAAAAATTTGACTGGATCTTCTGTTGCAGCAATAGTCGTCGTACGGCGAGTAGGCTGACCCACGAGCGATACTTTGCTCTCATCAAAAAATGCTGCAGCCTCAGGGAATGCAATTGCAACTTTGACTGCAAATTTGCCTGCCCATTTATTCACGCGGCCCGGCATAGTGTCTGACTCATGGATAATCACCGGTATACGCAGAAGCCGTGCCGCCACAAGCACTGGGAATGCTGGGTAGCCGCCCTTGCTCACCACCACATCTGGGTACAGTACAAATACCTTGCGGATAGCACCAAAGATACCAAAAAATGTTTTGATAGCGTCGATAAAGTTTTTGAAAGACGGATATACACGGAGCTTGCCGGCAGTGACAGGGATGAATTTTATATATTCTGCTTTGAGCGCATTGGTGTCGTATGGCACGTCTGCCATGTAGTACATCTTGAGGTTGATTATTTTTTCTTCGTCAACAAGTTTATTCATCGCCTCAGCTATCGCAATGAGTGGATAAAAATGCCCACCTGTACCTCCGCCTGTAAAAAGTATTTTCATATATGCTTTATAGTATACCCTATTTTTTTATGTTCGTTTATAGCGAGAGATTTGGAGTATGATACCCACCGAAAGAAGCGCAAAAAGAAGTGCTGTCCCTCCCTGGCTCACAAATACGAGTGGCACACCAGTGAGTGGAAATAGCCCCACAATAGAGACAATATTGAGAAACGACTGCGCGACAAGGAGTGTCGTGAGTCCTACGACGAGAAATCTACTAAATGGATCCGGTGCGCGAAATGCGATGCCGTATCCTCGAATAGAAAAGAATAAATATAGACACACGAGTATTACTGTACCGAGGAATCCAAACTCCTCTGCAAACACTGCAAAAATAGAGTCTCCCTGTGGCTCTGGTAGGTAATTAAATTTTTGGATACTCTGGCCGAGACCTCTACCAAATACTCCCCCACTCCCAATAGCAATTAGCGACTGCTGCAACTGATACGATGCACCACGAGGGTCTGAGCTCGGATCAAGGAATGTCTTTACGCGCTCCATCGTATAGGGGCGTACAAAAAGAAGTCCCGCAAAAAGGACGATTGCGACCCCCATGATAATAAAAATCTTTTTCATATGGATCCCAGAGACAAAAAGCATCACCGACGAAGTAAGTGCAATCAATATAAGACTTTTTGTATCTGGCTGCAGAAGAAGTGCCACCGCAGTGATAGAGATCATCACCACAAAAGGCACAATCTGCCCATTTCCCTCTTTTTTCTTTTTTTCAAACCATGCGAGCCATGAAGAAAAATATATTACAAAAGCGATCTTCAAAAACTCTGCGGGCTGAAATGACACTGGCCCAAGACTGATCCATCTGCGTGCGCCACCATGAGCAAAGCCAAGCCCTGGGACAAACACCAGCACCGTGAGCACAAGTCCAAATATAAATATATATAATGCGTATTTGCGCCAAAAGATATATGGGATTTTAAGACAGCCAATAAGTGCCGCAAAGCCGAGTGTATAGCCGAGTGCAAATTGACTAAAGAGCACGCTATAAAATTTGCTTTCACTGCGCGCAAGGATTCCAAGCGATGCAGATATAAAAATAAATAAGCCGACAATACAGAGTGTGAGGACCACACCAAAAAAGCTTTTATCAAATGGCTGCAATTTGTGCGCTATAGCTTTTGCCATATTAGCTGATGAGCGCGAGTACTACCCCCGCAATAGCTGCTATCATACCGACAATCCAGTAGCGCATCACGATCTTTTCTCGAGACCAGCCGAGCGCATGGAAATGGTGATGTAGTGGTGCAATTTTAAATACACGATGCTTGTTGAAATATTTGTAGCTTGTAATCTGGATCACATTTGAAGCACTTGTCGCCACCAATGGAAGTGCAATAAGTGGGAGGAGGAGTACGGTGTCGGTGAGAAATGCCACCACAGTGAGGAGTACCGTGAGGCCCAGTATCCCCGTCTCTCCCATGTAGAATTTTGCCGGTGGTACATTGAACCATAGAAATGCCAGTATAGAGCCAGAGATAACCCCACAAAGAGCTGCAATATCTACCATTTCTTTACCAAATGCAATCCCCGCATATGCGCCAAAAATAATAGCGAGTACTCCACCTGCGAGACCATCCATACCATCTATCACACTAGTAGAAAATGTCGCCACAAGTACAAAAATAAAAAATGGGATAAAAAGAAACCCAAGATAGAGTGGATGTGATACAAAAGGAATAGCTACACCAGTGACACCAAGCTTGAAATAAAACCATGAGCCAATGAGTGCTCCCACGATAGCGACAACTACGATTTTTACACGGCGATATTTGATGTCATCATTTTTGAAAATACGGCTTCCCCCATTGATCTGGAGAAAATCATCAAAGAGCCCAACAAACGCACCAAAGAGAAGCGATGCGAGCGGCACGAGCGTCTGATTGCGACTATAGAAATCGAGCTTTGCACTGAGGTCCGATGGGAATACTTTTGAAATGATCCACATGAGCGAAATAGTCGCAAGTGTCGCACCCCAGATCACAATACCTCCGACGCGAGGTGTAGAGACCTCGGCTTTGGTATTGTGGAGCTCAGAAAATGAATCGTTTGTAAGATCAGATACATCCGTACGAGGGATTTTTTTCCACCACTTTTTTGCGAGCATGTAGTTGATAAGGCGTGGCGCCATGATAATACCTATCGCAAATGCGAGTGTAGTGGGCAGGAAAATTTTTACAACGTGGATGATCATATATTCAAAAAGTTTTAGAGTTCTTTGTTTTCTAGTAATTGTCGCACCTTTGCACTTTGCTCAGCATAGCCAGGGAGCTCATTCACACTAGTGATACCAAATTCCCGGAGCATATCTATCGTCGGCATGTACACGACACTTCGCCCAGAGCCGCTCGGGGCGATAAGCCCACGCGATACAAGTGCGCGGATAGAATACACACTCTGCACCCCGCGGATAAACTCTATATCGGTCTTGCTCGCCTCTCCCATATAACACACGATAGCGAGTACTTCGCCTTGGGCCTTTGAGAGCTCTTTGCTAAATGCATCTTTTTGCATAGCCGCGATGAGCTCACTATGTGCAGGTGCGACAGCAAGCGATACACTGCTCTCTTGTACCAAGAGTATCACCCCCGTCTCCGCGAGCTTTTCTTGGAGCTCTGCCACTGCAGGAGCGATTTCTTCAACAGAGACATTGAGCGTTTTTGCGAGCACTGCAAAGCTCATGTCTTCTGCAGTATAAAAAAGAATTGCGTGAATTTGCGATGCTATTGTAGAAAGTGGATTATGCATTGTGTGATGTATTGTTTTTGTTGAGAATAATATCGCCAAAGGCCCCAGTATCTTGGTCTGCAAGGACGAGCCCTCTACGTACAAGCTCTAGCATACCAAGAAAAGACACTATCGTATAGACTTTTTGGGTGCGCGTATCGCCATCGGGGTCTTGGACTACTATATCTTTGAAATTCATACTCGACATAGCACGAGTGATACGGTCTTCGAGTGTTGCGAGGACTTCAGTGATAGAGATAGTCTTGTACACACGCGCTTCAGGCTTTTTTTCAACTACTGGCACACTTGCAAAGAGCCCCTGGAGCAGTGAGATCAGGCTCTCTTTTGTAAGATTTGGATCTGGTGCAAATACTATTGCAGCCTTTTGAGGAGTACCTGCATACAGTATTTTTTTGCCATATGCTTTTGAAAGGTCAGCTTGTACTTGGGAAATAATTTGAAAAAGTGCGAGCCTACGCTCGAGGTCTGTGATAGATTCTTTTTCCTCTACCGTGAGCTCGAGATTTGGCAAGAGCGAGCGAGCCTTGATCAAAATAAGTGTCGCTGCTACTGCAAGAAACTGCCCCACCATATCTGGCACCATGCCATGCTGCTGTATGTACAAAATAAAGTCGTCAGTCACCACCGCAAGCGAGATATCATTTACAAAAAGTTTGCGCTTTTCCACCATCTCCAAAAGCACCTCTATCGGCCCCGTAAATTGCTCGTGCTGTATATAAAAAGATGCGGTAGTCTCAGTCTCCATGAATGGATATAGTATACAACATTTATATTTTTCTACCCATAAAAAAGTTCCGGCCATCTACATGTAGATGGCCGTGTGGCGGAGGGTATTGGGTTGAAAGAACGAAAGAGAGATGAGAGAAAAAGAACAAGGTTTTTGAGAAAAAAGAAAGAACAGGGTATGTTATGTGTACTAAAGAATAGTACAAAAAGTAAAAGAAATTGCGTTGGTGCTCCGAAGGAGATTTACATTATGCAAACACCAGATTTGAAGGCTTGTAGTGCCATGATATATATACAAAAGTACATATATCACTAAATTGGGTTTGCTCGAAAGAGCAGTTGTAAGAAAATGAAATCAAATCCTTACATACCTATAATACCACATCCCAAAACATCACACAAGTTTTTTGTGTGATGTTTTGGGACTTACTTAATTATGAAAAAGACTTATGTATATACAAATCTTCTCCTTGCAAATATGCAAAATTATATTCTTTTGGAATCACAAGATTTGAATTTCCATTTTTTCCATAGTCAAGACTTTCTAAAAGCATATTCTCGAGAGCTTCTCCTTTATTGCGAGATCCGTTTTCAAGTAATTGTTTAGGGATCGCTACTATAAACATTCCTTTATAGCCTCTGTGTGCATCTCCATCGAGTTGTCGTTCTATTTGATTTACTGCACTCTCCCCACTCTGCCATGTCATAGTACTTGTAATACCCGTACCAGGACTCACCTCAAAATTAGTTTCAAAAATATTTTTTGCAACAGATTCATCTGTCTGATGAGTAAATATATAGTGTGTATCTGCAACTGCAAGAATTTTTGCTCGTATAGCTTCTATACCGGTGGCTTTTTCCAAACTAGTATCTTGCTGCTCTTTTGCTAATTCTTTTTCTACAGCATCTACCATGCTTTTTGGCGCCCCTCCGAGCACATATTGTTTACTCTTGCCAGATTTTATATCTGCTACATATTGGGCGATTTTTGGATCAAAATTTTCTCTAAGCCCTTTTGCCATACCGTTGCCAATATTTGCAAATGTATTGTATATATCTATCCCCATCTGATGTTCAGAGTCATTGAAGTCGCTCTTTTTGTGTTCAATAGGCGCAGGAATAGCAGTATCGTTGGTGGATTCAGCAAGCTTTGTTTCTACCGGATCCCGAAACGCTGGTCCGAGACCTTGTAATACAAATTCTTTATCTTCTCCATTTTGAATACGTGTTACATATTCTTCTATTTTTGATTCTGCACCAGGGAATTTTTCCATATTTTATTTATCTATCTTTTTGAGCACTATATTGAGCTCGTCGATCTGTTTTTGTGAGATAGCAGACGGTGCTTGCATCATCGGGTCCTTGCCTTCGCCAGTCTTTGGGAATGCCATAACTTCACGGATGTTCGGCTCATCGAGGAGGAGCATGAGGAATCTATCGAGACCCCACGCGATACCCCCATGTGGTGGTGTGCCAGTTTTAAATGCATGGAGCATGTGGCCAAAGTTCTCTTGTATCCCCTCTATATCGTGGCCAAGGATTTCAAAAACTTTTGAGAGTGCCTCATACTCGTGGTTGCGGATAGATCCACCGCCAATCTCGTATCCATTGAGGCAGATATCGTACTGTGTAGTCAGGATATCGCCAATATCTTTGCCCTCCATGAGTGCCTCCATATGTTCGTCTATTGGGCGAGAAAATGGATTGTGCGTAAATGTCCACTGCCCTTTTGTATCTGGGTTGTCACTTTTATCGGTGCGTTCAAAGAATGGGAAATCTACTACCCAGCAAAATGCGAGGAGATTTGGATCGTTTTTGTCATTGCGTATATCTGGGCGGTCGTTCCCATATTGCTCCATTGCGTCTTTGTATGAAATACGTGGGAATGGGATTTCTTGGATTTTCTTTTCAGGGAAAAGCTTGGTCACTATCTCTATGAGCATAGCTTCATTGAGCGCCATCACGTCTTCACGAGCGACAAAGCTCATCTCCATATCGAGCTGGGTGAATTCTGGCTGTCTGTCGCCACGAGTATCTTCGTCACGCATACATTTTGCAATCTGGAAGTATCGCTCTATGCCACCTGCCATGAGGAGCTGCTTGTACTGCTGGGGAGATTGTGGAAGTGCATAGAATGTCCCTGGATATACACGAGATGGTACTACATAGTCGCGTGCACCTTCTGGGGTACTTTTGGTGAGGATAGGTGTCTCTACTTCGATGAATTTCTCTGTGTGGAGGAAATTGCGCACATGGCTGATTACTGCATCACGCATACGGATATTTTTTTGCATGCGAGCACTACGGAGATCAAGATAGCGATATTTGAGACGTGTCTCCTCGCCTACTTCTTTGGTGTCTGTATTTATTTCAAATGGGAGCGGCTCTGCTTTGTTGAGTATTTTGATATCGGTAATCTCGAGCTCGATATCGCCATTAAGCTTCCCTGCTACTACATTTCGCTCTGGGCGGGCATTCACCATACCGCGGATCTCTACTACAGACTCAGGGCGTGCGTCTTTTACTACCTCTACGAGCTCTGCCACGCGCGCCGGGAGGAGTACCCCCTGGACAATACCAGTCATATCGCGAAAATCAAAAAACACCATTTTGCCCTGGTCGCGGCGTACATCGATCCAGCCTTTGATACATACTTCTAGACCTTTGTGCGCCCCGAGTTCATTTATATAGATTCTTTGCATAGACCCTATTCTACAACATTTTTTGTAATAAAAAAAGCCTTAGATATCTGCTGGATATCTAAGGCTTTAAAATTTTAATGAATTAAAAGCTATGCTTGATCCATATTACTTTTAGCTTTTATTTGGCATACTTTGTTCAAAAAAAGCTCTGCGGTTTCCATACGAAACATAATCTCCTCAGATACAAGCGTACTTGTCTTTTCTGGTATGTCATACCATTTAAGGTTGTACATACTAGTCTTTGTATCACAAAGAAAGTCAAACTGTGTTTCGATGTCGGCGTTATTTGTTGTTACAAAATCAACTATTGCCATATCATCGACAGGAGTAAAATCTTTTACCGACGCTTCAAATATTCTTGCTACAATTGAAGGCAATGGGTCACCCAACACTTCTTTACGTACAGAAATAATTATTTTTGGCATCATCACTAAAATATCTTTTGCAACAGAATGAAGTGCCAATATCTTTTGCGAGGCGACACTCTTTTCATCTTCTGATTTTTCATCAAAAGAAAAAAGTGTGACATCTGCAAAATCAAATTGCAATAACTTTTGCTTGTTTTCTAGAAGAAAGTCAATCTCTTTTGTAATAAAAACCTCAATTTGTGTACTTGTTGGTTTTTTGTTATCAAGCGTTTCTCTAAAATTGTTGATGGCATGGATAACCAAAGGAACATTTTTTTTAATTTGTATCATTTTAAAATTTTTTTAATTTACTACATCATAACACACTTTTACAAAAAGATAAAGCCCACCATCTCTGGGGGGCTTTATCTTTTAATACGGCCATTCTGCAACTTCTATTAGTTCTGGATAAAAAAGCTTAAAAATTTCATCTACCTTTTTACACATTTCTGTGTGGTATTTTTTAAGTTCATGAACATAAAACTCTAACGCTTGGGTATCATCCCCATTAATTTCTTTAAACAAAAAAGAAATTCTTGCGTCTTTTTTTAGTTCACCAAGAAGCACCTCTTTATATCCGGGCGAAGCAGTAGATATTTTCATACCAGGTATACTGCTCTCTTCAAAAACTTTTTTCAAAGATTTACGCAAATCAGCTGTTTGCAATTGTGTTAATTGTACCATAAATACTTAATTTAAATTTGTTATTATTATAGCATACTTTATAAATTTTGCAAATAAAAAAGCCCCGAAAAAATTCAGGGCTTTTTACATAAGTCTTGCTTATGTTTTTACGATAATGAAAATTCTGCTATCAAATTAGACGCTTTATATAGTTCCTTAAAAACACCTTTTTCTGTAGCAAGAAGTTGTTTTTTACTTCCCTCTTCTACAATTGTACCGTCTTGCAAAATAATTACTTTGTCTACTAAATCGAGCGTGTTATACCGATGCGATATAATCAAACATGTTTTACCAATAGATATTTCTTTATACAAACGTATCATTTCTGCTTCTGCAATAGGGTCGAGTGCTGAAGTAAACTCATCTAAAATAAGCAGCTTTGGATTACGCAATACAGTACCTGCGATACCAATTTTTTGCGATTGCCCTCCAGAAAATTTTCTAGAATCTGCAAAAATTTTGCTCATCTTGTGATCAAGCCCATTTGGTAAGTTTTTTACATAGTCTTTCATTCCCACTTTTTCAAGTGCATCCCAAAGCTCTGCGTCAGAATACGTATTCTTGAAGTTTGCAGCTTGTAATGCAAATCGGACACTACCTTGAAGTAGTGTAAAATCCTGAAATAAAATACTTGTAATACCAAGAAGTGTTTCTCGTTTTACCAGGCGTATATCAATACCATTAATCAGAATTGCACCCTCAGTAACATCGTAAAATCGAAGTAGTAAAAGTGCAATAGTTGTCTTACCTTCGCCATTCCTAGCAACAAGACCTACACGCTCACCCGAATTAATTTTGAAAGTACAGTTTTTTAATACCCAATCTTTTGCATCAGGATATTTAAAAGAAACATTTCTAAATTCGATAAGTGGCGTTTTGGCATTATCTACAGAAATAGCATTTTCAACATCGGTAATTGCAGGTGTACCCGTGGCTACAAGAAAAAAATCGTCTACTTTTTTAAGCGTAACACCAATAGTCATAACTTTTTCAGTAACATCAGTGAGTGAATCATATAGTCTCATAAAAGCACTAAAGAAAACAAACATAACACCAATAGCAACCTTGCCCGATGCAACACTATATACTAAAGAAAGTAATAATGTTGCATCAATTAAGTAAAACCAAACATTTGAAAAGAAAGATATTTTTACATAAAACATACTTCTTCTCAAAGAAAGTTTTTGCCCACCATAACGAAGTGAATCAAAAAGCGACAAAATTTTTGCTTTAGCACCGTGCACCATAGCATCTTTTGTAAAAAGAAAACTTGATAACGAACCCCTATACCGATAGAGCTCCTGCATTTGTTTATCTTGTTTGTACTCTTTATTTTTTCTTTTCCAAACAAAAAATAAACGAGGAATAACAATACAAGACACAAGAAGAGCGTACCACCATTGTATAGCAATGAGTGTTATCATCGCAGTACACAGTGTTGCAATACTAACAATAATTTGCAATTGGGAATCAAAAATTTCCGCTATAGCATTTTGATTATCATTTGCATTTCCCAATGCGTCTTGCATTTTTTTATTTTCACGATCTTGCAAGTCATATTTAATAAATGCATACCAATAGGCTTTTTGTACTCTGTTTTTTAAAATAAAACCCAACTTTCTTTGAAAGAAAGATTTTATAAAACGAGTAATTTCAAAAATAATATCAGCCGCGAAAATAACCAACACAACACCATAAATAGGAAAATGTTCAAACAAGCTATGCGACGTACTGATTCTATTTACCAATTGTCCAAATAACCAAGAACTTAAAACCCAATACTGAGCTATAAGAATAGATAACACTAAAAGCCAAAAAATTTGTTTTTTTGCACCCTTTTCAAACAAAAAATTGTTCGCTTTTTTTGTAGAAGCAAAAAACAATCTTGTTTTTTCTGTAATTTTTTTCATTATTCATAATTTAAAATAACACGGCAATATCGCCATTTTTTATATTATAACATATTTATATAAAAAAAGCAAGTATTTTCTTATCTTTTTTACTGCATCAATATTTGATTCTTAATAAGTTTTTGGTATTCCTCACAGCGCTTCTCAAGCACAGCATGTGTACCACTGTCTACAATTTTACCTTCTGCGACGACAAAAATAATATCTGCGTCCATTACTGTTGAAAGGCGGTGTGCGATGATCACTGTCGTACGGCCTGCTGCACTGCGATTTATCGCTTCGTGAATAAGCTTTTCATTTATAGAATCAAGCGCTGATGTAGCCTCATCAAATATGAGTATCTTTGGCTCCTTAATAAGTGCTCGTGCAATACCTATGCGCTGGCGCTCGCCACCAGAGACTTTGATACCACCCTCACCTATCATCGTGTCGAGCCCATGGTCTTTTAATTTTGAGACAAATTCATCGAGTGATGCATCAGATACTGCTTTTGCAAGGCGTGCTTCGTCTACCTCAGCACCCATAGGAAGCCCAAAGAGAATATTGTCTCGAATACTCTTCTATCAAAGAGCTCTATTTTTTGCTCTACATTACCTATCTGAGATCTAAGCCAGCGAAGGTCGAGGTCTTTGATACTCACCCCGTCTATAAGTATCTCTCCTTTTGTCGCTCCATAGTACCGGCGCATCAAATTTACAATAGTAGATTTCCCAGAGCCAGACACACCGACGAACCCTATCTTTGCACCCGCAGGGATTACAAAATTGATATCTTCGAGCGTGTGCTCCTGATCTTTTTCTTCTGCACTCTCTTCTTCCTCTTCTTTTGCGCTCTTGCGATATGGATATGCAAAACTCACGTCTTTGAACTCAATTTTGCCTTCGAGATTTTCTATAGTCTTACCACCAATGTTTGGATCAATATCAGGGACCATATCGAGAAGATCGAATAGTTTTTTTATCTCAACTACCTGAAACAGCATTTGCCGCTGATTACTCATAATCATTTGTAGGTTACCAAAAATAGAAGATGACCAAGAAAAGAGTGCGACAAACATACCCGCAGTATGCTCTCCTATTAAAATAAGCCATACACCGAGCGCGAGGGTTGCATACTGCCCGACAACGATGAGTATTTTATGAAGATAGAAAGGTGTTAAATATTTTTTCCAGCTTGATGTCATAAAATCTACAACATCTTTAGACATTGTTTTATATTCTTCAAGGGTTTTTGTTTCTTGCCCTTCAGCAATCACAAGTGTGGCATTACGATATAGTTCTGATTGTATTTTTGATTGTGATTGATCTTTTTTTCTAATATTTTCAGCTATAGGAAAAAACTTTTTGTTTCGTTTAAGAGATACCCATACATATATCGTTACAAAAACTATTGCAATACCTGCGAGTCGCCAATCAAATATACCAAGTACAACTACAGTTACTATGACTTGAATTCCTGTCGGGAGAATATTGTAGAGCATCGTATACATGAGATTCATGAGTGCATTCTGCCCTTTATTTACAACACTCTGCTTCACTCCTGAGTGCTCATTGATATGCTGCCCTATAGAGAAGCCAAACATCTTATTCATTGAGTTTATAGAAAATGCCCGCTCAATATAATCATCAAGATGTGTAAGTTCCAATCTTTCTTTCATCCACCATAATCCTACTGATTGAAAAATAGATATCCCGAACGCTATAGCTAAAAATATAAACGTAAGTCGTGCATTTCCATGAATTACGGCATCAACACCCTTACCAAACAAATATGGAGATAGTGTTCCTATCAATTGGGTAATAATCAATATACCTACGATAATAGACATCCATAATCTAAATGGCCGGAAAAATGTAAATATCTTTTTTATAAAACTCTTATTCTTTTCCATACTAGTTCAACCCTACCGCTCTATACACCTCCTCTATCTTCTTTTGCGCTATTTCATTTGCACGAGCTGCGCCTTTGGCGAGGATTTCTTGTACGAGCTCTGGGCGAGCTTCATAGTATGCACGCTTTTCGCGCATTGGGGCTACAAAATTGATAATGTCTTGTATGAGCATCTTTTTTGCATCGCCATACCCGAGACCTTTTGCATATTGTGCGCGAAGCTCTGCCGAGTCATTGAAAAGCTTGTGGATCTGGTAGAGTACGAGCTCATCGGGGTTCTTTTCTTCATCTCTGCCGCGAGAATCTGTCGCAATACTCATCACTGCTTTTGAGATCTCCTCATCCGTACCAAAAAGTGGGATAGTGTTGTTGTAGCTTTTTGACATTTTTTGTCCATCTACTCCAGGGATCACTGCTACATCCTCTAGTACGAGTTCATTAGGAAGCTTAAAAAGCTCTGCATAGGTGTGATTGTACTTGCCTGCTATATCTCGAGCGTATTCGATATGCTGCTTTTGGTCTTTACCTACTGGTACTACGTCTGCATCGTAGAGCAAAATATCTGCCGCCATGAGTACTGGGTAGTTAAAAAGCCCCATCCCTGGCTCTATGTCTTTTGATACAGCGTCTTTGTATGCATGTGCGCGCATCATAAATGGTACCGTGACGAGCGTATCAAACACCCAGCAGAGCTGTGTATGTGCAGGGACACTAGACTGCTTGAAAAGCACTACAGACTCTGGATCAAGACCGATACCGAGATAGTCGAGCACGAGCTCATGTGTGTGCGATGCCATAGTATCTTTGTCTTGGACAGTGTTCATCGCATGAAGGTCTGCAATAAAAACAAAAGTTTCGTATGTGCTTTGAAGATCTACAAATTGCTTCATTGCGCCAAAGTAATTGCCAATATGTGGGCGACCTGTCGGTTTTACTCCTGAAATAAGACGCTTTTTACCAGTTGTAGATGTGGATTGCATGTGTATATAGTACCAAAAATGGGGGATATTTCAAAGGTGCAAAGGGTATGGCAAAAGTGCTACAATCCTATATACATGGCCAACACCCCCCAACCAAAAATAAAGAGTGCAGTAAACCGCGTCCCTCCACACGATCTCCAGAGTGAGCAAGCAGTCCTCGGCGCACTCATGCTCCGCGCAAATGCAATGCATGATATTGCAGATATCATCACCAAAGAAATGTTTTATGCAAAAAAGCATGGGATGATATACCAGTCGATCCTCGACCTCTCGATGAAAAACGAGCCGATAGATATCCTCTCGCTTGCGACAAAACTCCGCGAAAAAAAGCAGCTCGAAGATATCGGTGGGCAGACATATTTAAATGAGCTCTTGAACACGGTCCCCTCTACAGTGAACATCCGCCACTATGGTGAGACGGTGTACAAAAAATTCATCATGCGCTCGCTCATCGATGCGGCAGACCAAATAGCACAGCTCTCATACGAAGAAAATGAAATGGAAGTCTCAGACCTCCTCGATGTCGCCGAAAAAAATATTTTCCGCGTATCTTCAAGTCTCAGTAAAAAAGGTGCATTCACTTCTATCAAGCAGACACTCCTCGAGACCTGGGAGCAGCTCGAGTACCTCCGCGAGCACAAAGACGAAGTCCGTGGTGTATCTACTGGCTATGTAGATTTCGACAACCTCACCGCAGGGCTCCAAAAGTCTGACCTCATCATCCTTGCGGCTCGTCCGAGTATGGGTAAGACAACATTTGCCCTCGATATCGCTCGCAATGTCGCCCTCTCTGGCAAATCTGTAGGTATTTTCTCACTCGAAATGTCTGCAGCGCAGCTCGTACAGCGTATGCTCTCTGCGGAGAGTCGCATCGATGCATGGAGCATCCGTACCGGGCACGGCCTTTCGCCGCAGCACTTTGGTGTACTCCAAGAGGCAGCATCGCGCCTGCAAAAAGCCCCTATCTATATAGACGACCAAGCCGGCAACAGTATTGTAAAAATGCGCTCTGTCGCCCGCCGCCTCAAAGCTGAGCACGGGCTCGACCTCATCGTCGTAGACTACCTCCAGCTCATGACCACCAGCAAAAACTATGACAGCATGGTAAACCAAGTGACCGAGATCTCTCGCTCCCTCAAGAGCCTCGCGCGTGAGCTCGATGTACCAGTACTTGCCCTCTCGCAGCTCTCTCGTGCTGTGGAGCAGCGTGGCGGCCGCCCTCGCCTTTCAGACCTTCGCGACTCTGGATCTATCGAGCAGGACGCCGACTTGGTTATGTTCATCCACCGTGAAGACCGCTACAAAGAAGCTGCAGAAAAAGACAATATCACCGAGATCCTCATCGAAAAACACCGTAATGGACCGACTGGTATGGTACAGCTCCTCTTCGATGGCAAGACTACATCGTTCCTCAATATAGACAAAAGCAAGCTCCCAGCTCAGGCTCGCTCAATGAACGACTTTTAATATATGGAAAATTCTATCGAGCAGCTCGCACAATTATTTTTGAAATTCCCCGGTATTGGTAGCCGCCAGGCCAAGCGCTTTGCGCATTTTATTGCTAGTCAGCCAGTGGGCTATGTACACACACTCGCAGAGACGCTCACTCGCGCTCGTGCAAATGCGCACACCTGCAGTATGTGCAAGCGCATATACGAGGGAAATCCTGGCATCTGCCCTATCTGTAGCAATATCAAAAAAGACAAGAGTATTATGGTGGTGGTAGAAAAATCTCCCGATGTAGATGCATTTGCCCGCACTGACTACAACGGCATATTCTTTGTTCTCGGCGGCCTGATCCCAATAGTACAAAAAGACATAGTCGCAGGGACCAATACTGCGCTCCTCGTATCACGCGCAAAGTCTGACCTATTACTCAAAGAAATAATCCTTGCTTTCCCGCTCACCCCCAATGGCGACCACACAGATAGCGTAGTCCGTGAGATACTCGAAAAAGAAAACCTTCCAAATATCAAAATATCTTCGCTCGGCCGTGGCCTCGCCTCTGGCACCGAGCTCGAATACGCAGATACGTATTCACTCAACGCTTCGCTCAAAAAAAGAGAATAGTACCTAACAAAAAAATCTCCACGAACTGTGGAGATTTTTTTGTAGTAATTATTTGATAGAATCGATACTTACTTTGAGGTGAGGCTGTTTGTGGCCGTTTTTCTTGAAGTAGCGAGACTTCTGGAGGTATTTGATCACGATAAGCTTTGGATTGCGTCCTACTACTTGTACTGTACCAGTAACTTTCATACCAGCTACAACAGGTGTACCTACGAGTGTGTCTTTGCCATCTTCGTAAAGGAGTACATCAGAAAATACGATTTCTTCGCCTTTTTTGTAATCTGTACCGTCGAGTTTGAGTACTTTTTCGATAGTGATAGTCTCACCAACAGCTACTTTGTATTGCTTTCCACCTGCTTTTATAACAGCGAATTCAGAATTGTCGCTCGCTGCTGTCTTTTTTGTTGTTGTTTTTGCTGTTGCCATAAATTCGTATATAAATTTGGGTAAATTAAATGTCCAAGAAGTATACTCTTTTTTCTAAAAAATGCAATATCCTGGCCCTGTGCTATGTATATATAGCGTATATGGTATACTAATACAATGATTTCTCGATACAATTACCGTGATTTTACTTGGATAGACCTCGAATCCCCGACCCCCGAAGAAACCCTCCATATAGCCGAGGAGTACAATATCCCCCATCATATAGCAGACGAGCTCCAGAGCAATACGATCCGCCCAAAGGTAGAAAATACAAAAAACGCGCTTTTTTTAGTACTTCACTTCCCCTCTACTGCAGCAAGTACTAGTAGACACAAAGCCTATGAAATAGACTTTGTTATCGGCAAAAACTTCCTCATCACCGTACATTACGAGCCAATAGAAGCACTCTATGAATTCTCAAAGACATTTGAGGTGAGCACCATACTCGACAGAGATACTCGCGCGAGCAATAGTGGTTTTGTATTTTCTGCGCTCATCCGCGCCCTCTACAAAAACTGCCTCGACGAGCTCGACACAATCACCCATACATTGAATGCTCTCGAGCGCGAGATATTTGCCACAAAAGAAGATATCACCATAAAACATATTGCGACAATTAGTAAAAAAATCCTTGATTTTCGCCAGGCGACCCGCTCTCATGCAGAGATTTTGAAATCATTTAGCACGACCAGCGTCGCTCTTTTTGGTGAGGAGTATAGAGAAACTGCAGATATACTTATCAGCGAATATGCCAAAGTCCACAATACACTCGAGCAAAATCGCGACACGCTTATGGAGCTCAAAGACACGCATACTGCAATAGTATCGAGCCGCACCCAGGAGATCATGAAAGTATTTACGGTGATCACAGTGATTATACTGCCTATGGCTCTACTTGCTGCGATTTTCACTATCCCAGTCCCTCATGAAATAGCACTTATCAAATCCCTAAACGAATTTTATTTTGTTGTCGGCGCAATGACACTCACCGGACTTGTATTACTATTATTTTTCAAACTTAAAAAATGGATCTAAAAATTTACAATACAAAATCACGCAGTGTAGAGACTTTTATACCTATTAACAAAGACACTGTATCTATGTACGCCTGCGGCCCTACAGTGTACGACAAGACGCATATCGGCCACATGCGCAAATACATCGGCGACGATATCATTCGCCGTACACTTACCCTCCTCGGCTACAATGTAAACCATGTGATGAATATCACTGACGTAGGCCACCTCACTGGCGAGGAAACAGAATCGGGCGTTGACAAGCTCGAAAAAGGTGCAAAGAAATACAACAAAACAGTGTGGGATATAGCAGCAGAATACACAGCGTATTTTCATGACACCATGCGCGCAGTGAATGTACTCCCACCAACACACGAGACCAAAGCCACAGACCATATCCCCGCAATGATCGAGCTCGTAGAGACACTCCTTACAAAAGGCTTTGCATATGAGACAGCACAAGCAGTGTATTTTGATACTTCAGCATATACAGACTACGGCGCACTCTCTGGGCAGAAACTCAGTGACAAAGAAACCGCAGTACGCGACGATGTCGTAGACGACCCACAAAAAAAGCACCCTGCGGACTTTTCTATTTGGTTCAAGCGTGTGGGCAGATTTGCCGACCACAGTATGCACTGGCAAAACCCACCAAGCATCGAAGAAGGGTCTGGCTTCCCTGGCTGGCACATAGAGTGCTCTGCGATGAGTATGCAGTACCTCGGCGAGACCATAGATATACACACTGGTGGTATAGACCATATCCCAGTACACCATGAAAATGAAATCGCACAGAGCTGCTGCGCGACAGGTAAAGATTTTGTCCACTACTGGATACACCACGACTTCCTCAATGTCGACGGCGAAAAGATGAGCAAGAGCAAAGAGAATTTTTATACTATAGAAGACATCCGTGCTCGCTGCATAGATCCGCGTGCAGTGCGACTTTTGTGTATGCAGACCAGCTATCGCAAGCCGCTCAATTTCACCTGGGATGGCCTCCTCACCGCGGAGCAGCAGCTCAAAAAATTGCTCAAATTTGCATCACACCAGACCAAAGTCGGCGATATAGTAGATATATACCGTACTATGTTCCTCGAGGCCCTCACAGACGATATAAACACTGCAAAGGCCCTTGCAAGCCTCTGGGAGCTCATGGGAGACACAGCACTTGCAGATAGTCATAAATGGGCGACACTCCTATATATGGACCAGGTCCTCGGCCTAGGACTCGATACTACACCCGCATTTAGCATCTCTCCTGATGCCCAGGCGCTCTTAGACGCACGCAATGCGGCTCGTACAAACAAAGACTTTGCAACAAGCGACACGCTCCGTGCGGAGCTTATCGCACTCGGATACGAAATCCTCGACACCCCAGAAGGCACCAAGCTCTACTAATATAAAAAACCTCTCAGTAGTGAGAGGTTTTTTATATGCACAGTTTTTATGTTGCTACGTTAAAGTCTTTTGTCTGAGACCCTGCCATAGGGAGCACCAGTGAGAATGTAGAGCCATGGCCGAGCCCCTCACTATCGATGACCACATCCCCTTTGTGCGCTTTTGCAATCTCTTTTGCAAGATACAGACCAAGCCCAGAGCCACCAGTATTCAATTTACCACCCTCACCGCGAGAGAATTTTTGGAAAAGCTTTTCTTTTGTTTCTGGAGTCACACCGACACCAGAGTCGCGCACTGCAAATACTACCTTGTCGCCATCTTTTTTGAGACTCACCCCTACGAAGCCTTGTGGGGTGTATTTGATAGCATTGTCTACGAGATTGAGTATCACTTGGTGGATTTTTGTCGCATCGGCTACCACCATAAATTTGTCGGTATTCGACATTACAAGCTTGAAGTCTATCTTTTTGTTTTTTGCAGGAATTTCCATTTCATGACAGACCATAGACACAATATTGCCGAGCTCTACTGGCGCAAAAGAGTACACCATACCTCCCTGTTCGATTTTCGATACATTGAGGAGGTCTTCTACAATATTGATAAGCGCCTGAGATGATGTATAGATACGGCGGACAGCCTCGTCTTGCTCTGGTTTAAGAGGTCCATATGAACCTTCGTCTAACATAGACGAATACCCCTTGATAGCAGTGAGCGGGCTACGCAATTGGTGCGCCGCAAGCGAGAGAAACTCTGATTTCAATTTATCCAAACTTTTCAATTTGTCATTTGCATTTGCAAGTCCGAGATTTGATTCCTCGAGACGTAAACGGAGCTGCTCGAGTTTTTCTTTTTGGTCGATTTCTTGTTTTACAGATTTGATTAATAATCTACCAAGTAAAATTGCAGCTAAAAATCCTATGCCATTGAGAACAAAGTTTGTAAAAATTTTAATAAAGAAAAATTGAGATCCAATTATAGCAACAAGTCCCCAAATAAACGCCTGAGCTGCAAAAAGCTTTGTATTAAAAAATTGAAAACGCACAATCAAAATCGAAATATAAAACAAAAATATTACCATACCAAACTGCCCATATATCTCTAAACTAGAACTATGTAAAACACCTATTTTTGTCAAATATTGTACGATAAATACGATACCAAAAAACAATGCTATAAATGCTTCAAGCCCAACACCCATTAGTAGTATCTGTTTTTTGAAATCTGGTAGTGCGTTTCGATATTTTCGAATTAAAAGTATTAATATCCAAAAAAATGCAACAACACTCAAAAATGCACAGTATAGCTTGAAAGGAACATATTCAAACTGAAACGCGTCGCAATTGGTTATATTGAAACCACCTACATTAAAAGAAGTTGGTGTAAGAATAAGAACTGGCGCAAGTAATGTTATAAAAATTGCTTTTATTTTATTTGATATGTCTTTTTTTTCTAGAAAGACATATGTAAAATAAATACACAAGATTGCAATAATACTCAGAATAAGCCCAGAAAAAGACCATACAAACAACATAAAACTACTATGTATATTGGTCCACAGTATAAGACTAGTAACTGTCCACAAAGAAAAGAAAATACATATCGCAAGAAAAAGTCTGTTGAGTATATAGAGCTGCCCTTTCAAAAAAATGTAAATACTAAAAAACAATGCCAATATTGTAACTGGAATATATGCATAATATAGGAGCGCAGGAACACTCGGAGAAAAGAAAAGATATAATGGTTCTGGGAAAAGGTAACAAAGCATATATTAATTAGTATTAGGTATTATATCACTAAAATTTGAACAGGATTCGCTATTTGCAATATCAATATTTTCTGACGTACAGTATTCTATTGAACAATATCTATCAGTCGGCGCGCAAAAATTTGCGGCCTCGCAATCTGTTATATCTTCACCACATTCTTTATATAAATCGGGTTTGTATTTTTTATGTTTTGAAAAATATATCTTTTCTAAACAAGAATCATCACTACAAATAGTAAAGCAACTACTGATCGATGGATCACACGCACCATCATATGCGACAATATAATCCTCTTTAATAAAAAATTTATAAAAAGAAAAATAACTAATTAGTAAAAATACAAAAATTAAAGCAGTGGAGACAGGGTGTTTTTTTAGATAAGGAATTTTCATGCGTATATAAAATGATATTAATTGTACTAATTATATCATATCTATAGTTGCACTGTACATTTATTGAGAAAAAATTCTGGCTTAAAACTTTCCTTAAAACGTCTAAGTCCTGCTATACCGAGGTCTTGTTCAAAGTTGTAATAGATAACCCCTATCTTTTGTAGCTCTTTTGCCTCCTGCCATATCAAAAAGTCGATAATATATGAGTACGTTGTGTCAGTTTTAGAAAAATGAGCCGTTGCGTACAGATCTGATATTATTTCATACATAGTAAAACCTACCAAAACATCATCTATAAAAACAGATACTATCCGAAGCGAATCGTCTTTAAAATTGAAAATTCTCTGAAAAGCTTTAAATTCGTTGAGTTCGTATAGATTTTCTATAGATTTATTATCAGACCATTTTTTAAAAAAAGCTAAATAAAGTTCTTTTTTAATAGAAGCGACAGTCATGTGTTCTACTCGAACATTTGGGTACTTTGCCAAAAATCTTTTAATATTTTTTTTATGTGTGTTCCCACTCTCCCATTGATCTATATTTGCTAAATTTGAAATATTATAGATATAATCAGCAGAGTCTTTATCTAGTACCCCCTTATGTTCTGGTAGTACTGCTACACCAACAACATCTTCAGGAACTAGTTGTAAAAGTTTTTTACCATAGTTTCTTTGTGAAAAATCAAATAGAGTTTCTATAGTATCATCTACTTTGTTTTTTCCAATAAAAGACAAGAATCTTGCATTGGTAATATAATCATTAAAAACAACAACAAGATTTCCGTTTAATACAGAAATAAGTTTTGTTTTTTCAGTATCCCAAGAATACATACTTATAAAATTAAAATCTGAGTACGGCGGGAAATTATTCGTAATTTTTTGAATCTCTGACTGATCAGCTAATTCTAATTTTTTAAATTTTGGGAAATCTGGAATCATGATACAGAAAGTAGGTATGCGCCTATACAAGTTATTATAATTGCAAAAATTTTTTGCCATAAATGTTTTGCTTGTATTTTTTCAACAGCAATTTTTGGAAAGAAGATTGTCAAAATAATACCTATAACAAAAACAAATATCGGCTGAAAAGACTCCGCCAAAAGCACAAGCGCAATAGGTGCCAACATATAAGCGAACGAAAAAGCAAGATTCCCAACAATATAAAACCCTTCATTAAGCCCATTCAATAAAAGAACGGGTGTTGAATTTGTTCGTATCGCCTTTATAAAGTTTTGTCTATATGATTTTATACAAATAAAAATGATCACACCTATAAAGGCAAGCATAAAATTCTCCCAGAAAAATGAGCGCCAAACATTTTCCTCTATCGCAGCTGCTTTAAACAAAACACTTCCACCTGCCCAAAAAAAAGCGGCGCAAAGCATTGGAATAACGACTCGTTTTCGAAGCTTAAATTTGTTTTCTATATCTATTTCAAAAGAAACAATCGCTGCCCCGAGTATAGTAATAAACATTGCTATAATTTGCATAGTATTTAGCACTTCCCCTAATATAAAGTAGCCTAATATATAAGCAAAAACTGGGACTAATTGATAAAAGACAACAGCAACAGATGCTTCTTCGTATTGTAGTGCTGTAAAATAACACCATAACACTGCAACATTACAAATACCCGCAACACACAAAACTAGTATATTTTTAAAACTAACATTAACAACATCTGGCTGAAAAAAATATAAAAAAGGCAAAGTAACTACAGAAAAAATTGAGGATATAATAAGCAGTGTGCCGATTCCTCCATTCTTAAAATACTTCTCTAAAAGTATTTTATCAATATGATTAGTAAGTGCGTAGACAAAAGGCCCCACAAGTGCCAATAAAAACCATGTCATAATAGTATTAATAATACTTTATTTTAGTATTTATGTCAAACTTTAAATATATTATGTACTGGATATCTAGTTCCCCGTTTTACAAAATTTGTTTCAGTATCCTGAAGTTTAAAGAGGTCTACAAAATATTTCTCAATAAATGCACAATCCATACCATTTTTGCAGGTATATGCATCGATACTCACAAACCCGCGAGCTGCAAATGTATGGATGCTGATATGGCTCTCTGCGATTACCACAAAGCCACTCCAGCCCCCAGGGTCTTTTTGACTGAGGTCTTCTGCGAAGTACACCACTGGTTCTGCAAGCTTGTGCATGCCGAGCTGCTCTGGCAAGTCATTGAGCGCCCCGAGCACCAATTCTTTAGAATTCAATAATGCCATATCTCCCCTGTACCCATCGAGCATAAAATGTTCACCAAAATTTTCTGTTTCCATAGTAAACTTATTATTTCATATATTATCAAAAATGTATAGACTAATAAAAAACCACCGATTTACTCAATCGGTGGTTTTTATAAATAATGCTTATCTCCCCTCTTCACTACCAAATTTCTTTAGCACCAAGACAATAAGTCCAATGAGTGCGATAGCTAAAATAATTACCCGTAGCATTCCACCCGCCAGTGACCAATACCTCATACTTGCAATAACAAAAGAAAGTACCCCGCCCCATACAAATGCATTTTTTAAAAGCGTATGCGCAACAAAAATCCCTGCTACAATACTCAAAAATCCAGATACAACAAGTAATATAAATACACGCATCTGATATGTGCTCTGTGCACGGTCGAGCATCTGACGAGCAATGTAGTCTTCTTCGCAGAAGCCACTCTTTACTACAACACCTTTTTCATTTGGGCCGATTGTATCTGTCCATTTACCCCCTACTGAGGTACAGCTTTCATAAGTAGTATGCGTGACGATTTCTTGTCGCGGCGGAAAAAAGTCTTCGAAGCGAGGCTCTTTGTACACCAACGAGATTGTGTAATTAAAAAATAAATTGAGTATGATAATAATCGCAGCGACTATTCCTCCTTGTATCCATTTGTTGTGTTGCATATATGTTTTACTCTTTTTTATTAATAATACTTGCTACTACATCAGAGAGTTTGGCTCCCACGCGATTGAGCGCCTCGCGAAACGGCGCTTTCTCGTGGAGGTGTGGATGTGTATCTATCTCTACAAACCATGGCGCGCCGTATTTGTCTAAAATAAATTCCACCTGCGAATAATCCTTTGCGCCGATATGCATGTGTATCTTTTTTGCGAGCTCAGTGAGGAGCTCTTTTTCAGATTGGGTGAGTGTGTCTCGCTCCTCTATATATTCTTTTTGCTTGCGCATATCGCGAGTGAGCACCCCACGAGATGGCGACTGTATCTCTATTGGCGGCAATGCGTATGGTGCAGTACTACGAAAATCGTCCATCACCCCTACGGCAACTTCTTTGCCAAAGATATATTGCTCTGCAATAAATGGCACCGCATGCGACACGCTATCCTCTACAATCTGCGCGAGCTCGAGCGTAGTAAAGGCAAAGTATGTGTGGGCAGATGCGCCGCCGACAAGGGGCTTTATGACCCACGGCGGCGCTATCTTTGTATAGATACGACGTGTGATGTCTGATACAGACTCAGAGCCATCGGGCACGATGAGTATATGGGTGGGCGTCTTGATCCCAAGCTCTGCGACATGCTCTTTTGCGATTTCTTTATTGAAACCAACCCCCGATGCGAGCCTCCCCGCACCAGTGTATGATATGTCGAAGTTTTCAAAGAGCTCTTGGACTTTGCCGTCTTCGCCAAATTCTCCATGGAGTGCATTCCACACTGTGTCTACACTACTGTGTACTTTTTCTAGATCCGCAGGGATGCCTTTGATATGGAGCAAGCCGTCTTTGTCGAGGAGCATATCTATCGCCTCAAAACCTGCGTCCTGCACTGCACGCGCGACCTCTGCCCCTGTCTCTAGCGAAAAATCATATTGATCACTTATTCCTCCGCGAAGTATGCCGACTTTTTTCATTACTATAAGTATACCAGACATATAGCTATTCTCTATCCACACTTTTGACAAAAAGATTATTTTACAGTATTGTATAAAAAAATAATAATTATGAACGTTCTATTTCAAAGTGACCTATTTCGTGTCACAAACAAAAAATCAAATGACGGTACAAAAACTTTAGAAGTAGTAGAAAGACCTCCTGGCGTAAGACTTATTATCCCTACTCCAAGTGGAATATTACTTAACTATGAATACAGACATGCATTACTTGGTTGGGACCACAGACTACCAGGTGGCAAGGTATGTGATACATGGGAAGAATATGAAAACCTTTCAAAAAATTGTGATGCAAATATCACCATGGGGCTCGCCAAAAACGCCGCAATAAAAGAAGGCTTAGAAGAGCAAGGACTTATCATCAAAAAAGATGATGTAGAATTTTTTGCTATTGCAGGCTGTGGTACCACTATCAAATGGGATTTGTATTATTTTATCGTTTTGAAATATGTGCAATCAGCACAACAACTCGAGGACGATGAAGATATACAACAAAAAATTATTCCTTATGACCACATAGTGCCACTATGTCTATCTCAAAATTTTTCTGAAGATCGTAGTTCTGCAATGCTTATGAAATTTTTGTACAATAGAAAAATTTTAATTTTGTAAAAACTACAAAAAACCTTTCAGAAATGAGAGATTTTTTAATACTTCCCGGTGCTTCCCTCTCTACCGGCACCACGAGCAGTATCCGAGAGCTCGGCTACTTCTAGTATCTCGCAGTCTTCAAATTTTTAGATCAGCATCTGCGTGAATTTCTGCCCTGCAGCTATAGTCTGCACCTCGTGCGAGAGATTGACCATAGAAGCAGTGAATTCCCCTCTGAAGCCTGCATCTATCACCCCACCTACTACTTTGAGCCCATTGTTAAAAGAGATGCTAGATTTGTCCCATACGAGCCCTACATGCCCAGGCGGTATCTCGAGCGCTATACCTGTACGCACCCGCATCTGACTCCCTGGCGCAAATACCACTTCCTCGAGCGCATAAAAGTCTATCCCTGCATCGCCCGGATGGCCTTTTGTAGGAACCTTTGCATCAGTATGAAGTTTTTTGATTTTGAGCGGCATGATAACTATTTTAAAACAAGTCAATGTAAATATTTTTAAGATAATAAAGAAGTTGCGCGATCTATATCACGACTGAATTCCTCTTGATCAGAGATTTTTATATTACTCATAATACGATTAGCTTCTTCCATTGCTAATGCTTTTTTTCAGTTTCTAAAATTTTGTGTTCTATCTCTAAAATGGATTCTAAAATATTAATTCGCTTTTGGTGCATTTTTTTAACCCTATTACCGTGACTTAATTTAATTAAAATACTTATAATTAAAAAAATAAAAGAAAGCAATCCAAAAAATATCAATATGTTTTTAATAAAAATAACATTTGAGATTGAGTTTGGTAGTGCTAATACACCTAAGTAACCAGTAAAACATATAGTAAAAATATTTTTAAATAAATCGAGTAAGCTATCATTTACTTTATTAAAATTACTACCTATAGAATCTAATTCTGAAAAAACTGACAGTTGATATTTTTTAAGAGAATTGTTTTTTTCTCTCTGCTCAAAAAGAGTAGTTCGTAATAAAAAATCTTTTGTTTTTTCTCTAGAAACAAAGTCTGCTATTTTTTTTCCAAATTTTCTTTTTCAGTATTGGTCATATTAATAAATATACTACTATACACAAAAACATTTTTAGTTCTTGCAATATTGTTTTTATTATACCCTATTTTTTTGAAGAAACCTCTTTAAGACACAGTAGAAAATTTTGTCTATGTAATACTTTAGCATTAGGTACAACTCACTATCTGTGTCATAAAACAATAAAATTAGCTATTTGTCAAAATAGGTATACAGTTAGTTTGTAGGAGCAGTATTTAATTTTCTTTTGCATTCTCTGACTTGGTATTTTCTATGGCACAGAAAGCG
>JACCDT010448238.1_pt1 | contig 27617 bp, 24 predicted proteins | sample 7446291 | NCBI WGS metagenome assembly JACCDT01 (sample SAMN15323446, study PRJNA562643) | freshwater metagenome | isolation source: river surface water | place: USA:Blue River Watershed | collected 2017-08-17 | reverse complement strand
TTTGAATTAATGGTACCACTAAGAGAAATCTGCACTGGATCCTTTCAAAAAAGTCGTGAGGGTAATCTATTTTTTTCAAGTTCTCGGACGACTTTTTCTTAGGATGACGTACCCCGTGAACAATTACGAAGAATGTATTTACAAAAAAAGCCTCCCGAGCGTATCGCCGCGGGAAGCTTTTTTAATCAACATCACACAGACCGCTGCATAAAACAACGGTTGTAAGTATTTAGAAAAACAGGTCAACTGTCATTACAAATGAATCTTTAGTCTTACCATCCATAGCTCTATTAAGCCCTGCTACTGTCTGCGCATTTAAAATCTGAAATGTGGTAGCAGTAGGTGTTGGTAAATTGTGATGAGATGAATAAGTACCACGTTTGGCATACTCAAAACTCACAATTGTATCTTTCAGAACGTTCATTGAAACATTAAAACCTGTTTGGTGTTTGAATATAGAAGTCAATGAACCATCTAAGATTCTTGAATAGTGTAAAACAAAAGCTGTTCCCTTACCGTAAACCAAAGTATCGTATTCAAGTTCACCTAAAACGCTAGATGGGTGAACACTTTTTTCTGCAACTAAAACATCTTTTTTACTGTAATGTTCCAGAGCGGTTAAATATTCTGCTTTAACCCCAAAAGGTCCAATATTGGTTTTATTAAATATATCAATAGCTGGTACATAATGACGCAACGCTGCTCTATTAAATAGCGTTCTAGTTACCAAAGCATCAGCTATATTATTTGTATAGCTGATACCTGTTCTCGTCTTACTAGGTAGTTCATATAATTTAAATGGATTTTGATACGCTATTGTACCAGCGTATTGATCTATTCTTTTATGACTAGTATGATCAGCAGCTTCATTACTAAAATGACGAGCATTTTTAGTTTTCCCGTCATAGATAGCTCCTGTTAAGTGCCAACCATTTTCTTCGTAATAACCGAAACTCACTGCTTGCTGCAACGTTCTTCCCATAGACCTAGGGATACTGCCTATATAAGTAGTACCTGAGCTGTAACTACCAAATGGTACAAACATCTGCCCTACAGACATGTAAAATGGCGAATCATTAAGATTACCTAAAGTTACGAAGCCAAGGATCATACGGAAGAATTGATCATTAGCATCATCAGTGTCAACACCAAAATTAGTGTACCCTGACATATAACGATTAACCCAAGCTGATATATCAATATTTGATGCTGTTAGATTGATTTTATTATTATTTAGACTTTCCGCGATAAACTGCGATTCTAAGTAACCACTTATTTGAACATAAGGATTAGCTAAATCATTTTTATGACCTGCGTATTTAGCCATAAGTTGATGTTGTTTTAATAATGCTAAATCTTTATGAATATTAGGCTGTAACACAACCAGATCAGAACCGTCGTATTCGCTACCGATACCAAAGTAGGGACCAGTACCCACAGCACTTAATGTTCTAGATAATTCAACATCAACCAGATCAGAACGATCTGAGTCATGGTCTTTAGTTTTGGCTTTAGCTGCAAGCGCATTTGCGGAATAAGCACTTGAAGTAAAAACAACAACAGCAAACAATTTAATTAAGAAAAAACTGGTTGAACAAGATCTGAATTTTGATTTTGATTTTGATTTTCTAGAAAAGATATTTTTTAAATTATTATTAAAACAACTCATGTTTTTCCTTAATACTGCTATTTATAAAATAAAAAAGGCGATTACTCGCCTTAAAGATAACATTATTAGAAAAAATGTCTACATTGATTCTTTATAAATTTTGTGCATTGGTGCTCAAGTATTTTGCGACACCCTCTGGAGTTGCAACCATACCTTTATCGCCTTGCTTCCAACCAGCAGGACATACTTCACCATGCTTTTCATGAAACTGTAAAGCTTCTACTAAGCGGACAATTTCATCTATGTCTCTTCCTAATGGTAGATCATTAATTATTTGTGAACGCACTACACCCTTTTTGTCGATTAAAAAAGCTGCTCTAAAAGCAACACCTGCTTCTGGATGTTCGATACCATAAGCTTGACATATAGCATGTGACATATCGGCTGCTAAAGTAAACCGTACTGGACCAATACCGCCATTCAGTATTTCTGTCTTACGCCACTGATTATGTGAGTAATGAGAATCTATAGAAACACCTACTACCTCTACTCCCAACTCTTTAAATTTATCCATACGCTTATCAAGAGCTATAAGCTCAGATGGGCAAACAAAGGTAAAATTTAAAGGATAAAAAAAGACTAGACCGTATTTGTCTTTAATAGCGTCTTTTAAGTTAAAATTACTAACAATTTCACCTGATGGTAAAACTGCAGGTACTGTAAAATCCGGGGCTTTACGGCCAACTAATACGCTCATTTGATTCTCCTGTGATTGATATAAAACAATGAGTTACTACCTACGGCGGTCTACCCCTTGTAGGATAGTTCTCATAACTATGTAATATATGGCTTATTTATATAAAAACATGAGTTTAACATATATCTTAACCAAATATCTAGTTGACAATGATTCTCATTTACGTTTTAATGACTTATATACGGACTAATAAGATTATCTATGTACATCTGTATCTGCAAACAAATTACAGACAAGCAAATAAGAGAAGCTATAGATGATGGTGCAGACTTTGGTGAACTGCAAAAAATCTTCGGCTTAGCTTTAACTTGTGGTACCTGTTTAGATTGCGTGCATGAAATTATTGCCGAACATCGCATATCAACAGATCAGATAAAAATTATAAACTCCACGCTTCCCCTACCAGACCAGCCCCAAAATAGCGCATCCCGCTAAAGCTTTCAATATAATTAAGATAATTAAGATACTATTGACATCAGCAGTAATTACCATAAACTATAGCCATTATATAGTGACCTGATTTATTTAATTTGTTTATTTACAGGACTTACGCAAAATAACTGTCATCCCGGCCGAAGAGCCGGGATCTTCTGTAACAGATCCCGGTTCTACGCGCTTCGCGCTTGACCGGGATGACAATTCACAAACGACTTGCGTAAGTCCTGATTTATTTTATTTATTTTTATTACTAGAGTACCTGTCAAATGCTAAAAACTGACCCTCAAATGATTCAGCACCTTAATACTGTATTAGGTAATGAACTAATTGCAATTAATCAATACTATTTGCACTCAAAAATATTAAAAGACTGGGGGATCACCAAGCTAGCAAATATAGAATACGAAGAATCTATAGATGAAATGAAGCATGCTGACAAATTAGCAGAACGTATTTTGTTTTTAAAAGGTTTACCTAACTTTCAATCCTTGGGTAAATTACTAATAGGTCAAAATGTAAAAGAAATTTTAGAATGCGATTTAAAAACAGAGCATAAAGCTCATGGTGATCTCATAGCTGGAATTAAATATGCAGAATCTATTGGTGACTTCCCAACTCGCATGCTGCTTGAAGAGATTATGCAATCAGAAGAAGAGCATATTGATTTCTTAGAAACTAGCCTAGAATTGATTAATAAAATAGGCATTGAAAATTTTATTCAAAGTAATCTTTAAAAGTCCTAGTAATAAAACTGGACTAATATTATAATTTTAAATATTAATTACTTTTATAGGGATATAAAATGATAAGTTTTAAAAAATTGACGTCTAGTTTATTGCCATTAGCTTTAATCAGCTTTACGACTTTTATAAGCCAACCAGTTTACTCAACTGAAACCACAGAGACAGTTAAAGATCTCTGCGCTAAAAGTAATGATGATTTAAAAACTCTTTCAGCCGCAGTACAAGATTTTGTCAATGGCAAGTTAAAAGAAGATCAACTTCTTACAAAAGTTACTGAAGTCGATACTTACTGGAATGAAAAAATCCGCAATAATTCTTGTAATTCATATCGCAGTAACCCTATCACCTGCCCTGACTCGTCCGAATCAATGAAACAGCTTGCAATTGCGGATTCTGTAAAAGCAATGCTAACATCTATTAATTTCCAAGTAGACCGTAAATACGCTGCATCTGAAGTTAAACAATTTTTTTCTAATGGTGTACAATCTCACCAAAAGCTTTGTAAAGAAAAAATAAGCAATTAGCATGCTTGTAGATTTATCGCAATTTCCAGTTATCGTCCAATCTCAAATTAGATGGGGCGATATGGATGCCTTTAAGCATGTAAACAATACCGTTTTTTTGCAATACTTTGAATCCGCACGCATAGCTTATTTAGAAAAAATAAATTATCAACAGATTTTTGAGCAAACAAATATTAGCATTATTTTAGCTTCTATAGATTGTAAATTTATTTGCCCTTTATTTTATCCTGATCTTATTCAAACAGGCGCAAGAGTAACTGAAATCCAGCCTGATCGTTTCATTATGGATTATGCAATATTTAGTTCGACACAAAAGAAAATTGCTGCAATAGGCAGTAGTGTTATAGTAACCTATGACTATAAACAAAATAAAAAAGCACCTATACCAACAAGTTATAAATTTATTTAAAATTTTTCTAGAGTATTTCTAAAGTATTTTTATGGGTAAACTTTCTACAGCAAGAAAAAAACGTAATGCGTTACTATCGGTAACTGCGTTAGGGGTTGTCTATGGGGATATTGGTACCAGCCCTCTCTATGCTTTTCGCGAATCTTTACAAGGCGTAGAAATTGTTACATCTAATATTCTGGGCGTTATGTCCTTAATTTTTTGGACTCTTATCTTAGTAATCTCAATAAAATATTTATGCTATATCCTGCGTGCTGATAACGAAGGAGAAGGCGGTGTATTAGCACTTTTAGCATTATTGCGCAACTACAGCTCTCAGTCCTCTAATCTAATTTTATTATTAGCCATACTGGGGGCAGGTTTACTGTTTGGTGATGGAATGTTAACTCCGGCCATATCCATTATGAGTGCAGTGGAAGGCTTAGCAATTATTGCGCCTACAATGGCAGATTGGGTTATCCCTATTACCTTGTCATTATTATGTGTGGTATTCTCTTCCCAGCGCTACGGCACTAATCGAATAGGGAATTTATTTGGCCCAATAATCATTATATGGTTTTTAACAATTGCTGTTTTAGGGATCTCTCACATTTTAAAATACCCTAGTGTTATCAAAGCCATTAATCCCTACTATGCTGTTAATTTTTTTATCACTAATGGTTGGGTAGCTTATAAATTATTAGGGAGTATTTTCCTCGTTGTAACTGGTGGAGAAGCTTTATACGCTGATTTAGGTCATTTTGGTAGAACCCCTATCAGAATTGGTTGGTTTACAGTTGCTTTACCTTGTTTAGTACTAAATTACTTTGGTCAGGCTGCCTGTGTTTTATTAAATCCAGAGACTATTTCAAACCCATTCTATGCTTTAGCACCAGACTGGTTTTCGTATCCATTGTTAATTTTAGCTACCTTAGCTACTATTATTGCATCACAAGCGGTAATCTCTGCTACTTTTTCAATGATAAACCAAGCCATTTTATTAGAACTCTGCCCTCGCTTGGCAGTGCGACAAACTTCTAGAAAAATTAAAGGGCAAATTTATATTCCTCAAATCAACGCTATTTTAGCTATAGGTTGTGCTATCTTAGTCCTTGGTTTTGGTAGTTCTAGTGAACTTACTCATGCCTATGGTATTGCAGTAAACTTAGTAATGATAACAGTTACTATTCTTTTAGTACGGATTGCCGAACACCATTGGCATTGGTCTAAGCTAAAAATAATATGTATTTTTTCACTATTTATAAGTATTGATGCTGCATTCTTGGGAGCTAATTTAGAAAAGATTGTAACCGGTGGCTGGGTGCCTTTATTGATTGCAAGTATAGCAGGCACTGTCATGTTAACTTGGAAAACAGGCATGGAGTATTTGCACTCAGCGTATTATATAGACAAAATTGATTTAAGTAAGATTGTACAAGAACTTAATGATCCAAATATAAAATATATTAATGATTATTCTATGGTATTTATCACTGATCCCTACGATCGCAGTGGCGGTGCCTTGTTGCATTATCTCAAGTTAAACAGGATTATCCCAGAAAATATTCTACTTGTTAGTACTGTGATTGCTAATAAGCCTTATATCATCCACTCTGATCGCTGTGAATTCAATAAAATAGCTCCGGGAATTTATAGAATTAACATGCACTTTGGTTTCATGGAAATAATTAACTTACCTAAAGAATTAGCAGCAATTATTCCAACATTACCAGATTATGTAAAAGACAAAATTGAAATCTCTACTGCAACTTTTCTAGTTGAAATGACCAATATTCTGGTCACCGACAAACCAGGAGTATTTTATTTCAATTGGCAGAAAAAATTATTTGAATTCTTGATGCGCTCATCTGTTATGGATATAGAATTCTTAGAGCTGCCATATAACCGTACCATTGCTATTGGTAGTTATTGTGAGGTATAGAGCTTCATGCTATTATTTTTTTATTACGTTCCAGTGACTCATCTTACAGAAGTTAATACTGCCCTGTTTGCATTAGGGCTTGGTAGGTACTTAAATTATGATAGTTGCTGTTGGTACACGAAAGGACAAGGCCAATTTAGACCATTAGCAAACAGCAACCCAACCATTGGTCAAATAGGCGAATTAGAAACAGTTGAAGAATACAAAGTCGAGCTTATTTGTCCAAATAATCTTAAAGAACAAGTGATCAATGTCTTAAAAAATACCCACCCTTATGAAACTCCTGCCTATGGTTTTATAGAATTGAATTAAGTATATTGCTAGGCTAATGATATGAACACTCACAACTGTCATGCTCGTCACAATGCTCGTGATAATCATCTGTAGGATAGTCAATATCATTTACCTGATTATTCAATACCTGGTCGATCATCACTTGCGCGTCAACAGCAGCATAATAAGAGCTATACCAATAGTTACAAAAATTACCTATCCATAGACCTGAATAAATTTTCCAATTACGCGGAAAAGAAACTTGTGCTGGTGAAGACTTTGGATCAAAATAACACTCACCGTTTGGTTGAGTATGACATCTAGATTTATAATATTTATCAAACCTATTAGGTTTAATTTCAGCTATATTATGTTTCATGTCATCAAATAAAATTAATTTGCGACTATTGATATCATCTAATTTAAAGCCATAATATTTAGCTATATTTCGCATAGCAAAAGATTTAGTTTGTCTATCTTCTTCTGGAGTACGAGGCCTGCCTGAGCGCTTATATTGAAATGGACCTTCATTGTTACTTAATTTTAAGGCTATATCGATAAAATCTTGATCAAATCCTTTAGCAGCTAAGTTACCATTGTAGATAAACTCATAAGCTAGCGTTTTATCACGAGACGTATTGACGGCTAAACCAAATCCTGCGTCCTTGCATGCTTGAACAGCAGCTCTTGCTCCATCGCATTGCAAAGTAAAATCTATATCAAATACACAAACACCTGGCAACTGATCACTACGAGAGCTTGCGTGAATATGCCCTATAGTTGCAAAAAACCAAAGCACACCCAATAGTATGAATAATAACTTAACTGCAATGTTTTCAAAGAGTGTATTAAAGATCAATCTGATCGTAGCGAAGAATTGCATTCGGGCACCTATTATTATTATTATATTTTTTTTATTATTCTGAACGAACCTATAAATCAAAGTATAGGCATTGAAATAATAGATGTAAATAATCTAGTAGCTATTTGAGAGAACTTTATTTGGGTTCGCTACAAAACTCAAACACTGTCAATATATAATTGAATATTGGTTATTTGGGTTGGAGAAAGATAAAGTCCTAATTTAGTCCTCCGCCAAATTATATCATCAGCGCAATCAGCAAATTCAAACTTGATTAAGTAATCAATTTCTTGTTGATATAACTCTTCACCAAAATACTGACCTAAATCATTAAGCGCGAGCGTACCATCTAATAATTGATAAGCCCTGCTTCCATAAGTCCGCGTGTATCTTACACATAAAGACTCTGGTAACCAAGGAAAATCTTTTTTCAACCGTTTAATGAATTGCTGATGATTAGCTTGGTAATAACCTGGTTTCGTTTCAAGACCATCAGATAGAATATTACCGCCAGGAAGCTTTCGAACAAAGGCAGTATTCACTGCCTTATTTTCCCTCGTCGACAATAAGGCTTCTATCTCTCTTGCTAATAATCTGTAAGTCGTCATTTTGCCGCCGTATATATTAATTAAAGAACCTCGAACCGTCTCGGGTAGATTTTCATAAACATCAATCTTATAGTCTCTTGTGTTATCTGTAATATTTGTATTAGGCTGATAGACCAAGGGCCTAACTCCACTATAGGTAAACTTTACATCCTCTTTATACAGTTTGTGCTCAAAATAACTATTATAGCAATTTATTAAGTAATCAACTTCTTCATCGCTAATAACAGGATGCTGCGACAGCTGACTGTAATTATATTCAACTTCCGTTGTGCCGATTAAAGTAAAATCATTTTCATATGGGATAACAAAAACTATCCTTCCATCTTGATGCTGGAGAACGTAACTTTTATTATCAGAATATAATTTTTTAACAATCAAATGACTGCCCTTCACTAAACGTATATCAAATGCCGGGTTTAAAAAAGTGTTATTGATAGTGATTTTTCTTAAGATATCATTTACCCATGGCCCGGATGTATTAATAATATATTTTGCGGATATACTAAAACGCGTATCAGACTTGTTATTATAGAGTTCAATATTCCATAATTTTTCTTGCGGCAGATAATTAGCACAGACAAATTCTGTATTTTTACTTACTGTAGCTCCCATTAAGTCAGCATCAACAATATTTTCAATTACCAGCCTAGAATCATCAACCCATAAATCAGTATAAATATAACCTGTTTTATAACGACTATTATTATCTAAATATATTTTTTTAGTTTTATTATATTGCCTACCCTTGAAACTAAATGCTAATAAGTCATAAATCATTAAGCCGAATCTTGTTAAAAAAGTATTTCTAACCTTGCTATTATTAACGAAAATAAACTCAATTGGCCAAACAATATGAGCAGCAATATTTTGTAACAACGACCGTTCTTTTAGAGAAGCTCTTACTAATTTAAAATTATATTGTTCTAAGTATCTTAATCCGCCATGAATAAGCTTAGTAGTGTTACTAGAAGTGGCGCCACCAAAATCTTTTTTATCGCATAAAAAGATATTAAATTTTTTATGACTTAGTTCAGATGCAATCCCTGCGCCATTAATGCCGCCACCGATGATGCAAACATCATATATATTTTCTTTTTGTATCGACAAAACAATATCCCTTTATATTCTTCGCTTTTTGATTTAGCTAGACGCAAGTAAAAATTAACTATATTTTCTAAGCTGACATTTTAAGATGCCTTGAATTTTTACGCGGTGTTGATCATACTCAAACGGCGTCATATTACTATTAGCTGGGCATAATAAAACTTTTTGAGAATTATTATTGTAATAAAATCTTTTTAATGTAGCTTCGCTCTCGTCAATTAAAGCCACCACTATATCACCATCACGGGCATGATTACTGGGTTGACAAACCACGTAATCACCATCATAAATACCCTCTTCGATCATTGAATCTCCCTTAACGCGTAACATGTAAAGATTATCACCGTGGATAATGTCATTGATGTTACAATAATCCGCAGGAGGAATGGCCTCAATGGGTTGGCCAGCAGCAATAGTACCTAGCAACGGAATAGATGGAACCTGCAGTTTAGTAACATTGCTACTAAAACTATTGGATAAATGAGATATGTTATTAACTAAAACAAGATTTCTGCTAGTATTTTTTTTCTTTTGTTTTGATAATAAACCTAGATCAATTAATGATTGCACGTAACGGCTAACTGTGCCACGGGACTTTATCTCTATACCTGAGGAAATTTCTTGCAGAGTCGGTGAAAGCTCTTTGTTGTTAATATAATTTTTTATAAAATCATATGTCTTTTTTTGTGATTTAGTTAGCATGCATTCCCTATTTGTACAAAATCATTTTATCATTATAATAGAGTACAAATAGGAAACAAGCAATACTATACCCTTCGCTTTTCAATCTGCAGCGTTGTTGCGCGCTTGTCTCGCGTAAACGTCCAGCTATTCGAATTTTTTGTCATCCTGAGCGTAGTCGAAGGATCTCAATTAATCTTCAGCAACTGAGATCCCTCGCAAAAGCTCGGGATGACAGGGGCTGAGATTCCTATAAGGTGAACGCATACTGTCTCGCTGCTCATGTACTTTTTGTACACTCCGCTGCTCACCTTCACGCGCGCCTAGCTGCAAATTGAAGTGCTTTGGGTATATTTTATTGATTACTTAATAGTAGGATCAATTTCTCTAATCTCAATCACACCAGCTTCAGGCGATGTAAGCCTAAAACCATTTCTTTCCATAAGTTTTGGCGTGATATCACCATCAGAAATTCTTAATGTGCCCTCACCAACTTCTATAGGATTAGCAGTATCAGTTTTCATCAAGATTTTTGCAGTGCATTCAGTGGCAATTACACCACAAATCATTCTAAGTTGAATCCATGGTACCGCTCGAATAGCAGGCGCTGAAGCTGTACCAGCTGGAGTTGGATACGGTGACTTGATGTTTTTCACAATCGCATTTGACTGATAAGGCGTATAGTTTCTAGTTACGAAATTTTTCGGAGCTGTAGTCGCTAGTAAGTTTGAACTTAGTAATAAACCAACTAACAATGTACTAACTTTCAAGCAAGAATTAAACTTCATATATTCTCCATAAATTATTCTATTGTTAAATCTAACTACAGCATCATATCACAATCGCTTTATTTTCCACATGTTCTATAATTACATAGCGAAAAAAATATGAAAAAAATCAAATTAAGCAGTCATTGTCCGAAAAAGCTTATTAAGTTGATTAACGTGTATCTAATCGAAGGATACAGCGCGAGGTCGACCCCTACTGTTTTATTGGACTGTAGTACCAATAAGATATCCTATCACCAAATTATGTTTAAAAATTAAATTACAAGACGTCATTCGAGTCTAAATCAAAAACATTGCATTCGCAGGCTTCTATCATCCCGGGCTAAATTGAGACAGTCGTTTATTTTGAGGGATAGGTATAACTGTACAGCAAACCAACAAGGTCATAATTAAATTTTATAACCTGATCTAGATTATTAAGAAATTATACCCAGAGTAAATATAAATAATTAAGCTATTGAACTAGAAAAGTTCCAGCAAATCATTTATAATTTGTAACACTATAATAATAAACTAGATTAGTTTGATTTTTATCTTCATGAAATCCATTTTTACACTCTTATGCTTGTTTACTTTTACTATCAATACTTCAAATACTTCATTTGCTAGCCATCCTGTTTATAATTTTGCTGGCATCTTACCTATAGTCAAAGATCAAGATAACCAAAATTGGGTTTACTTTGGCGTCGAATATAAGATTAAAGAGCCTCAGCTCGCAATATTGGGTGGTTCAAAAGATAAAAACGACAAAAGCCCAGCTGATACAGTGCTCCGTGAGCTTAAAGAAGAAAGCTTAGACGTACTGCATGATTATATTAATATCAATACGTTAGAAAAAAAATCCACACATAAAATTAATTACCATCTATTATTCTTATTTAATATAAAGCTTTATTTAACACCTATTGACTATAAGCTCGAAAATTCAAACAGCTGTGAATATTTCCTCACAGAATATAGACATCGTCGTTATGATAAACCAGATAATTACAAAAAATTAGCTCTGTCACAAAGAGAATCTTATGAAATTCGACGGGTAAAAGCTAAAGATCTTATTGATTTTATTAAGTCGCCAGAAAAAAATGACTATAAACTAACCAGTTATGGCTTTCCCAACTGCAAGCAGCCAATAAGTATGAAGTTACGCTGGAGCTCCAGAGTGTTATTACAAAACCAAGAAACTCTCCAAAAAATTATTTAATTTGAAACTTTTCGAACTTTTTTTAAAAAACTCAGTCTAAGGAAGTAATTAATGAAAATTTAATCAATAAATATAAGAAGTAGGATGTATGATTAAACAATCTATAAATTTAAAGCTTTTATTATCAACTTTAATAATCACCTCAATAAGCCTTTCTTATGCTAATGATAGCACAAAAAATGACAGTGGTTCTTTTTTCTTTGGTCTATTCAGTTCTTCTGATAGCGAAGAGTTCGTCAACAGACCAGTTAAAATTAATGACACAACCTACATAGATTTTAATACTGGTCAAGCCAAGGATGAAATTTATGAAGAAGAACAGTTACAACCAAATATTGATCAGCAAAATACTGAACAACAATATACCGATCAATTACTAAATGAGAATCCATATGCTGATTCTCGCAATTCTAGTAAAGACAGCGTAAGCAAAAATCCGCTCATTGAGACTCGCGAACACAAAACTAAATTTGGTAAACATGATCCCTATTATGGCAAACATTTATGCGGCAATGGAGAATACAGTTGTATCAAAATTAAAAAAAGTGACACATGGAAAAGTTTATTCCCTAATGATTATCAACGTGAACTTGTGCAACGTTTAAATCGTACTAATAGCGGTCTATGGAACAGATCATGGTTGTTAGTCCCTAATACTTTCAGTAAAGATTATTTAAAATACTCACCTTTGCCTGCTTATCGATCAGACATAACAGAAAAAACTATTGTTGTTGATCAAAAAGAACTGGCTTTCGGTGCTTACGACTCTAAAGGTGAATTATTGCATTGGGGTCCAGTAAACCCTGGAAAGGCTGGCACAAAAACAGCACTTGGATCGAACTTTAAAGTATACAGAAAAGGTGGTGCTAATTGCTGGTCGAAGAAATTTGATTCTTCTATACCATACTGTATATTCTTTAATGGTGGCTATGCTTTGCATGGCTTCCATATGCCTGGATACCCTGCAAGCCATGGCTGTGTTCGCATGAACAATAGTGATGCCAAATGGTTAAACAAAGAATTTGCTGATTACAAAACTAGAGTGATAGTTAAAGATATTAACAGCTAAATCAGTGCCTGCCTGGCTCATGTTTTCGATCTAGGATTACTCTACTAACAGACTCTTGAGCGTCTGGATAATCACCAGGCTGAGTGTCTTTAAACTGAGGTGCAGCAACCTCTTGCTTTTTATCTCTTGATTGAGTCATCTTAATCTGATCTAGAAACTTAGGATTTTCCTCATCAAATTTAATCAAATCGTCTCTTAATTGAATTAAAGTTTTATATTCAGAATTGCTAGCCATTCTCTCCCTGTCTTCTGCTACAATTCTATGCAGTGTCCCCTCTGGTATAGCTTGGTTTAAAAAATCTAAAAACGAACGTAGGCCAGATTGGTCTTTAATATCTTTGAGCACTTTAATATATACTTGTATATTGCGTGCTTTTCTTAAATGTTCTGGATCGTCGTATTGAGCAAATTTGGCTTGTTCATTTATAAGTTCTTTTAGTAATCTGGGTATTTTTTTTTGCGCTATTTCCCATTGTTTATTGACTAATTTTAGTCTGTTTTCATTTTCAATTTTTTGTAATAAATCATCTGTTGTCTGTAAACATCTGTCGATAGATAAAATTGAATCTAATACCTTATCCGGTTCGGAACTTTTTTCGTCATACTTAGAACTGAGCATTGGGATTATTCCATTAAGGACATTAAAAACATTTTCTACCCGATTTGCTACCCTACTTATTTCTACATTTTTAGAACGTTTTATTATGCCGCTTTCAACAACTATATCAGCATCTTTTTCAGGTACTAATTGCTTTTCAACTATCGGTTGCCTATCAGCAATATTATCAGGATCGCTAATTAAAGGTAATAAATCAACTAAATCACTCAAGGAGACTTTTGATAACTGACTACCAGCTAGTTTCGGATAAAAACTTGCTAATCTTCCTTTAATCTTATGGGCGCGCTCTAGTAACATATTATGACAAAACTCAACTATTTCATCACTACTATAGAATTTGTCTGTTTCTAACGATATCCCCTTTGATCTCAGGAACGGTTGTAATTTCATAGCCAGAGGTATTTTTTTGAAGCCTTCTTCCAGACCTCTACGATAAGATGCTTCTTCTTGTTCTATAACACTACGACCAGATGGCTCAGAACTTGATTCAAGATCTTTACGGCTGGATAAAATCGCATCCATCCTTCCTTGCGCTCTAAGTTCATCTGTCGAAGGTGGTTCAATAGAGGCTGGTTTGTATGCACTAAACGCCGAAGGAAGCACTCCTAACATACGATCACGTCCACTAGTATAATTCGCTTTACTTACATCCTCCTTGAATCTATCTGTACTTTCTCTAAAGTGTTCTCTTATTTCTCCAAGTTTATTATACTTAATACCCAGAAATCTCAAGATTTTACAGAACAATCCCTCTCGAGGTTTATCAAGAATTTTTTTGACAGCATTGATATACTCTTCAAGACTCTCGCGGCTTACAGAAGATGCAAATGAAATATGATCGCTATCAATCAGAGGATGAGATTCTTGAACACTCTGAAGACGATCATTACTTTTCAGATCTCTGCGCACACTAGTAAAATGATCATCTTTAGTTGCATATCGCCTTTTAAATACTCTATCGACGAAACTGTCAAAACTCTCCGGTAATCCTTTAGCTCGAAGTTGTTCTTTAAAAAAATCTTTATCTTTTTCAAAGATAAAATACAACTCTTCCAATAAAAAACTGAACCTCAATTGATGTACTTGTAGTTCGTACCGTCTTTCAGCTTCCTTTATAGGCGCATATATTTTTTTGTGAGATGGAGCTAGCGGTTTACTTTTAAAGTCTTTACTGTCTACCATAATCTAACTCATGCTATCCATTACAGGCAACCATGCTAGTTAGACTAAAAAAACAGTCAAAAGGTCTATACAATGCCAAAAGTAATTATTGGCTTAAAAATCAATATGATATCCTAGATAAAATCATTTAAATAATCTGCTTGTTTCACTGAGTTCAATAATAAATCATGCTCTGTATAATCCACATAATCCGCTTTTACTTTTAAATCATCGAAAAACAAAAGATCAATAAACTGCATGCTTTTACATTGATTTACCGCTTTAGGATTAAAACATACACCCTTCTTGTGTAGCCTTAAGTCACTGAAACCAATAAAACAATGATCACAATGATTGCGGTAAAACTTCTCACCGCTCTCACCAACTTTTCCTAACTTGTAATTATTACAGCGTAAACTTAGAAAATCTATCAAGCTATCTGGAATTACAGCTATTTCGCTTAGCATGAAAAAGCCATTTTTTTCTTGCTCTTTTTCTCGTATTGTTCTGGCATAAATAGCGCAGACAGTACAATAGCCTTTGCAAGACCAGCAAGCAATGATGTTACGTACAATACCTATAGAAGAAATAGTAAGTTCAGGCTTTTCTGATGGTTTTAGCAGCCAGGCATCAAATAGTGATGGTTCTTTACCTGGTGGAATATACCAAACTTTTTGCTGTGGGTCCCATTTAGCTCCCAACTGCTTAACCTGGTCTTTGTCTTTAAAGGCAACATTTAGTATTTTTTTATCTAACATGAGTAATTTTCAAACTATTTATTTATGTATTTAACTAAAAAGCTGCTTTTTAGCCCTTTTCTTAAGCTTCCCTTAATGTTCCCTTAAGCTTTTCCTAATGACTTTCCTGTATAATTGCTGACATTGCATTTACTATAATTCACAGCATTGAATTATGGAGATCAATTATTAAATTATATAGGAGAACATACATGTTCAACATTAAAAATTTACTATTAACCATAGCTACAGTTGCAGTTTTATCTTTGATAGTTTTTTCTGGGATAAAAATGTATAAAGAACAAAGTCTAGTTGAAGCTTCTGACGAAACTACTAATAGTGTTGAAAATACAAACCCTTCAGATGAAGACGTTGTTATAGCTAAAAAAAATAAAAACTTCAAACCTACCATTGCTTACAATTATAAAGTAAAAGGCAAAAGATATGCCACTTATGCTAATAGCGATGGCTTCAAACAAACAGGTACGGCTTCATGGTATGGCGGATCTTTTCATGGCAAAAAAACTGCTAATGGTGAAAGATTCAATATGAATACGTTGACTGCTGCGCATAAAAGTTTACCCTTAGTAACTTATGCAAAAGTAATTAATTTAGAGAATAATAAATCTGTAGTTGTGAAGATCAATGATCGTGGCCCGTTCCATGGTAATAGAATTATTGATTTATCACGTGCCGCTGCGCAAAAAATTGGCATGATCCACAAAGGAACAACTAAAGTTCAGGTTATAGCTTTATAAGCCGAATAATCCGAATAATTAAAATAATCTAAGCTATTTTTTTTGCTAACCTAATTACTACATTTTTGTCGACACTACTAACATTTTCTGATAGTAGTGTTTGACATTGTAGTTCACCAGTAGATTCTCTCTCTATCATTTTAGCTGCACTTCTAATAGCAAGCTTATTATTTACTGTCACTAATTCTGGTTTGCTAGAAGCCATATAGTCATTTGAACCATTAAAAACAAAGATACAGTTCTGATCCGGTTTAAATCTACTCGCAATTATTGGCCAATATTTGTCGGGTAAAACCTCATACCCACCGTTAGTTACTTTATTTAACCAAGATAAATATTTATTAAGCTCCTGCATTTCCAAGCCTGTGATTGGATAATTGAGCCACAGTTCTGTTTCATCATTACAAGCATTTTCAAATAAACATTTAAGAACTTTATTATTGACTATATCTTTTTTCTGCTTACAGTCTTCAACAAAATAACAGTAAGTATAATAATCCCTGCGCGAAAGCGGCGATTGCATTAACCAAAATTGCTCATTTAACAAAGCAGATTTAATCATTTTTGGCCCAGCGATAGAATCAACAATGAGCTCCCTACAAACAGGACCTGAACATTTTAATCCTTCTGTTTTGCCCATATTAGAGTCGTTACCTACAGCTTCTCCACGATTCTGAGATGCCACAGCTACTGACTCAGAGCTTGGCGCTGGCTGTGCTAGTTCGACATTAGTATGAGCTGAATTAACGTGCTTATAATCATTATTCGAGGTGTAGTTGAACAGGTTATTTTCAATATCTAAATTAGAGACAGCTGATGCAACTTTGGTAAGATCAGTCTTATCTAAAGTCTCGCCTGTTTGTGGATTTGCAACTGACTTATTAATACTACCTGAAGCTGCAGCTAGTTTATTATTTGCACGATGATCATATAAGTAATTTACAATTGAAATATAATTGTTACGTAAGCTATTATAGTAGCTAGCTAATACAGAAGATTTTATTTGCTCGCGATTTTGATAACTAACAACTGTAATTAAACCTACAACCAGAATTACAGCTATCAGATTCTCCAAGACAGGCCACTTTATAGTGGATTGTAGCTGGGCTATCCATTGATCTAAAGTTATATTCTGCTGATAAGCTTCGCGGTAATAATCTGCAGTTAATAATCTACGAGCTTTTTTATCAACATGTTGGATTGGCGTGAATAGATAGTTTTTAGTGGTTGGTATAGAACCCTGTAATAAACTACATATAATAATCAATATTGCGTAATAATCAGAGGCTATTGAAAACGTGATCTTGGCTATTTGATTATCTTCGCTCAAACATGAGCTAATCTTTGGATGGTATAATTCAGAAGTTTTTACTTCTAGCTTCTCAAAAATAACATTAAAAATGTCAAAACCTAATAATTTTAATTTATTGTCCTTGGTCAACCAAATCGTACTAAAATTTATAAAACCATGAAATTTTCCGGCTTTATGTTCATCGGTAATACGTTTTGTTAGTGGTGATAATAACTTTAAAGTTTTTCTTAAGCTTAATGGTTTTTTTAAGTCACTTATAGATGAGGCTAATGATTTACCTTCTAGATACGGCATTACGATCATAATACCTTGATCTCGCATGACCTCAAGATTGTCATCCAGATTACCAATATCAGTATGTTCGCTAGATATTAGATCTACTATTTCTAGAACCGGGCAAATTGCTTCTGCTGGATTAGCATCCTCGAATACCAATTTATCTTGAAGTTTATCTTGCAACTTGGCAACATGTGGACGGGCATAGCTGCTAGCTTCAAATGATAACAACAATATTAAATATTTTTTTTGATCGGCAGTTTCGCCTATATAATAAGTACCAAACGGCTCAGTAGAAATTTCAGCCGTCAGTTTATATTTGTTAGCAATGTTATATTCATCAACCATAATATATTATTATAGGACATTAATGTTATCATTGATATATCAGTGATATTGATACTTGGTGTATTTAATATATAAACGATTGTGGAATACAATATTAAATAATCATGATCATTATATTAAAGTTTATACGATTTAAGTCAATATAATATAACAATGTCTGAATTAACCATCCGCCTCAAAGCACTAGCTGACCAACCCAGTTTTAAAGATCTCTTTAAATATAAGCTCATTGGCCTAGAAAAAGAATGCTTACGCATCAATCCGGATGGTCAACTGGCAAACAACCCTCATCCAAAAGAATTAGGATCAAGTTTAATGAATCCTAATATCACAACTGACTTTGCAGAAAGCCAATTGGAAATTATTACTCTGCCACAACATGACGCCAGTAAAATAATTCAAGAACTGACCAACCTTCATAGTTTCATCTATCAAAAAATTGGCAACAAGCATTTATTATGGCCCAATAGTATACCTGGGCTGTTACCTAATGATAATGACATACTTATTGCTCGTTATGGGAAATCAGCAAAGGCTATCTTTAAAGAAACATACCGAACTGGATTAAGCTACAGATATGGTAAAACCATGCAATTAACTTGTGGCATACATTTTAATTTTTCTTTTACCCCTGAATTCTGGCAAATGTATTTTCCCAATATTCAGAATAAATTGCGCTACACGATTAATGACGTTAATACTCAGTACATGGCTGTTATTCGTAATTACATAAGGATAAGCTGGCTTATTACCTACTTGTTCGGTTCTTCTCCCGTGATTAACAGTAAATCAATTAATCAAAGTATAGCTACTGCCCATTATTTAAAACCTCTTGGTAAAGATTTCTATATATCACCTTTTGGAACATCGTTGCGTGAAAGTGACTTAGGTTACCATAACAAAACTAATTTAGATCAGCTTATCAGCTACGATAGCCTTGAAGATTATATCAAGTGTTTACATAAAATTATGCTTACTGAAGATCCAAATTTTGCTAAAATTGGCAAATACAGATACAACAAGCAGATTCAAATAAACTGTAATATTTTACAAATAGAAAACGAGTATTATAGCGTTATTAGGCCAAAACCAGATATAGATAGCTATGGCCAATATATTCGCCCATACAAAGCTTTGCAGAAAAATGGCTTAGGTTATATTGAGATCAGAAATCTTGATCTTAATTATTTATCGCCTATTGGTATAGATGAACGCCAATGTAGATTATTAGAGCTTATTGTTTATTATTGCTGTCTACAGAATTCACCTAAGTTTACTAATACTGAATTAGCTCACATAAGAAGTAATAAAAATAAGACGACTTTATTGGGTCGACAAGTTGGTTTGTTGCTCAGCAATAACGGCATGCAAACAACACTGAAAGACTGGGCTAAAAATATTCTTCAGGATCTCAAAGAAATTGGCTTAGCAATCGATAGCTCTAATGATAATCTTACTCATTACAGCGCAACGGTTGATTATTACGACACGCTTCTAGACAACCCAGAGCTTACACCTTCTGGTGTTCTATTCAACGAACTAAGTACAAGTAAAGATTATGTGGCTTATAACTTACATAAAGCTAAATTATATAAAAAAGAATTTGCAAATAATCCTCTATCAACGGAAAAAAATAATTATTATGAACAACTCGTTGCAAACTCAATTATAAATCAAAAAAAACTGGAAGAGTCTGATGCTGCTAATAGCATGACGTTAGAACAGTATATCAATAATCACTATGCTGATTGAATCAATTGATTCAATTGATTCAATTGATTCAGTTATATGCATTCACGGTATAGGAATACCTGCCCATGTCATCCCGAGCTTTTGCGAGAGTTCTCACTAGCAAAAGCTTAGTTGAGATCCTTTGATTATGCTCAGGACTGTAACAGTTCACAAATTCGATTAGAATATTAATTATAACTAACTTCTGATAACAATTGCTTCAATTTTACCTTACTCGAAACACCTGACATATTCTCTGAGAAGAAATCAGATAATGTTTGCTTCGAAGTATAATCAATAATATTTTCAGCTTTAATAATATGTTTAGCGACATCTTCTTTGGTGTTAAAACCATCTATTAAACCTAACTCCAAAGATTGTTTTCCTGTCCAAAATAAACCTGTAAACATTAATGGATCACTTTTAAGACGACCATTACGCCCCGCTATGACTTTATCGATGAATATTTTATGGATAATATCAATATGTTGTTGCAATATGGCTTTGATTTCAGGTGTTTCTACTGAGAAAGGATCTAAAAAGGCTTTATACTTACCAGCTATATGTAGCCTACGCTCTACGCCTAGTTTTTTCATCGCATCAACAAAACCGAATTGGCTAGCAATAACACCTATTGAACCAATAGTGCTAAGTTCATTCGCATAAATCTCATGTGAAGCTGAAGCCAAGTAATAACAGCCTGAAGCGCAAACATCCGAGACAACTGCATATACTTTACGACCATATTTGTCTTCTGCTTGTAACTTTTTAATCGCATTATAGATTAAATCACTTTGCACAGGAGACCCACCAGGGCTATTTAAATCTAAAATAATACCTTTGACGCTTTTTCGAGCAAAAGCTTTATTCAATGCCTCGATGACATGTTCAGCATTGCCATAAAAAGCTCCTTGATCGATTTCACCTGTAATTTCTATGAGTGCAGTATGTGGCTTACTAATATCATTTTTTATAAAATCAGCTGTTCTCTGCGGTGATGAAAACAAAGAAAGCAGGATAAATATAACTATAAAAAACGAGAAGAATCGCCCCAATGATTTCCATCTACGAGCCCTTCTTTGCTCTTTAAGATTTTCCGTAAGAACTTTAACTAAAGCATCACTCGTCCAATTAGCATTTTGATCTGACATATAATTTTCTTTATTTAAATCAACATAAAATTAAACGTCGATCATAACATAAACTATATATATTCAAAATACTTTAATGTTTGCTCAAGATCGGGCTCTAAAGGAGCTGTTACAGAGATAATATTGCTTGCCCTACCCCATTGAAATTCTAAGTTGTATGCATGTAAAAATATTCTGCGTAAATTAGCTTTTTCTTTTACTAATTTATTAATTTCACGATCACCATACTTAGTATCACCTATAATTGGGTATTTTTCATATGCACAATGAACTCGTAACTGATGCGTCCTGCCCGTAACTGCAGTCAGTTGTAATAAAGACGTGCCCTGTTTAAAAGACTTGACTTCAACCTTGGTTATTGATGGTTTCCCCATCACTGGATCCACCACAACCATGCGCTCACCACCCTGTAAAACTGATTTTCTTAAGGGATGCTCAACAAGTCGTTTAAAGTTTGGCCATACACCTTTTACTAAAGCTAAATAAGTTTTAGTAATTTCTCCCTCTTGTATCTTGGCATGTAAATCCTGCAAGGCTAGTCTATTCTTAGCAACCATTAAGCATCCTGATGTGTCTCTATCTAATCTATGAACTAATTCAAGATAGGCTTTAGTACCATAAAGCTTTCTTAGAGAGTCAATCAAACCGAAATTGACGTTACTACCAGCATGTACAGCTAAACCAGATGGTTTATTAATAATAAGAAAATCTTGATTTTCAAAGATAATTCTTCTTTTGAGATCATCAAGACTCTTTTGTGTAATTAATTTATTATTAGTCGATCTTAGTGCTGTATTTTGTTCTTTAGTTTGAATATTTTCAATATTTGGAATTTTAATCTCGTCATTTAAGAGCAATTTATGCTCAGGTTTAGCGCGCTTACCATTGACTCGAATAGCTCCTTTACGTAACAATCTATATATAAGACTTTTAGGAGCGTTCTTTAGCTCACGAAATAAAAAGTTATCAATTCTTTGGTTGATATACTCAACGTTAACTTTAATTATGTTAGTCATACAGCTCTCTGGTGTGGTAGTCTGGCTAGAGGAAATTAGGTATTAAGCTAAAGTTATTGCTACTAGCATTAAATACTGCTATATTATATACGATTAGCTTAAAATTTAATAGCTTATGATAATCCTTGCCTGAGTGCATACTTTCGCAATAACATTCTCTCCAATCAAAGCTATTAGCAGCTAATTAAAAATTTTTGAATATGATTTATTAACTAAATAATAGGAAAACTAGTTAAATAGTCTCTATATATAGATATTATTAGATATAAGTAAATATATAGATGACAGCTAAATAATTTAATAATGTTATTTTGTAACTTTAAATAATACCATCGAGATTATATCTTACAAAATAACCAATAATATTAGGGCTTAGATTAATTCGAGGTATATATTTTAAAACATAAACGATTTACTCAAAAGATGTTTCATGTCTTAAACAACAATATACGCAATAATTTGCTAACAAATTATTCAATAGATTAACGCGCCTGTGTTTTAATTAGCTGAACAACTGGTTTTCTTACAAATTAAGAACTTATTTGCAAGAGAACAATATGAATAAAACCCCACAAGCTATCAAAAGAATGCTTATTAACGCTACTCATAGCGAAGAAATTAGAGTAGCAACAGTATCTGGTAACCGCCTCGACGACATCGACATTGAACAACCTAATCGTGAACAAAAAAAAGCTAATATCTACCTGGGGATCATCAGCCGGATTGAACCAAGTCTAGAGGCTGTCTTTGTGAACTATGGCGCTAACCGTCATGGCTTTTTGCCTTTAAAAGAAATTGAAAAAAGTTATTTTGCCAAACCCACTAATGATCCTAAAGCTGACTTTAGAAAAATTCTTAAAGAGGGCCAAGAACTATTAGTCCAGGTAGAAAAAGAAGAACGTGGCAACAAAGGTGCAGCTTTGACTACTTATATTAGCCTTGCCGGCTGTTATTTAGTTTTAATGGCTAATAACCCTAAAGCTGGTGGCATCTCGCGTCGTATCGAAGGCGATGAGCGAAATGACTTAAAAGAAGCTCTAAACTCACTTACTATCCCTGAAGATATCGGAGTTATTATCAGAACTGCCGGCCTTGGTAAAAAAACGGCCGACCTACAATGGGATCTTGATGTTTTATTACAGCATTGGTTAGCTATCAAAAATGCTGCTGGCACCATGACTGCACCTTGCCTATTACATCAAGAAAGTAATGTAATTATTAGAGCTATCCGAGATAACTTACGTCCCCATATCAAAGAAATCTTGATTGACGATGAAGAACTCTATGACCAAGCAAAAAAATATATAGAAATACTAAGACCCGATAGTAAAAATGTTGTTAAGTACTATAAAAGCGACATTCCGTTATTTACCAGATTCCAAATTGAAAGCCAGATTGAAGAAGCTTATCATCATGAAATCAGATTGCCCTCTGGAGGTTCACTAGTTTTTGACCGTACAGAAGCGCTAACTGCAATTGATATTAACTCTGCGCAATCCACCAAAGGCCATGACATAGAAAATACTGCCTTTCATACTAATTTAGAAGCAGCGGATGAAATTGCTAGACAACTACGCTTACGAGACGTGGGCGGTCTAGTAGTCATAGATTTTATTGATATGGAAAGCTCCAAGCATCAACGTGAAGTTGAAAACAGATTACGTGATGCTTTAGAAGACGATCGAGCACGTGTTCAAACTGGTCGTATTTCTCGCTTCGGTATCTTAGAGATGTCACGACAAAGATTAAAAACGTCTCTGGGTGAAAACTCACAAATTATTTGTTCTAAATGCTCCGGGAAAGGCTCGGTCAGAACCGTAGAATCTCTTTCTTTATCTTTACTACGAATAATTGAAGAAGAATCTCTTAAGCAAAATACTAAAGAAGTACATGCTCAATTACCAATTGAATTATGCACCTTTTTAGCTAATGAAAAGCGAACCAATATTTTAGAGATTGAAAAGCGCTCGAATATTCGAATCGTACTAATTCCTAATCCACATTATATATTCCCTAACTATAAGATTAATCGCATAAAAGACGGTACAGAATACACTGAAAAAAGTTATAATATAGTCGATGTTCCAGAACCGGAAAGCAAGGTTACAAGCAATGACTTTGCTAAAAAAGCGCGTGTTGAAACAGCTGCTGTCTCACAATTTAATTTGGCAAAGTATGACAATCAATCAAATAAGCCGAATATTTTAAAACGACTTTGGTCTTCTATATTTAGTAACACAGAAGCTGAAAGCTCTACTGAAATTAAACCACTGTCGAATAACACAACTAACCACACCCATAAACCACGTCGCCCTGATAATAAGCAACACAGAGATCATAGAGAACACAAGGATCATAAAGATAGAGAGAGCGCTGGTAATCAAACAGGTAACCGTTCTCGACGCCATAACAATAACCGCGTTGATCAAGCTAATAACCCAGGCGAGAAAGAAATCAGGAATAAAAACCAAAATCAAAACTCACATCAAAATAAAAACCCAAATAAAAATCACCGTGAACGCGATCCTAATCAAGCACGTGAGTTTAACCAAAACAAACAACCTAGAGACAAAGAGTTTAATCCAGAAACCCAGCATGAACCTAGGAATTCCCGTAATCGTTCTAAAAACAGATCAAGACATGGTAATCATCAGAAAGAACATAATACTATTACTAATATAGCTTTATCTAGTCAAGATCAATTTTTACACACAAATACTGAAACTACTCGTAACGATGAAGTTTTCACTAACTTTGACAATATTGATCATAATATTGATCATAATATTGATCTAAAATATATACCTACTAGCTCATCCCAAACCAAAACAGATATGGGTCGAATAGATTTAGACTTTGTGCATGAAACTATTCCACAATCAGCTGAGCCAATAGCAACTGAACAACATAATCAGCCTGTTGTGATCAATCAAGATATTACTAAAACTACTGAAGCCCATAATACTACTGATGCTAATAATACTAATAAAAACAAAGAACAAATTGTTATCAGAAAAGCGACAGACAGAATAAAAATAACTGCCGCGTCAAGCATGAGCAAAAGAAGCTTTCAACCTAAGAAAAAACTGCCCTTTGCTCCTGAAAAATATATTGAAAAACAGCCGATAAATATAGATGATATACAGCAACAACCTGCAGAACCAGTAAGTGATAATAGCTCTAATCAAAATTAATTAAAATTAATCAAAATTGATGAAATACAATTGTAAAGTTTTACAAACTAAAACATTATATAAAGGCTATCACGAGCTGGTAGAGTACACTTATAGTTTTGCTCTGTTTAATGGGGGTATGAGCTCAGCGGTCACTCGGGAACTGTTTAAACGCAGTTCTTGTGTTGGCTTAATCCCCTATGATCCGAATACAAAAGAAGTGGTATTAATCGAACAGTGCAGATTAGGTGCTTTAGCAAATAATGATCATCCTTGGATGTATGAAATCATAGCTGGAGTCGTTGAAGATAACGAAGAAAAAGAAGCTACTATTCTACGTGAGTGCGTGGAAGAAGCTGGGTGTACAATAAATAAATTAATTCCCATCTTTGAATATTACATGACGCCTGGATACTGTAATGAAACTATCAAACTATATTGTGGCCTGATAGATCGTAATAAAGTTAATACTGATACTATATATGGTTTGTCACACGAACATGAAGATATCAAAGTGCACTTAATAAAGCTTGAGCAAGCAATGCAAATGCTAAGCGAGGGCAAAATTAATAATGCCTCCACTATTATCGCATTACAATGGCTAAACGCTAATCAACAACTATTAAACTATTAATAATCCTGATAAAATGCCACTACGGTTTTAAATCAAGCAAGGAATTATTAATAGTGTCTAGAAAAAAAACTCTTCTTACAGTTAATACATTTATTTTACTAAACGCTACTAGCAGTTTAGTTATGGCTGGTGGTTTTCAGATGCATGAACAAAACGCATCTGTTGGTGATGTACACGCAGGCTATGCCGTTGATAATCATGATGCAAGTGTTAATTTTTATAACTCTGCAGCATTAACAGATATACTAGAAGCAAAAACAACAAGCTCTGCAGTTACTGTAGCCAACGCTGTATTTTTCAAAGGAACAACTTCATTAGAAGCCAACCCTAGTAATGTAAATCCGCCTGTAACCGCAAGCGGTGAAACAAGCGCAAAAGGTTTACATGTAATACCTTCTCTACACTATGCTACACCAATTAATAGTCACACTGCATTTGGCTTAAGCGTTGTTTCTCCTTTTGCTGCAGAATTATCATGGTCAGAAAAAGCATTCACACGCTATAACTCTACAACCAATGGTATTAAAGCAGTTAATTTCAGCCCCAGCTTTGCTTATAAAGTTAATGACCAATTATCTTTCGGTTTAGGTGGTGATGTTCAGTATGTATCGATGCAGATTGATAAAATGGTAGGAACAAATCTGGATCTTTTCAATAATGGTCTACCCTTATCTAATTATGATTCCCATGTTAGTAATAATCTGACTCATACCGGTTTTGGTTGGCACTCAGGCGCGCTGTGGAAACCAGTAAACTTTGCTAAATTAGGTTTTAATTATCGTTCAGGATTTAATCATCAAGCGACAGGAACAAGTTCACTCAAAGGTAAATTAGCTGGTGACTATCTAGACTACTCAGCCAATAAAAAAAACAAATCGAAAAACCTAAAAGCCGTTATTAAGATTCCACAATCTTTTGCTTTTAGCGCAGAAATAGAGCCCGTTCAAGACTGGTCCATTTTGTCTACAGTGATCTATACTAACTGGTCAGTTGTTCAGTCTTTTGATTTACGCAATACCCCTACTGCATTTACTGATCCTTACACTCAAGAACCTATATTCGCAGAGATGATGAGCACACGTTTAGGCTTGAGAGATACTTATACAGTATTGAATGGAATTCATTGGAATTATAATGATTATCTTAAACTAAAAGGCGGCATTGGGTTTGATCAAACCCCAACCAGTAATCATATAAGAGATTTGAAAATGCCTGATGGTAATAGATACTTGTTTGGCCTAGGTGCTAATTACAAGTACAACCATAATTTGAATTTTGAATTTGGCTGGATGTATGTGTTAATTGGCAAAACAAAAATAGACAATTCTAGTATCATACCTCAAACAGACATTGATCCTAGCCTTGGTATATTTAATCCCGGCGAAAAAAATGAAATCCATGGACGTGCATACGGTAGCGCGCATGTAATCGGTATGCAGTTTACTGTTAACACTGATAGTCTGTCCGGTTATGTCCGTAAAAAAACAGGCAGATACTTCTAAGCATCTCAGGGCTGATTTGATCAGCCCTACTCTTTTCGTCCAACTTAAATGGCGCGAACGTGTACGCGTGAACAATTAGTTATATCGTATGCGTTCACCTTATAGGAATCTCAGCCCCTGTCATCCCGAGCTTTTGCGAGGGATCTCAGTTGCTGAAGATTAATTGAGATCCTTCGACTACGCTCAGGATGACAAAAAATTCGAATAGCTGA
>JACCDT010291664.1_pt1 | contig 27620 bp, 30 predicted proteins | sample 7446291 | NCBI WGS metagenome assembly JACCDT01 (sample SAMN15323446, study PRJNA562643) | freshwater metagenome | isolation source: river surface water | place: USA:Blue River Watershed | collected 2017-08-17 | reverse complement strand
TATATTTCATTCTCAAATCTTCATTTATACCAGATGTATTTTCATTTACTTGAAAAGGAGTTGTTTTTGCCTCGTTTAAAACTTCTATTTGTAGAACTTCCAGCTCGATGTTTCCATTTTGCATATCTTTATTTACATTTTTTTCAGGACGAGCATTTACTTTTGCATTTATTTTCAAAACCCATTCAGGACGTATTTCTTTTGCTAAAGTGATAGCTTCACTATTTGGTAATGTGACGCATTGTATCTTACCTGTCATATCACGCATATCAAAAAAGACCATTTTGCCTTGATCACGACGCACATCCACCCAACCAGCAATAATGACTTCTTTGTCGATATTTTGCCCTAAATCTTTAATATAAATTCTATTTTGCATAGATTAAATTTAACATAAAATGTTATAAAAACCAATGATATAATTTATTATATTTTTACTCCGATTTTTTCTTTTACTTCTTCCATCTTTTTTGAAGCGATCGTTTTTGCTTTAAGAGATCCGGCTTTGAGAATTTCGAGTGCTTTAGGAATATCTTTTTCTAATTCTTCTCTTTTTTCACGAAGTGGAGCGATGAATTTTTCTAAATCTTCAATAAGAATTTCTTTTAAAGCTTTGTACTTCCCTTCATTTTCTTTATAGATTTCTTTTAACTCGTTTTCAGGGCGAATTAATTTATGAATTTCGTAAATATTTTTAGGAATTCCTGCACCAGAATCAGTCACAATACTCATTACACATTTTTGGATTTCTTCATATTTAGCAAAAAGTGGAATTGTATTTTTATAACTCTTAGACATTTTTTGTCCATCTGTACCAGGTACAGTTGCTACTTCTTTCATAATCTTATGTTCAGGAAGTTTAAAAGTTTCACCAAATGTATTATTGAATTTCTCTGCTACATCACGAGTAATTTCTACATGTTGTTGCTGATCAGATCCAACAGGTACGATATCAGGGCTATAAAGTAAAATATCAGAAGCCATAAGTATTGGATAATTAAATGTTCCAACAACAATATCTTTATTTTTTGCTTCTGCATCTTTGAAAGCATGTGCGCGCATAAGGTAAGGCATCGTTGTAATAGTATCAAAAATCCAACATAACTCTGTGTGTTCAGAAACATCTGATTGTTTAAAAATTGTCACTTTTTTTGGATCAAGACCGATAGCTAAATAATCGAGCAAAATTCCAGTTATATTATCCTGCATTTGTTTTGCATTGTGAATAAAATTTAATGCATGATAATCCGCAATCATAATGTATGCTTCATAATCATTTTGAAGATCAACGAATTGTTTCATCGCACCAAAATAATTACCAATATGCGGAACTCCTGTAGGCTTTACACCAGATAATAATACTTTTTTAGACATGACAATATAATATCATATTTCAATATTTTCGTCACAGGTATTTTTACCAGTTTAATAACAGGTTATCGACATTTTTGATTTTGGTGTTTTTTGAGATATGTTAAAATGCTTACATGTCAAAAATAAAGAGAAATGAAATTCGCGTCCCTCCACAAAGCATCGATTCAGAAAAAGCTGTACTTGGATCTATTCTTTTGCGTAAAGATGCACTCAATGAAATTGAAGACGCGATAAATGGAGATTCTTTTTATGTAGAAAAACATAAAATACTTTTTGAGACGATGCTTGAGCTTGTATCAAGAAATGAACCTATTGATATGCTCTCTCTTTCTACAAAACTTTCAGAAAAGAAAATGCTCGAAGCTGTCGGTGGTAATAAATATCTCGCAGATATAGTAAACAGTGTTCCTTCTTCTACTAATGCTTGTTATTATGCAGAAATAGTACAGAAAAAATATATTTTGCGTTCGCTTATTGATTCTGCAGATTATATTTCCGAGCTTGCTTTCGATGAAAATGATGAACATATGGACGAGATTCTTGATCAAGCAGAAAAAAGAATTTTCAGTGTTGTTTCTTCACCAAAGAATCAAAAATTCGTCGCTTTGAAAGATGCATTACCTGAAGCATGGGAAAGATTTGAAAAATTACAAGAACATAAAGGTATGCTTCGTGGATTACCGACTGGTTTTCGAGATTTAGACAATATTTTGTCTGGTTTTCAAAAACAAGATCTCATTATCCTCGCAGCCCGTCCTTCTGTCGGTAAGACAACACTCGCTCTTGATATAGCTCGTATGGCTGCGACTGTACATAATAAATCAGTAGGTATTTTTTCGCTTGAAATGTCCACACAACAACTCATAGATAGAATGCTTTCTGCAGAATCAAAAGTGAATGCATGGAAACTTCGTACAGGAGGAGTTTCTAGTGACGGTGATTTCTCATTAATTCGAGATTCAATAGACAGACTTTCAAAAGCACAAATCCATATTGATGATAAATCTGCAAACACACTCGTCGGAATGAAAGCTGCAGCTCGTAGACTTAAAGCAGAAAAAGGTCTTGATCTTATCGTAGTCGACTATTTGCAACTTATGTCTACATCAAAAAGTTATGACAATATGGTAAACCAAGTTACAGAAATCTCTCGATCTCTTAAAGCTCTTGCAAAAGAGCTCGATGTTCCAGTGCTTGCCCTTTCACAGCTTTCTCGTGCTGTGGAAGCTCGTGGAGGTAAACCTCGCCTCTCTGACCTTCGTGACTCAGGATCTATCGAACAGGATGCCGATGTTGTTATGTTTATTCATCGTGAAGATAAAGGTAAAGATGAATCTGAACGTACAAATATCGCTGAAATCTTGATTGAAAAACACCGTAATGGACCTACAGGAAAAGTGGATCTGTATTTCGATGATAAAACAAGTTCATTCCTCAATCTTGAGAAGAGTAATCTTAGTGAGTTTTCTAGTACAAAAGCAGATAGTGCACTCGATGAATTTTAATTTATGGACAGTATCGACAAATTAGCAGAATACTTTAAAGAATTCCCTGGAATCGGTGAAAGGCAAGCAAAAAGATTTGTGTATTTTTTAATGTCTCGTAATTCAAATTATTCAGAAAATTTATCAAGGCTTATAACTGATTTGAAAAAAGAAATTGCTCAATGTAAAGAATGTTTTAGATTTTTTAATTTAAATAAAATAAATCATAGTTTGATTTGTGAACTTTGTAGTGATCCGAGAAGAGATGATACTACCCTACTCATAGTCGAAAAAGATTCTGATTTGGAAAGTGTACGGAAAAGTAGGCTTTATAATGGAATGTATTTTGTACTCGGTGGACTAGTGCCAATTATTGAAAAAAATACACCTAGCCAAGTGCGACTAGGTGAACTCAAAGAAAAAATAAAAGGTAAAAATTTAAAAGAAATAATTTTAGCTTTTTCAATATCTCCTCAAGGTGATCATACGGATTTTTATATCCGCAGCCAGCTCAAAGATATGTGTGAACCTGCAAACATAAAAATATCTTCCCTCGGCCGTGGTCTCTCTACTGGTACAGAAATTGAGTACTCCGACAATGAAACAATCAAGAACGCTCTAAAAAATAGACAATAAAAAAAGCCGGGATTTTCCGGCTTAGTTAATTTAATGGTGTTTTATTTCATAAATGGCAAGTTTGATTAAATCAATAGATTTAGCAGTTTTTATATTATGTTTATCTTTCAAAAATATAATAATCTGACAAACCTTGCTTGATGGAACCTCTACCGCCATTTCACTAATTCTTACTTCGTCTAAATGTTTAGCAAAAATTTTCTTTATTATTTTATTACCATTAATTTTTAATGTGCTTTCTTCTTCATTTAAAGAAAATGTAATTTTGTCGAATCCTGGGTCAAGCTCGTTGTATTGTGACCAGTGTTTTACCTCACTTACATACATATTTTCTGGTTTTAAGTTAATGAATTTGTTTAATCTTAAATTACATCAATTATATTCATTTGTCAAATTAGATTACATTTAAAAAATCCCTCATTGCTGAAGGATTTTTTAGTTGATTGATAGTATTTTAACTTTGAAGAATGGTTGACGGTGACCATTACGGCGTAGGTAACGAGATTTTTGTTTATATTTAACAACGAGGATTTTGCGAGCACGGCCGATTTCTGAAATCTCAGCTTCTACTTTCGCACCATCGATAAAAGGCATACCGATAGTTGTATCTTTGCCATTATCAACAAGGAGAACTTTGTCAAAAGAGACTTTGTCCCCTTTTGCAAATTCACCCTTTATTTTCTCAATAGAAACAGTATCGCCCTTAGCGACTTTGTACTGTTTTCCACCTGTTTTTATAACTGCGAATTCCATAAGGACAATAATATACTAAATTATTAATAAATGCAAGCCCTTTTATTTGGTTATAAAATAAGCCAATGATATAATAAATTTATGATTTCAAAATATCGTTATAATAATGTTGATTGGATAGATGTCCAATCTCCTACGAAAGAAGAAGTTTATTCATTAGTAGAAGAATATTCAATTCCAGCAATAATAACAGAGGAATTGATAACAGAAACAGTACGTTCAAAAGTCGATTTATATGACAATTTGATCTATCTTGTTCTTCATTTTCCTGTCACTCGCACAAAGAACAAAGACCAATCAGAACAAGAAATAGACTTTATTGTAGGTAAAAACTTCCTTATAACTACTCACTATGAGCTTATAAATCCCCTTCATGAATTCTTCAAGAAATTTGAAGTTCGAGCTCTTTTAAACAAAAAAGCAAAAGATGAACATGCTGGGCATCTTTTCTACCACATAATCAAAGAACTTTATAAAAATGTAAATCAAAATTTGGAAATGATAAATCCGGATTTAAAAAAAATAGAAAGAGATATTTTTGAAGGAAAAGAAAAAGATACAGTAAAAATAATTTCTGAAGTAAACAGGAAACTCCTAAACTTTAAACAAGCAATGCGACATCATTTTGAAGCACTCAAATCTTTTGAATCAGCAGGCAAAAAATTCTTTGAACCAGAATTCTCTTTTCAACTCGAAGCAATAATCGGTGAATACAACAAGATAAAAAATGCTATGGATTCACACAAAGAAGTTATTACTGATTTACGTGAGACAAATGACTCTCTACTTGCAAATAAAACTAACGAAACAATGAAAGTACTAACCATCATTACATTTTTAATTTCACCTGTCACGGTAATATCTAGTATTTTTATGATGAACACTGATTTTGTGCTTATTCAAGGAGTAAATGAATTTTATATAGTTATTGGTTCTATGCTTTTAACTAGTATCATCACATTCATTTTCTTCAAAACAAAAAAATGGCTTTAAAATTTTACAACACTTTAACTAAAGAAAAAGAAGAATTTATTCCGATCAACAAAAATGAAGTACGGATGTATACGTGCGGGCCAACTGTTTATAATTACCCGCACATTGGCAATTACCGAGCATATATTTTTGGTGACATACTCAAAAGATATTTAAAATACTCAGAATATACAGTAAAACATATTATGAATATCACAGATATCGATGATAAAACGATTCGTGATTCTATTTTGCAAAATAAATCTTTAAAAGAATTTACTGAATTCTATACAGAAGAATTTTATAAAGATCGCGACACACTTCACATACAACCAGCTGATTTATATACAAAAGCGACTGACTATATAGATGAAATGGTGAGTATGACAGAAACTCTTTTGGAAAAAGGTTATGCATACAAAAGTGAAGATGGTTCGGTATATTTTAATATTAAAAAAGATAAGGAATATGGAAAACTTTCACATTTCAAACTAGAAGAACTTAAACAAAATGCTCAAAACCGTATAAAAAAAGACGAGTATGAAAAAGAAAACGCTCAAGATTTTGCTTTATGGAAATCTTGGGATGAAAATGACGGTGATGTCTTTTGGAATACGAGCTTAGGCAAAGGACGGCCAGGCTGGCATATAGAATGTTCTGCGATGAGCATCAAAAATCTTGGAGAAAGTTTTGATATTCACACTGGCGGAGTAGACAATATGTTTCCTCACCACGAGAACGAAATAGCTCAATCAGAATGCGCTACTGGAAAACAATTTGTAAAATACTGGATGCATAACGAACACCTTATGGTAGATGGTAAAAAAATGGCAAAATCTGCCGGCAATTTTTATACACTTCGTGATTTAACAGATAAAAGTATTAATCCACTAGCCTTTCGTTATTGGCTCTATACTGGCCACTATCGCACAAAGGTCAACTTTACCCTAGAAGCTCTAAAAGGCTCAGAAACAGCATTATTTAAGCTTTTTGACGCTTATAAAGAGCTTGGAAATGAGCTCGGTATTGTAAATGAATCATATGTAGAAAAAATGAAAGAATCAATGAATGACGACCTCAATACCCCTCAAGCTATTGCTATTCTTTGGGAATTGGTAAAAGACGGATCTATTTCAGATGCTGACAAAAAAGCGACGCTCTTAGACTTTGATACAATTTTTGGTTTCGGACTTGATACTCAAATAGAGATAGAAATTCCTAATGAAATAATAACTCTCGCAGAAGAACGCGAAGAGGCTCGCAAAAATAAAGATTTCAAAAAATCCGACGAACTCCGAGAAAAAATTAATTCACTTGGTTACGAAGTAAAAGATTTACCTGGTAAATATAAAATAGAGAAGATTTAAGCTTCTTGCAATTCCATCCAAAAAGTTGAACCTTTGTTCATACCTTCAGAATCAACTCCCACTTTTCCATTGTGACCTTCTTCAATAATTTTCTTTGCAAGGTACAGACCGAGACCAGAACCTCCTGCATTCATTTTACCTCCTTCAGCACGAGCAAATTTTTGGAAAAGCTTAGCTTTTATTTCTGGTGTCATGCCCATGCCAGTATCTTTTATAGATAAACGGATAGCTCCTTCATTTTTAGAAAGTAAAACATTTATACTTCCCTCTTTTGTATATTTTATAGAGTTGTCTATAAAATTCAATATAACTTGGCGTATTTTTTCCATATCTCCATTTACTGTGTACGGTGATTTTCCATCGGTTTCAAAAGTTAATTTCAAACCTTTCTTTTCTGCTGTTACAGATAAATCTTTTGCCAAATCTCCACTAGCTTTTTCAAAATCAAAAGGAACTTTCACATATTGCATTCCTCCTTGTTCTATTTTAGAAACATTCAATAAATCTTCGACAGTTGTGGATAGGTGGCGACTTGATTGAAAAACACGATCTATCGCTTCTTTTTGCTTATCACTTATTTTTCCAAATGACCCATCGAGCAACATCGAAGTATAACCAATAATAGCAGTAAGCGGACTTCGAAGTTGATGTGAAGCAAGAGAAAGGAATTCCGTCTTCAATTTATCAAGAGACTGTAATTTTTCATTTGCATCTTCAAGGTTGACACTAAGAATCTGTAATTTTTCTCTTTGTTCAATTTCTTTTTTAACAGATTTTATTAAAATAAAACCTAATGTAATTATAAATACAAGTGTAAATGTAACAACTATTTGAATATTTTCTATATGTCTTATAAATAAAATAGATAAAACTAAAAATCCCAATGAAAAAACTAGTATTTGTGTAATAAATATTTTTATATTAAATAAATTAAATCTAACTATCATATAAGCCAAGAAACCAACAAAAATAGGCATTCCAAACAAACCAATTTGTCCAATTGTCCAATTGTCAGTAAAACTTCCTATTATATTTCCAAAAGAAAGACTTAAAAGAAAAAAGATTATTCCTAGAGTAATATCTTTAATTTGCTTCTTCATTTCAATGCCTGCTTTAAAATAAGATTTAATAGCAAAAATTAAAATCCAAAATACATAGATAATTTCTATTAAATAACCAAATAAAGTAATTGGACCCTCTGTTACTTCTCTATCACAATTACTTAAATCAAAACCAACAAGAGCAAATTTTGTTGATGCAAAAATCAATGTTGGGAATAATAAAATTGATATAAAAAACTTCTTACCTAGACTTATGTCATTTTTAGTGATAAATACATAAATAAAATAAAGAGATAAAGCATAAATAATTGGCTCTATTATTACTTGTAGTGACCAAAAAAACATTTGAAAATCAATCTTTTCATTAGCCCATAAAACAACATCAGAAAAAACCCAAACAGAAAATAAAAATGTTATAGCAAACAAAATTCTATTCATTAATCCTTTTGGATTTTTTAAAAAAATTAACAATCCAATAATTAAAGATGGAATTAACGCAAAAAAGTGTGAATAGTAAACTAAAGAACCAAAAACATTATCTGAGAAAATAAAGTATTTAGCTGTATCCCAACCACAAGATAATGGATCCATAAATTTTATAATTTTATAATACTAATAATATCTGTTTGATTTGGTATATCATCTTCTGAGTAAAAAATTTTATAATCTTTTTTTAAGATAAAAGTATAATAAGAAAAAAATATTGACCCTAAAATCAATACAGACATAATTATTAAAAAATATTTAGATTTAATTTTCATCTTTTTTATTTTTTAAATATTCTTTTTTAGAAAAAGTTGGTATATAAGGTATATATTTATTAAAAATATTTTTCGGTAAAAAATGTACAGATTTTATTTCTTTCCTGCAAGATAAACTACCACATTTACATTTTTTTTCTAATTGCCATAATTTATCTACTTCAGTAATAGAATAATCTACTAATATTTCTTCATTTTTATGAATATCTTTTAAGGCCACCATAGTTCTTGCACCTTTTATTCCAGCATTCGGATCGCATGAATGATTTAAATAATTAAAAGGAAAAGCTGGATCTATCCATCTATGTTTCCCTATTCCTACCCAATTAGGATATAAATTTGAAGTTTCTTTTTTTGTTACAATTAATTTCTTAAATACCCCTTTTATTACAGCTATTGTTTCACCTTTTTTAATATTTCTTTTAGCAAAAATACCATTACCATCTACACGGCTTTCTTTTGAAAATATTTTCTTGTGATTATATTCAATTTTACTATTCATAAAAAATACCTTATAATTATATCATAACATTTAAAGTAAATAAAATTTTATGAACATAATTCTAACATCATTAATAATAGTTGGTTTAAGTCTAATAGGTGTTCTTGGTGATTATTTTATAAAGGTATCTGGTAACCATCCTACTAAAAACATAGATATAGGCTATTTTATAATAGGTTTTATTACTTTTTCTATAACATCAATTGGTTGGTTTTTTGTTATGAAACATATAAAACTAAGTACTCTTGGAGTTATATACGGTGTTACAACAATTTTAGCTCTAACTCTAATAGGTACTTTAGTTTTTAAAGAGAATTTAAATACTTATGAAATTATAGGATTGCTAATGGGTATATCTTCAATAATTTTACTTGTTAGATTTAGCTAACATACCAATCATTGGTATAGATAACTTCTATTCAAAATACTCAGGTGTGTTTTGGTTCATATAATCTAGAACTTCACGCATCACAGCAGAAGCTCCAATACCGTTTGTTTTTGGCCCAGATTCCATCATTAAAGTAAAAGCATATTTAGGATGATCGTAAGGGAAAAATCCTATTACCCAAGAATTTACTCTATCTTTAGCTACACCAAGCTGAGCAGTACCTGTTTTTGCAGCAACCTTAACATAAGGAACATTCAAAGCAATTGCTGTACCACCATCTTTTACAGCTTGTTCCATACCTTCATGAATTATTTGATAATATTCATTATTTATATAATCAATAGAAATATTTTTTTTCTGCATATCAAGATCAGACAAAATAAAATGAGGAGTTAATAATGTACCCTTATTAGCAATAGCGCTTGTAGCTCTCACCATTTGCATCAATGTAACTTGATATCCGTACTGTCCTATCGCTGTATGGTATGTATTTCCAACCCTCCAAGGATCACCGTTAAAGTTTTTTATTTTCCATTCTGGGCTTGGTATAACACCACTCACCTCATCAGGTACATCTACTCCTGTTTTTTGTCCAATACCAAACATTGTTGAATATTTTTCAATATTTAAAATTCCTAAACCTTTTTGTCCTTCAAAACCACCACTGACTTCATAAAAATATACATCACTAGATACAGCAAGAGCTCTTCGCATATCTACCCAGCCATGAGCTTTCCAGTCTTTAAAAACAGTTTTCTCTTTTGGATTATAAGGGTTTGGTATTGAAATAGAACCAGTTGAAAGTATTTTTTTAAATGGATCAATAATACCTTCTTGTAATGCACCTAATGCTACAAAAGGTTTTACTATAGATCCTGGAGTATACAAACCAGAAAGCGTTCTATCTAAGAAAACTTTTCTTTTATCAGAAAAATAATTTTTTATAATTTCTTTATCTTTACCTTGTGATAGAATTTCAGAACTATACTCAGGATAGCTAACACTAGAAATAATTTCTCCATTTGTAACATCCATTATTACTCCCGCACCTCCTTTGAAATAAACTTTTTCAGAAAGATTTTTTATAGAATCAAAAAGTTTAGATTGAATACGTGAATCAATCGATAACATTAAATCCTGACCTCTTTTAGGAGCATTTATAATATTTTCTGAATAAACAACACCTCTAACATCATTTTCAATAATTTTTACTCCATTTATTCCTTGGAGTTTATCATTATATTGTTTCTCGATACCATCCTTACCGACAAATTCTTGTTTCCAATAACGACCAGATTTATCTTTAGCTGGATAAGATACATAACCCAAAACATGAGAAAAACCTGGTGACATATAAGATCGAGTAGAGAAATCTCCCTGCCCTTCTTGTTTTACATTCCAAACCAATTCTTTTTTATTACGATCATAAATAATACCTCTGTCTGCAAAAAGAACATCTTTATCTAAAGTATTATTTTGACTTCTTTTTAAATAAGCCTCCCCTTTAGTTATTTGTAAATAACCAAGACGACCTAAAAACAAAATTCCAAAAAATAAAAAGAATATAGATATCAATCGAATAGAATTTTTTGAAACTGGTGTTTCTATTCGTCCTTCAAATTGCTGAGTATCAAAATGTTGAATATTTTCTGAATCAAGAAAAATTTCATCTGGTTCTACATATGAATTTAAACTTTTTATTTTTTTATTTCTAAGTATTCTTTTTATCATTTTATTTATAAAACTTTAATTTCTTTTTAAGAAAATAACCAATACAAACAACACATAAAGCAAGCAAACTAGAGGTAAATACAAAATTAAGAAATCTACTCAACTCCGTGCCATAAAAAAGATCCATTAAGAAAAATATTATTACACCCTCAAAAAAAGACTCGAAAAATAAAACACCACAAATAAGTATTATAAACGAAGCCCAAAATGGCAAAAAAAGACAAGAAAGTAAAAGGATTAAAATGCTCGAAATTCTTAATTTCATACTCTAATACTACACTTTTAAATAGAAAAAACAAAATTATTCTTTAGAAGAATCTTTGCCAAATAAAACGCAATAAAAACAAAATAATGAAGAAAGAAACTACATAAAAAACTATTTTATATTTAAAAATAAAACCAAATAATTTTACAAAAAATAATTGAACATATTTGAATGGTTTTTGAATACTAGGTTTTTTGAAAAAAGAAGTATCTATTTTTTTATTTGATACATTCGAGAGATTTTTTATATCTTTATTTATTTCCGTTTCTTTTTTGGATAAATTATTTTCTACTCCATTTCTAAAACCTTCTGTTACATTTGCAGTAGCCATCAATGGTTTTGCTATTATTTCTGGTGTATTTTCTTTTATTGTGTTTGCAATATTTAATATTTGATCACCCGTAGTAGCAACATTTTGATTATTAGAAGTCTCTATAGTATTTTTGTTTTTAGAATCTAAAACTATTTTTTTATTTATTGTATGTTTACTATGTTCAGATTCGTTTTCATTTAAGTACACATCTTCATAATTTCCAGCACTTATTGTAAATTTAGAATTCTCAATTTTAGCAAAAATATCATGATCTCCAGCATTTACATTCCAATTTATAGATACTTGAGCAACACTACTAGGAGATGCAACAAAATTTTTCTTACCAAGTAAAACATTATTATCAAAGAATAAAACAGAACCTGTTAACTGTCTTTTGTTATCAGCATTAAAAACAAGTGTATATATTTTTACAATATCTCCTTCTTCTAAAGTATCTTTTGAATACCAAATATTTGAAGGAACAAATCCAGTATTTGATGCATTTTGTGCAATAACAAATTTATTTCCAAAAGACAAAAAGCAAAGTAGAGTTAAAATTAATATTTTGAATTTCTTCATTGTTTAATTATACTCCTTCTTCCTTTAATTTTTCAATAAGTTCTATTGATTTTTTACTCAACTTGCCTGGTTTTTTAATTTTTATATTGATATACAAATCCCCTGTCTTACCATTTTTAACAGCTTCACCCATAGAACTTATACGTATATTTTCACCACTTAATATTCCAGAAGGAATGTTAACTTTTATTTCTGTATCTTTTTTTAATACTCCAGCACCTTTACAATTATCACACTTTGCTTCTGGTATTTCTCCTTCTCCTAAACATTCATCACAAAGTCTAGTACTTGAAATTGAACCTAAAAATGTTTTTTTGATTTCACGCACTTGACCTTGGCCATTACATTTTTTACAAGTATGCATTTTAACACCGGGTTTTGCTCCATTACCCTTACAGATTTCACAAGTAGATACTTTATTTATTGAAATTCTTTTTTCGACACCTAGCAAAGCATCAGTAAAAGATATTTGCATTTCTGTTGATATGTCTCTACCTTTTCTATGTTCTTGTCGTCCTCCACCCATACCTCCACCAAAAAAATCTGAAAATATATCATTCAAATTTCCAAAATCAAATTCTGCTCCACCACCATTTTGGAAACCAGAAAAACCAAAACCTCCAAAACCTTGTCCACCTTGGTGTTGTTGACCTCCTCCAAAATTTTGATAACCTGCTCCAAATTGGTCGTATTGTGCACGTTTTTTATCATCAGAAAGAGTTTGATATGCTTCATTTACTTCTTTAAATTTAGCCTCATCGCCATCTTTTTTATCAGGATGATATTTATGCGCAAGCTTACGAAAAGCAAGTTTTATTTCTTCTTTTGAAGCGTTTTTATTAACTCCAAGTAAATTGTAGTAATCTTTTGACATATTATTTAGAATGCTATTATAGCAAATTTTAGCTAAAAATCAAAAATTATTCTTCAAGAATTTTACGCAAAACTTCTTCAGGAACTTCTTTGACTGGCTCTATTTTTATTTCTTCTTTTTTAATTTCCGGTGCAGGTGTTTGTATATTAGAAACAAAATTTTTAAATTTATTTATATCTTCAGTACTTGCACTTTTATCTTTAATAAAAGTATTAGTTATCAATGGTGTTGGTTCTTTTTTTAAAGCATTTAGAGATATAGGTGCTGGAGTTTCTGGTATTTTTACTGGTTCAGGTTTTATTACTTCTTTTTCTTTTTCGGAAAGAGCTTTATTTAAAAGAGTTTTTAGCGAAAGGTTTTCAACTATTTTAGGTTGTGTTGGAACTTGAACTGGCGTAGGTTTTATAGGTTCTATATTTTTTGTAAATATTTTTTTAATAAAAGGTACTTTTGGAGTTTCTTTATTTACTTCAGGTTTTGGAATAGGTTTTTCTATTTTATTTATTGGTGCAATTGGTTGAGTTCTTTGTATTACGATTTCCCCTGTTTTCATTTTTGCAAGACAATCTTTACAATAAACAGGTCTACCTGCTTCTGGTTCAAATGGTACTGACGTATCTTTGCCACAATAAGAACATTTTACATCAAACATTGGTTTCTCAATTTTTTTTGGAGTAGTTAAAGTAATAGAACCAAGTGACATACCACTCCATTCATTTATCTCAGCTTCTACGACTTCTTTTGATCGAGCATATAAAGCACGGGAAGATTTGATAACTTCTTCTTCGATCGCTTTATCAGAATGAGCGACTATCGGTGGTAAAGTGCGAGCAGAAAAAGGACGACTTGTAACTCCATCAATCATTAATTTCAAATATACTCGGTAGTTTGGAAGATTCACAATGTCTTGTGCTATAAATTCTGGCTCAAATTCTTTTTCCAAAAAATCTGCATCATCTGCACCAACACGAAAAATAATCATTGTACCGACGTTGCCGAAAACAGCATCACGAACAGCAGAACCATTACCTGTTACAAGCTGAGCTGTGTATTGATGAGCTACAGTAAGGTTTAATCGATACTTACGAGCTTCAGATAAAATACTTGCGAAAGAGTCGGTGACAAAGTTTTGGAATTCATCGACATATAAATAAAAATCTTTTCTATCGTCTTCTGGGATACGTACGCGTTCCATTGCTGCTAGCTGAAGTTTTGTAATAATCATTCCTCCGAGTAATGCAGAGTTATCTTCACCGATTCTTCCTTTTGAAACATTCACAAGGAAAATCTTTCCTTCATTCATAATATCAAAAAGATTTATTGTACTTTTCGCTTGACCTACGACATTACGCACAATAGAAGAAGAAAGAAATTGTCCGACTTTGTTTTGAATCGGTGTGATTGCTTCATTTCTAAATTTGTCTTGCCATGTTTCGTATTCATTTACCCAAAAACCTTTTATTATAGGGTCACGCAAATTATCAACTATTGTTTTTCTGTAAGGCTTATCCACAAGCATTCTTGTAACACCAAGAAGAGTTGAACCTGGAGTTTCAAGAAGTGCCAAAATCGCATTATTCAAAATGTATTCCATTCTGGCAGACCAAACATTTGCCCAGATCTTGGTGAAAATTCCCATGAGTCCCGAAGCTACGAGATGTTTGTATTGAGGATCGATAAGTTCCAAAACATTGAGACCGAGATGAAAATCAGTATCTGCTGGATTGAAATAAACAACATCTTTTATTCTGTGTGGAGGAATTGCTCCTAAAACTCCTTCGACAAGTTCGCCGTGTGGGTCGACAACACAAACACCTTCTCCATTGTTTATGTTTTGAATAATCATATTAGAAAGAAGCACAGATTTACCTGTACCTGACTTTCCTAACACATACACATGTTGGCGACGATCTTTTCTTTTTATTCCAAAGATTTGATTCTTGTTACGAAAAGAAGCAAGGCCTAAATAAGTGAGATCTCTATTGTAAGGGAGTTCTGGTGTTTCCATATGTTTTTATTATAACAACTTATAAACAACAAAAAAAGTCCTATAGGACTTTTTTTGTTTAGATTATGCTTTTGGCTCTTCGCCTTCTGGTTTTACTTCTTCATTTTTAACTTCTGTTGGTTGTTCTTCTGTTGAAGTTCCAGGATTTGTAGCTCCAGCTTTCGCCATTGCTTCACCGATTTTAGACATTTCTGCTGAAAGTTCTTGTAAAGCAGTTTCAATACTAGCTTTATCAGATCCATCTTTTACTGTGCGAAGTGCAGTTATTTTTGCATTTACACTATCTTTCAATTCTGCAGGAATTTTTGCTTCATTATCTTTGAGAGCTTTTTCTGCAGAGTATATAGTCATTTCAGCAGAATTTTTTACTTCCACTAATTCTTTTTTATTTTTATCTTCTTCTGCATGAAGTTCTGCATCGGCTTGCATCTTTTTAATATCTTCATCTTTAAGTCCTGAACTTGCTTCGATTCTTATCGATTGAGTTTTACCTGAAGCATTATCTTTGGCAGTAACATTTAAGATTCCGTTTGCATCGACATCGAAAGTAACTTCAACTTGTGGCATACCACGAGGTGCTGGAGGAATACCTTCTAAAATGAATCTTCCGAGTGATTTGTTGTCACTAGCCATTGGGCGCTCACCTTGTACTATATGTATTTCTACAGAAGTTTGATTATCAGCTGCTGTTGAGAATACTTGTGATTTTGAAGATGGAATTGTTGTATTTCTTTCTACAAGCTTTGTTGCAACTCCTCCTAATGTTTCAATACCGAGAGAAAGCGGAATAACATCTAGAAGAAGCACATCTTTCACATCACCTTGTAATACTCCAGCTTGAACTGCAGCACCGAGAGCTACGACTTCATCAGGATTAATAGAAAGATTTGGAGTTTTACCGAAAAATTTCTTTACTTCTTCTACAATCTTTGGCATACGTGTTTGACCTCCAACCATGATTATTTCATTTATTTCTTCCATTTTGAAACCAGATGCAGTCATTGCACGCTTTGTGATTTCGATAGAGCGAGTGATGTATTCATCTGCAAGAGTTTCTAATTGAGCACGAGACATTTTCAATAATAAGTGTTGTGGGCCTGAAGCAGTTGAAGTGATGAATGGAATATTTATTTCAGTTTCTAATGCAGTTGAAAGTTCTATTTTTGCTTTTTCTGCAGCTTCATCGAGACGTTGCAATGCTAGTGCATCAGTGCGTACATCGACACCAGAAGTCTTTTTATATTCTTCTGCTATCCATGCGATAATTTTGTGATCTAGATCACGACCTCCGAGGTGACTGTCGCCATCAGTAGATTTCACTTCTATAACATCATCACCGACTTCAAGGACAGAGATATCGAATGTTCCTCCTCCAAAGTCGTAGACTACTATCTTTTCATTTTTCTTTGAATTGAAACCGTATGCGAGAGCTGCTGCTGTCGGTTCGTTGATGATTCTTTTTACATCGAGGCCTGCGATCATTCCTGCATCTTTTGTAGCTTTTCTTTGTGCGTCGTTGAAATACGCTGGTACAGTAATAACTGCTTCAGTAATCTTTTCTCCGAGCTTTGCTTCTACGTCGGCTTTTATTTTTCCTAATATCATTGCAGAGACTTCTTCTGGGCGCATCCATTTGTCGCCGATTTTTACTTCGACTCCGCCGTTTGCTGATTTTTGGATTTTAAAAGAAGCGTTCTTCAAATCTTTCTGTACTTCTGGATCTTCAAAATTGTGACCCATAAAACGCTTGATACCGTATACAGTATTTTCTGGATTTGTAACTGCTTGACGCTTTGCGAGCAAACCTACTAATCTGTCTCCATTTTTTGCAACAGAAACAACAGAAGGAGTTGTTCTTGCACCTTCGATATTTTCAATAATTTTTGGCTGTCCTCCTTCAATGATCGCAACAGCACTATTTGTTGTACCCAAATCTATTCCTATTATTTTTGACATATGTTTTTATATAATTAACTAATAATTAATTTCAATAAACCTATTATATACAAGCTTAATTTATTTTGCAAGTTTTTCGTGGTCGCGGAATACTTGTCAAAGTAGAGTATATAGGATAATATATAAATATGTCAAGAAAACCCGACTATTCTAAGAAAATAATCAAAATTTTAGGCGAAAAATCAGCTATTTCCCTGCCTGAATTGGCAGATAAAGTAAGTTTCAAAGATGCAGATAAAAGCTCTGCATACGCCATCACACGCTCTCTGAAAGGCCTTCGTGAGGCTGGGTTAATAGAAAATATTTCTTCCGGACAGAACGATTATGCCCGTCTTACAAAAGAAGGCAAAAAGAAAATGCACAGCTTGAAACTTGAAAACGATACAACTCTAGTGAATACTTCTTGGGATGGATTTTGGAGAATCATCTTGCTCGACTTACCAGAAAATAGAAAAAGTGAAAGAGAGAGTTTGCGCTATCTCCTTAAAAAAGCAGGCTTCGTATGCCTCAAAAACTCTGCATGGATCTCCCCTTACCCGTTTGAACATCTCTTCATAAATATAAAAAAAGATCTCGGCCTCACGACTGAGATGATGGTTATCGTCAGTGAAAACATAGACGAAGAAACAAAGAAAGTTTTATTTGAAACTTTCGGGAAATAAAAATTATTTTAATCCGAAAACATTCACCCTCGCAGGGCGGAGAACTTTATTTTTTGTCTTGTAGCCTTTTTGGAGGACTGAGGCTATGGTATCTTCTTTGTCATTTTCATCAGTATCGATACGCTCGATGGATTCATGGAATTCTGGATTGAATTTCTCCCCTACTTTGCCGATAGCAGTGATGCCGTATTCTTCAAAAATAGCATTCATCTGCGCATAGATGTATTCCACGCCAGTACGCCAATTGGCATCAACTTTCTCCCAAGCTTCTTTATTGGCGAAAGCCATATCGAAGCTATCCATAACAGATAAAAATCTTTCTAAGATTCTTTCTTGTACAATATTTTTGAAATTCGTATTTCTTTCTTCTTCTTCTTTTCTGTAATTCAAAAATCCTGCTCGCTCTTTCTGCCAGCCGGTCAAGTATTCTTCTTTTTCTTTCTTTGCCTGCTTTAGGTCAGCGCGAATTTTCTTGAGAGTTTTTCTCAAGTCTTCCTCCCCGTCTTCATTAAATTCAAATTCGACGACTTCAGTGTCGTCTTCAACTTCATCCGGAAACTCCGCTGGGATTTCAGTATTTTGTTTTATTATTTCTTCGTTTTCGTCAGCCATATATACATTTTAGCATAAAATTGGCAAATAAAAAAGCAGCCAATATGACTGCTTTTTAAAACCTTCTTCAAAAATTAAGCACGCTTTTTTCTGTATTTAAGTATGTTGTTAATAAAGACTGTTCTTTTTCTATATAAAATAGAACCTTCCTTTTTAAAGAAAAATGCAAGATTATTGAATAAATACTCGTTGTCTAAAGATTTACGTGATAACCATTTTGTATCTTTATAATCCTTTTGATCAAGTGTAGACCAAACAACCCTACATTTAAAAGAACGTCTAAACGAAGCATCCAGCTTGAAAATAAAATAAACAGAACGCTTATTTGAAGTAAAAGGAATTTCAATAAGACCTCCTTTTGTAACAGAAATATCTTCCAAAAAATTGTTAAGCTTTTTTTGATTTTCAATCAAAATTTTTCTTTCAGAAAATTCTTTTATCAGAGCAATAATTATTATTAAAAATGAACGAGGAATTTCATCCAAGCTAGTTTTAATAAGGTCACTATTTTTTTTAACTGGCGTCATAGTTCAGATTATTTAGTTAATGTTCAAAACTTAATTTCATTATAGAATACCATAATCAAATAAAATGTAAATAAAAAAGACCTCTTTCGAGGTCTTTTTTGAGAATTAACGTTTTGACCACTGTGGTGCTTTACGAGCTTTCTTGAGACCGAACTTACGGCGTTCTTTTGCTCTAGGGTCACGCTTTAGGAAACCGAGTTTCTTTATTTTTGTGTGAAGTTCTTCTTCAGATGCAACAAGTGCGCGAGAGAGTCCATGACGTACAGCTTCAGCTTGTGAATGTGCTCCACCTCCTGAAACACGAACTTCAAAACTCCATTTCTTTGAAGGCTTACCTTTCAAAATAGGATCTAAGATCAAACGTCTTTGTTCTTCAGTCTTGAAATAATCTTTTGCATCTACTTCATTGATGATAAAAGTTGGTTTTGCAGACTCAGAAATACGTACTCTTGCAGTAGAGGTCTTTCTTCTTCCTATAGCTTCTATGTATTTATCTTTTGTCATATGTTTATTTTAATCTTTAATTTAATTTCTAGTCTTCTATTACCAAGTTTGTCATCATCTTTCTTCGCAATCTATTATCTGGAAGCATTTGGTATGTTGCGAGTCTTATTAATTCTTTCAATCCTTTCTTTTCCATTGTCTCTTTACCTTTTGTAACACGGAGACCTCCTGGATATCCAGAATATTTTGTATGATAAATCTCAGCCAACTTTTTTGTAGTGATTTTAAGTTTTGAAGCATTTACAACTTTCACTGGAGATCCAGAATAAATATTTCTTTCAAATGAAGCAGAATTTTTACCGATCAAGTTTACAGCAACTTCAGAAGCTACACGTCCGAGAGTTCGTCCTTGTGCATCGATAACTTTTATTTCTTTTTGTGTTTTTACTTTTTCCATATAATTTTTATACAAATTCTATTTGAGCCATTTTTGTAGCATCAGATTTTCGTACTCCTAATTTTAATATTCTTGTGTATCCTCCTTTTTTGTCAGCATAATTTGGTGCAATAACTTCAAAAAGTTTCTTTACTTCTTTACTTCTGTTGGCAAGACGAGCAGTCGCAATACGGCGTGAATTCAAATCGCCTTTCTTTGCAAGAGTTACCAATTTTTCCATAATAGGTTTTAGTTCTTTTGCTTTAGGTTCTGTAGTCTTTATTTTACCTCTTACGATTAAATTGAGCACAAGAGAACTTATCAAAGCTTTTCTTTGTGTTTTATCTCTTCCAAATTTTCTGTTTGCGTTGTGATGTCTCATAAAATTTTAATTAATCTTTCAAATTAAGTCCGAATTTACTCAAAACTTTTTTAATTTCTGTAATACCTTTTTCACCCATACCTTCTATTTCTAACAAATCATCTTTTTTCTTTCTTGCAAGACCACCCAATGTGCGTACGTTTGCATTTGTAAGAGCATTCAATGTTCTTGTTGAAAGATCAAGATTGTCTATTCTTGTTTTAAGAACGTCTGTGAAATCTTCTCCTTTATCATCTGACTGCTCTTCTTCCTTTTCTTCTTTTGAAGAATTTTTTTCTATTTTAACTTCTTCTGTAGGTTCTTTGAAGTCAACGATAGCTTTTAATTGTTCTATCATTATTTCAATAGAATCTGTAAGAGCTTGGCGAGGAGTAAGTGTTCCGTTTGTTTCGATAGAAATACGTAGACGATTGTGGTTTGTCTTATCACCAACACGCATATTTTCTACTTCGTAAGAAATTCTACGGATAGGTGTGAAAATAGCATCTACAGCAATAGTACCGATTTCAACTTTTTCTTTTTGGATAGTTTCTTTTGAAACGAAACCAAGACCTTTTTCTATTTTTAATTCAATATTCAAATTTATTTTGCCTGTGATTTCAGCAATGTGTTGTTCTGGGTTTAAAACTTCTACTTGTCCAGAAGTAGTGATGTCGCCTGCTGTCAAAGTCTTTGGACCTTTTGCAGAAATAGTAACAGTTTGTGGTTCATCAGAAAGCATTTTGAAACGAACTTTTTTCAAATTTAAAATAACAACTATAGCGTCTTCTTTTACGCCTTCGATAGTAGAAAATTCATGACTTACTCCATCTATCTTGATAGATGTAACTGCTGCACCTGGTATAGAAGAAAGTATTATTCTTCTTAAAGAGTTACCAAAAGTATGACCATACCCAGGGTAAAAACCGTCGATTTCATATACTCCTTTATTTTTTTCTTCTGTAACCACTCTTGGTTTAGAAGGTAAGATTATATTGTATTCAAGCATGTTTTTTATAAAAAATTATTATTAATTTTAAAACTCAATTAATTATTAACGACTGTAAAACTCTAAGACTGTATTTATATCAAGGAAAGTTTCAACATTTTTTGGTTTATCTTTTATCGACCCTTCCCCTTTATCTACATTGTATGACAACCATGTTGGTGCATTGTAATCTTTCAGTTTGTCTGCAAGTCCATCCCAAAGTTTCTTTGTCTTACTACCTTCACGAATTTTTATAATATCTCCAGCTTTTGTTTCGTATGAAGGAATAGTAACTTTGTGACCATTAACCATAAAGTGACCATGAGAAACCATTTGTCTAGCGAAAGCTCTACTGTTTGCAAGACCCATTCTGTATACAACGTTATCTAATCTTGATTCTAAACTTTCGTAAACTTTATCTGCTGCTCCAGCTCCTTTTGATTTCATAGCATTAGCAACATAGTTTGAAAGTTGTCTTTCTGTAATACCATAAGAAAAACGGATCTTTTGTTTTTCGACAAGAGCTGTACCGTATTCAGATAATGCTTTAGGGCGAGCGCCTTTTTTCATCTTACCTGTTGTGGCAACAAATTTTGAAGTCTGACATTTGTCATAAACTCCTGGTCCTAAACGTCTACAAATTTTGAATTTTGCTTTTGTGATCATATATTTTAAAAATTAAACTCTTCTTGGTTTCTTAGCTTTTGGTCCATTGTGTGGTACTGGAGTTACATCTTTAATAGAAGTAATTTCTATACCGTGGGCCATAAAAGCACGAATAGCTGGCTCTCGTCCTGAACCAACACCTTTTACAACAACATCAGCTTCTTTAATACCAAGGATTTCTGCTTTTTCACCAAGAACATCTCCAGCTTTTGAAGCAGCGAAAGGAGTACCCTTCTTTGCACCTTTGAAACCAAGAGACCCTGTTGATGTCCAGAAAATTGTATTACCTGATTTATCAGAAAAAAGAACCTTTGTGTTATTAAAAGTAGCTTCTACGTGAAAAATACCTGCAGTTATTTTTTTCTTTGCAGTTTTAGAAGGAGTAGCTTTTTTTACTTCTTCTGTATTTGTCTCTTCTGTTGTTGTTTCTTTGTTAGCCATTTTTATTTTTATGTTTTACTTTCTTTTCTTCTTCCTGATGCCATTGTCTTTCTGACATTACCTCTTACTGTTCTTGAATTTGTTTTTGTTCTTTGTCCTCTTACTGGAAGTCTTTTCATGTGACGAGTACCTCTGTAACTTTTTATATCTTTCAATCTTTTTATATTTGCAGAAACTTCTCTTTTTAGATTTCCTTCTATAGTCATGGCTTCGATGATACCGCGGATTTTATTTTCTTCTTCTGGAGTTAAATCTTTAGATTTTTTTCCGTGTTCGATTCCGACTTTGTCTAAAATTTTTCTTGCCATAGGAATACCAATACCGTAAAGGCAAGTTAATCCTATTTCAAGTCTCTTTTCATTTGGTACTGTTATTCCTAGAATTCTCATAAAATTATTGTTTTTGTTTATGTTTTGGGTTTGTACAGATAACTCTTAAATGCCTAGCTCTTTTAACTATTTTACAATTATCACAAATTTTTTTTACTGCTGATTTTACTTTCATAAATATATTTTTATATAAAAACAAGATAAAAATAAGGGAAAACCCTTATTTCATGGACATTCTTAACTATTTAAAAACTGTGACCTATAGTATACACTACTATTTTAAATATTACAACCTTTTTGTAATTCTACCCTTACCACCGTATGGATCAAGGATAACTTCCACGTTGTCGCCTACTAAAACTTTTATTCTATTCATCCTCATTTTTCCAGAAAGGTATGCGAGAATTTCTTTATCATCTTCCATCATAACTCTAAATAGAGTACTAGGTAATGCTTCAGTTATTTCGCCTCGGGATGTTAAAATTTTTTCGTTTTTAGGATCACTCATTGGATATACAAACATACTAACAAAAACAAAAGTTTTAGTCAATAAATTATGGGGAAATTGTTATTTTGGATAATTTACAGAGACATCTATCTTCTCTATTTTGTCTGGAAGTGTTGATTTCCAGATTGGACGGAGAGCTAAATCTGCAGAAGCAATATTTGAGTACTTTGCAAGTATATTATTAAAATCTTTTTTATTACTATTTATCAAATCTTGTAAAACTAAATTTTTATCAACTTTCCAAACGACATTTGGTTTGCCTTTTAATATGAAAGTTATATTTTTAGTGTTTATAAAAGAAACATCATCTTTGTTTACAAGAGCGAAAGTTAAAGCTTTAGTGTTAGAAATATAAGCATTCATATCTTGGTCTTTTGCAAGTAATGTATTTACTAATGTTTTAGAAAGATTCTCTTCGTTAAATATGAATCCAGATAAAGTACCTTTTATGGTCATTGTAGCTCCATTATCTTTATTTGTTACAAAAGAAATATTTGGATCAAAATCAACAAATACAGCATCTGGGAATAATACAAAACCAGCAGGCAACTGACTTTCTACTTTACTTATTAATTTGTTTTTTAATGTATCTTTAATTTCGTTTTGAGTGTTTGTTTTTTCCTCTTCAGAAATCTGTGGTCTTTGACCGACAAAACCTCCTGTTATAGCACTTTTTGAACGTCCGTAAAATTTTTCATATTTTGGACTATTTTTAAAACCAAAAATCTTGAAATCTATCGGCTCTGTATTGTACTCAACACCAGCAATATCAGCGTATACTTCTGCTTCAACAGAGCCAGGTGTTTTATCTGCAGACATTCCAGTTATTACGAGAGCTGTTTTTGTTTTGTAAATTTTTCCATTTGAACCTTCGAGCCTTGTGTCTATTTTTAATTTTTGTGCAGTAGTACTAAATGCATTATAAAGAATTACTGTACCTGTAGCTTTTATAGAAACATCTTCAGAGTCAGTTGCTTGTAAATCTTTACTTTCTGAATCAGAAAGAATAACAGTATCAAAAGATAAGCTATTGTCATTACCCTCTTTTGCCGCAGAAAATGAAGAATTTAAATCAAATTCTTTTTGTTTTGGTGAGATCGTTATATCAGCTTTAGAAAATAAAATGGAAACAGCAAAAACAAGAAAAACAACAGCAATAAGAGCTACAAACCAAAGAGTATGGCGTGTTTTTGTGCTTTCATCTTTTTTATATAAAACAGTTTTTGTTCTAGTTGGTAAAACCACTTCTGTTTGTGGTTTTTTTTGTTTTATATTTTTTGCTTTCACCATGTCTTGAAATAAATTTTTGTGCATATTTATATTTTATTTGTTATATCTGTTAATGTAAATAGATTGTGTGATAATTGGAACATCTCTCTTTATTTCTTTTTCGAAAATAACTTGTCCGTGAAGTATTTTTGTATCTATTGGAATTATTTTAAATTTAGAAATTGTTTTTGTATATTGATTTGATTCTTCTTTTTTAATTATGTCACTAAAAAAAGAAATTGTGTCTTGTTCGGCAAGTACAAATATAGTATGTGGCAATAAAATATGATTTGATAAAGCATTTAAAGAAATACCTAATTGTTTTAACCATTCCAAGCTTATAACATCTAACTCTTTTTTTATTTTTTCTGAATTTTTCTTTTCTAAATGTCCTTGTAAATAAAGATTAAATAAAGATTTTGTATGAGCTATATCATGGCCTATTTTTTTTGATAAACTTCTTAAAATAAAATTCTTACCATATGGAAAAGAAACAGATTCAAGTAAAATATCTTTTTTAACCATTCCCATCTCTGTGATCTCCCCTCCTATATCCATAAAAATAAAATCTTCTTCTTTTGGAAAAACATCACGCAATGTAGTAAAAGAAGAAAAAATAAAAGATGAGAATTTTATATTTTTAAAATGTAGATATCTGCCTATTGATTCTTCTATTTTTGTTATTATATTCTTTTCTACAATAGATAAAAATAAAGACATTTCTACTTTCTTTGCTTTCATTCCTAATGGTTTCTGTACTCTGTAACCATTGAAAGAAACTGACATATTTTTTGTTTCTATTATATGTGCACCGGAAATCATATTATTATTTTCTTTTATATTTTCTTGTTCAAATAGAGAAAATTCTTTTTTATTCAAATCTGAAGCTAATTTTGAATTAAAAATAAAATTAGTATTTTTTTCTAATTTTATTGAGCGTGTTTGCGAAGCATACCAAGGTGAGGAAAGTGTGCAGTATATTTTATTTGGAGCACCAACTCCTGATAGATTGATTTTATGTGCCACTTTTTCAATAGACGACATGGTATATGAGAAAAATCTATCAAAATCAAAATTTTCTGTCATTTTTATTGGTTCACGAACAGAAAAAATAATAGTAGGAATGTTTTTACTATCTTTCATAATAAGTGCACCGCCTACACTAGATGTGCCAATATCAAAAAGAGCAACTATATCTTTCTTTTTTTGGGAAGAAAATAAACTCATAAGATAATTATACCTTGTGTGTATACAAAAAGGCAATAAAAAAACCGTGAAATATTTATCACGGTTTTTTAAAATTAAATTTATGCAAAAATTATTTACACCGGCTGCAAAATTTGATTAGCCAAATCTAAGTCTTTACGTAAAATCATAGAAATTTCTCTTACATTCAAACCTATACCTTGGCCTAATTTATTTTCTTGTTTAATTTTTATTTCAGGCAAAAGCTTTTCCAAAAATATCTGAATTCTTGGTCCATTGTGTTTAGACCAAAATATCTTTTTATTATCATCCTGTTCCGTGTCGAAATTAATTCTGTTGTCGAAGTAATCCGAAAGAAGTATTAAACCGGCCTCAATTGAACTTTCTACTGCTTTTTGAAAATCACCAAGCCTCAAATCAAATCTTTCTTCCTTTTCGATTTTTGAATAATCTTTTTCAGCAATCAATTCAATGATTTTTTTGATTTCAGCTTCGTAGCAAGAATGTGCTATTTCAACAGCATCTTCTTTTGCGTAACGATAAAAAGAAGCTATTACTACTGAAAAACTTGTAATACCGTTTTGTATCAACCAAACAGGTATACGCAAAACATGATTAATGAACGGCCCGTCTGGGCGATTAGGATAATCTTTGTACTTTTCTTTTGAAAAATTCAACGCACAAGAAAGTTTTTTCTGAGGTGCTTGTGAAAAAGTTTCAATAAAACTTTTAAGTGTTTTTTCTAAATCTGCTTTAGTAAATAAAGCCAAATCTTTGTTTGCCATAATTTTCTAATATTAAATTGTTTTGGAAATATTCCAATCAATATATTACTAGAAATTTCAAATAAGTCAATACTATTCCAAAATAGCCTTTATGCGTCTTATGCCAGCAGAAACTGCTTCTTCTTTTTGTATTTTGAAATGTCCAAGCTCGCTAGTATTTGAAACATGTGGACCACCACAGAATTCTTTTGAAAAAATGCTTGGCTTTTCACCTGCCTGCGCAGGCAGGTCTTCTATGAAATATACAGACACAGTTTCAGGGTATTTTGCTCCGAATTCCATTTGAGCACCTATTTTTTCTGCTTCTACTAATGGCATTTCTTTACGAACAACATTTAATCCAGCTTGGATTTTTTGATTTACTAAATCCTCAACTTTTTGTTTTTCTTCATCTGTAAGTTTATGATCACAAACAAAATCAATTCTCAAACGCTCTTCTGTAATATTACTTCCTCTTTGTTTTATTTCTGGACTGACAACTTCTTGTAATGCCGCTAAAAGCAAATGATGTGCTGTGTGAAGCCTGATTGTTTTTTCGTTATGATTCGCAAGCCCACCTTTGAACATGCCAGCACCAGCAGTCTGCGAAAGTTTCTGATGCTCTGCCATTTTTTTATTAAAATCTTCTCTATCAATTTTTATTCCTTTTTCTTGAGCTAATTCTTCTGTAAGCTCAATCGGAAAACCATAAGTTGTTGCAAGAATAAATGGATCCACACCTTTTTCGAATTCTTTAAAACCATTATTAATGGTAGTTTGAAATTTATTACATTCTTCAAAAATTACTCCGTTTATATACTCAAAATCATCGAGTTTTTCATTTCCATTATTATCTTTTTTATTAAAATATATATTAGTATATTTTTCAATAATCATTTGAATAATTTTACCAATTTCAAATTTTGCCAAACCAATTTTATCTGCTCGATAATATGCACGGCGAATTAATCTACGCAATACATAACCTTGATCTTTATTACCAGGTACAACATTCTCTTTCACTAAAAATACAGCTGTTCTTAAATGATCTATAATTATTCGAAAACTACGAATATCAGAATTACTACTTCTAGAACTAATATAGTTCATAATATTTTCTAGTAAATCCGTATCATACGCAGTTTTTTCACCTTGCATTACTGCGGTAATTCTTTCGAGTCCGGCACCTGTGTCTACATTTTTTTGTTTAAGTTTACCGATGACTTTTCCATCTTTCTTTTCATATTCCATGAAAACATCATTCCATATTTCTATCACATCTTCTTTTTTACATGCTTCAATAAATCCTTCTTTAGTAAGGTCACCAATAGTTCCACTCATATCATAAAACATTTCACTACAAGGACCACATGGGCCATTGTC